>Ga0070747_1000423_pt1 | contig 21316 bp, 28 predicted proteins | sample VirMetDEL_Mar_31_FD_77321 | JGI IMG/M metagenome (GOLD analysis project Ga0070747, IMG submission 77321) | Aqueous microbial communities from the Delaware River and Bay under freshwater to marine salinity gradient to study organic matter... | ecosystem: Environmental > Aquatic > Marine > Coastal... | reverse complement strand
TGTCTTGACTCATCTACACCAAGGTAGGATATCAAGTCGCTAAGGAGGGACTTTGTTACTTCCCTGTCCTTTCGTATGTTCTCTATTGCTTCTTCTATATAGTTGTCTTTCTTTTTCATCTAAAGCACCTCCCTATAAATAGAAGTGATAAAGATTATATATCTCCATTTACCCAGTTTCTCTTGAAATGGCGGTATTTTTGACGTAGTTTGTTTAGATTGTTGACAACTTGCTTTGTATTTAAGCCAGTGAGTTCTCTGAGATATAAATATATTGCTTTTTTATTATATATCATCTCGTCCTCATCTATGGTAGTGAGGAGTATCTTTACTGCTTCGAGAACTTTCTTTTCGTTTTCTTTGAGCGAACTTGTGTCCCAAGTTTCTATTTCACTCCAAAGATGTTTCCAGAACTCTCGTTCCTCACGCTCTTCGTGATACTTGTTTCTGGATGCTATGGCATCATTGTCAAGAGCTTTTGGCATCTCGTCATATAAAACTTCTGTTCTCGCTCTCTTGGCATTCTTTTTGACTTTGTGGATGAACCAGTTTTTAGTTACAACGCTGAAATAGGAGAATGCTTTTGAACCCTTTGATGCGTCGTATTTTCCAAGAATGGTTGTGAGCCAGACTTTGCATTCGTCTTTTAGCGCGTCAATATTCGGGAGGGTAGTGAACTTGTATGTATATACTATTTTGTCTACCATTTCACTAAATGCTGGACCTATCAAGTCTACATATAATTGAGTTCTAACCTTTATATCACTTGTGGCTACATACTGTATGATAGCGTCTTCGTGTACTTTTGTGAAGTAGTGTCTTCCTGACTTTCCTCTGCGTCCCATATATTATTTTTCTTCCTGTTCATCTACTTCGTCTGCTTCTTCCTGATCTTCTAATATCTCATTCAGAGTCGATATTTGAGTTGATACATGTTCGGCATGTTTTAGCAACTCAGATAAAGTCTCGTCTCCGAAATACATCTCCATTTGATTTACTGCGTCTAGATGTTGTTTGAAATCTTCACTGATGACTTGAATAGCTTCTGCGTTCTCCTGTACGAATCTCATAGTTCCTAACAGTTTGGTTGCGTACCAAATCATTAGAATATTAAATGACACAGAGATTGCTAAAAATGTTATAATCATTTTGTTGGCGTCCAGTTCTTCATTTCTTGTTTGTATGTTTTGACTTCTTCTTTCGCTTCTTCAATATGTTGATTTACGATTGAGCCAACCTGCACTTCAACGTCTTGTTTCTTAGCTAGATTTATGAACTGTGGTATTCTGTTTACCTCAGTGCTATTGCAGCCATCTTCAGAACAAGCGTCTACTGTTTCGCCAAATGAGTGTGAGACTTCAAATTCAATCTCGCAACTCTGGCATTTGTATATGTATCTCGGCACTACTCTGTAAATTCTTGAAAGACAGAAGTTGCGTCCGTTGTGTCATCGTTATCTTGTGTATCAACCTCAACGACAGGGGGGTTGCTCACAACAAGTCCGTCATCCGTAGTTCTAAATTCAAATCCTTGCAATACGGGAACAATGTCTGTTTGATTCATAAGTGAGTTTTGTAGCGCCATCATTACGGCACCGAGTGCTTGGTTAGTTAGTTGCATTGTTGCAATCTCCTTTGTGTTTGTTTCTAAGTTTATTATAACATGATACAGATAATATCTAAAATATCATATAAATATAAACACTAAAAGTAATTAGTCAAGTAGTATTTTTATTATTCTCTGGAATAGTCGTCTTCAAGTCGTATAACATCATCAAGATAAGGAGTGCTCACTTCTATTACTTCTACGCTGCAAGAGTCTGCTGCGAAGCGATGTATTTCACCTGGCTTGATGTGGATTGACTCACCTGGAAATATCTTTCTTGGTACGCCACCTTCGTCGTAGTTATAAAGAATTCCACTGAGAACATATAGAGTCTCTTCCTTTACTTCATGGTATTGTTTTGATAGGCGGTGCCCAGCATTGATAAACAATAGTTTACCAACGTAGTTGTCGGTTTCTGCCCAATGAATCTCGTATCCCCAAGGTTTTTCTATTTTAGTCATTTAGTTTCTCCAATTCGTATTCTTCAAATCTCATTTTGTCATTGTGTTTAGTTCGATAGACTTCGTATACTACTGTCGGTTTGTCAAAAAAATCATATGAAAAAGTTCTCAAAACGATTCCAGTTCCTGCGTCTTTGACAATGCCATCAGTATACGGCTCACGCCAGTTAACCATATCTCCTACTTTATGTGACATTTCTTGCCTTATAAAACTCTATCCAATGCTCTGCCATTTCTTCCATTAACATCTCGAAGGTGTATTTTGGAGACCATCCTAGTTCTGTTCTTATTTTAGTAGAGTCTCCACGAAGATATGGAAGTTCTTCTGGGCGCATAAATTTTGGATTCTGAACAACGTAATCTTTATAATCTAAGTCGTGATATCCAAACACTAATTCACACATCTCACGAACAGAATGAGTTTCTCCTGTAGATACTACCCAATCTCCAGGTTCATCTTGCTGTAGCATAAGGTGCATCGCCCTAACGTAATCCCATGAATGTCCCCAGTCTCTATAGGAATCCATATTGCCAAGTTCTAGTTTATCTTGCAATCCAAGTTTAATTCTTGCTGCTGCTTTGGCAACCTTGTTTGTTACAAAGTTCGATCCTCTACGGGGAGATTCGTGATTGAACAATATTCCATTCGTAGCGTGCAGCCCATATGCCCTTCTATAATTTCTTACGATGTTGTAACCAAATACTTTAGAACATCCGTATGGAGAAACAGGATTCATTGTCGTGGACTCTCTCTGGTAGTTATCTTCGTCTACAGTTAGTCCAAACATCTCTGACGATGAAGCTTGGTAAAACTTGGCATCTGGGCAACATCTCCTGTGCGCTTCTAAAACATTTAAAACGCCGATGGCATTTGTTTGTGCTGTGAATTGTGGTATATCAAAGCTTATCCTAACATGAGATTGCGCAGCAATATTATACACTTCGTCTGGTTGCACAATATCTAATATTTTTTCTATTCCGCCCTGATCTGACAAATCTCCATAATAAGTATTTATACTATTTTCGAAATGTTCTAACCTAGTGCTTTGATTTTCTGATGTTGAATTTCTTCTAACTATTCCGTGAACATCGTACCCTAGTTCTAATAAATACTCAGACAGATAACTTCCGTCTTGCCCGTTTATTCCAGTTATAAATGCTTTTTTACTCATATCGTCTCCATAAATTCTATCTATTGAAAATATCCATTTCAGTTAAGTCAGGCCAATCTGTTATTGTCCATTGTTTTGGCACAGTGCTAATAGCCGTAGGCAGCTTTTCAATCCCAGCATCTGCCGTCTCTGGTGTCATATAGTAATGAAAGCCGTGGGTGGTGATGTTTTGCTCCCTCCACGGCACATCAGGAATTCTGCCATCATACGACATCTTCTTTAAATCAATTGACGCTTGTTCATTATCAGTCAATATCATGCCGCCTCTACCTAGACTCAGGTGCTTTCTAAATTGGAAGCTTAAGCACATAAAAGTATTCGGTATATACGAATCTTTTTTCCACAATACTGCTGCGTCGATTATGTTAGTATTTCCAATATAATAATAATCTTTCCATTTTTCATCTCTCCAGTCAAATTCAATATTCAATTTATTGGCAAGAAATGGAATAGATATATATGTCCTTTTGGGAACAGAAAAGTGCTTTACGTCTTGATGTCTCATACATAATTCCACTGCATGCGTACAGCAATCTACAGCAACGGCGTGGGGAGAGCCAAAATAATTAGCGACTTGTCTCTCGAATTCTCTTATAGATTCGAAGCTCATTTCACTGCCTCCACATTCAAGCTTATCAGTGTGCCATTTTCCTTATCCATATGAGGGATATATGCCTGAGAGTGATCGTCGAAATGCGAGTGATCCGTTTTTCTCCAATCCCAAGTCGCAACTTCATTGTAACCAGATGCATGCAATAATCTTTCTAATGAATCATAGTCATATACAGTTTTATGGTATATTAAATTTTCTTGCATTTTCATCTTACCGTACAATGGACCTAAGAACGAATCCAAACTGAAAACTCCGTCTTGGTACAGTGTACTCATCGAGGAAAAATCTGGTACTGCCAGTCTTAGAATTCCGCCTTTTTTTAATTTACTTTGCCAATTATTCAAGAGGATTTGAACCTCATCTCTATCAAAATACTCTATAACATGGCTGGCATAGATCAAATCTACGGAGCCATCCTCATATGGCAAATTGCAGATATCTTTTGACTCTATGTGATCGTAATCTCCACCATCAATATGAACCCAGTCTTCACCAAAATCTCTCCAGCCGCAGCCTAAATTAATTTTAAGCATCAATGAATTCCTTGTCTAATTGTTGCCCTTCGTATGGTCCAGTCTTGTATTCGTACACGATTGTGTCTTCTTCCAGTATCTCATATGTGTGTCCGCCATAAAGTGTAAAGCTGGCATCGCCTGCTTCCAAAATTGGAGTAGCTATCACAGTGTTGTCAGTATCATAAAGTATACATCTAACTTTTCCAGTTATCACAACCCAAGATTCCTGAGCTATCTGCTCTGCATAAGTTCTTTCTTTTGTGATATGCCTGTGAGGGGGAAATGTCTTATCTTTTGGCATTTTTAACGCAGCGCATTGAATAAAGTTATTCTCTGGAACTATTTCGGTTCTTCCTTTGAAATCACCTAATCGCACAACTATATGCAATAGCTTATCATCATCTATCTTTGAATATATCTTTTCCATTTATGAATTTTCGTCTATAATGTTTTTTATGGTAGGCCAAATGTTATATTTGTACAATATTAATTCTCTTGCCTCCTTTAATGCCTCTATTTGTACATCTGTCGGAGGCTTAGAGATAAATTCAATTATCTCTTCCATGTCAAAATTCTTCAAATTTATTTGATGAAATGATTCCTGCGGGAAATATTCACCAAAATTACTTGCTCCAGAGTATATTGGTAAAGCCCATGATAGCATTGAGTCGCACGGCTTTTCAGACCAAGAGTTTGGATAATGAACATTTTCCAGCGCCAAAGAATATTCATAATCTTCATGCCCCTTAAACTTGCATTTTCCGTCATAATTTAGCTCCCCTCTCCAGAACTTTGGCACCACTCCTTGAGTTCCTTTGCCGTAGACATCGATATCTCCATAGGTGTCGCAGAAATCTCTTAAAAACTGTAGCCTTTCAGTGTACGCTATCATTGAACTCTTTCCACTCGTAATCGTACTTATTTTTTTAGTTTTTTTAGGATAACTTAATTTACATAGATCATCAAACGGAATATTTATCCACCATGTTTGAATTGGATGTATGACGTCCATTGTTCCTTCAAAGAAAATGTCAGGAGGAAAACTGTGCCCCATAAAATGAGGTCTAATTGTGTTTGGTTCTCGTTGCAAATATATTATCTTAGACCAATCAACGGAGCTAATTTCTGAATTAGAAAACCCGTCAAGCGCTACAATGTAGTCCGCTTCGCTTTGATTGGAAACCCCTTGTATATCTTTCCAAACTCCACTATTGTTTGGAGTTTGATTAGAATATCGCTTTAACATATCGACGGGAGACTCGCCCCACGTTCCCACAAACATAACCTTTTTTGTCATACATTCTCCATAACTATTCTTTATACATTATAGCATGAACTCTATAAATTGCAAAATCTTTTTTCAACTTTATCAGTATTGTTTTACTTTCTATTAAAAGGAAATTCCAGTCCAGTATACATCTTAAATTGGTGAGAAGCTTGTGCAAGAGCCAGCGCTCGTCCAGTAGGCGTTGTGACAATACAATCTATGAATTGATTTGTTAAAGATATCTCGGAAGATATATCGACAACAGGGGTGCAATTAAAAACTAGACTATCAGTTATAGTATTTATCTTTCCCCAGTCATTGCGATTTATATTAATGTATTCCTTATTAATATCTGCGGCGGCTTGTTTAACTGCATTAGCGTACCCGCCTGATCCCAATATATAAAAACCAGAATATTCTCTCTCTCTAAAAACTCCTTCTAAAAAGCTTTTGGCAGATAGATAGTCTGTATTGTAGGCTGTCAATATTCCATTGTTATTAATTACAGTATTCGCAGCGCCTATCTTCTCTGTTTTTTCTTCTATTGAGTCAACATATTCTAAAACTTTCTTTTTATACGGCATAGTAACGGCAAAGCCTTTAATGTCCAAGGCTCGAACTGCGGCTACTGCATCTTGTATGTTGTCAACAGAAAATGACTTATAGATCTTATTTAATCCACAATAATAAAACGCTGAGTTCATCATTTGACAACCAGTGTTTCCTGCCTTCTCTGCAAAAGAACAATATATTTCAGTATCTTTATTTATCCAATTCATTAATTACTCTTTGCTTGATTTGTTCTTTACTCAAACCATATTTCTCATAAAGATCTGATGGGAGTCCAGACTCTGGGAACACATCATTGACGCCTATTCTGGTTAGCTTGCAGGAATTGCCAGACTCTGCCAATACTTCTGCAATTGCAGATCCGAGTCCGCCAACGATACTGTGATCCTCTACTGTAAAGATGTTGTCGCACAGATGACTATATTTCAAGATTACGTCTCTGTCAATAGGTTTTATCGTTGTAATGTTTATAACTGCCACTGAAAGGTTTTTTGATCGTATCTCATCGGCTGCATTTATCACATCTGGCAAAACACATCCTGTTGAAAATATCGCTACGTCAGTTCCGTGAGAAAGAACCTGTCCTTTGCCAAAAACAAAGTCATAATCTTCTTCAAAGATTTCCTCGACTGGCTGGCGAGCTAGTCTAAGATAGTGAGGTGTCTCTAAATCATTTTCAGTTAGATATTTTACAACCGATACTGTTTCGTTGTATGTCGAAGGATTCAAAACTACCATGTTTGGAAGCGAGCGCATAAGACTTATGTCTTCAAGTCCCATCTGCGTTACTCCATCTCTTCCGATAGCCAATCCACTATGAGTTCCGACTAAAATGCAAGGAGCCTTTGAGTATGCCAGAGAGCACCTAATGGCATCGTATTTTCCCGTTAGGAAAGATGCAAAAGAAGCTAAAAATACCTTATATCCATATTCAGATAATCCAGATGCTATGCCAATCATATTATTTTCAGCGATACCAATCTCAAAAAACCTATCTGGGTATGTGTCTGCGAATTTATCTATTCTTGTTGCTTTCGACAAATCTGCACTAAGCACTATTACATCTTCATTATCTCTTCCTGAGACTATTAATTGTTCTCCGAAACCATCACGAGTTGCTTTCATTTTCCTAATTCCTCCAAAGCTTGTTTGTATTCTTGCTCACTAGGAGCCTTGGCGTGCCATGCGGGAGTCTCCATAAAAGAAACTCCCTTGCCTTTGATAGTATCTAAAATTATGCAAGTTGGTTTCCATTTCGGGCGAGATTCGACAGCATCCTTTATTTCTTCGATGTTGTGCCCATCAACCGTTACTGTATGCCAATTGAAGGATTTGATTTTATTCTCCAAATTGCCCATATCTAAGATGTCTGTCGTGTATCCATCATTTTGCGCCTTATTGTTATCTATAAAGCATACCAAGTTCCCTAAGTCGTACTTGGGAGCTAACATAAATGACTCCCAAATTTGCCCTTCTTGAAGCTCTCCATCGCCTATGATGCAGAATATATTTCTATCAGACTTCTTGAGCTTGCTTCCAATAGCGTGTCCTATTGCAATGCTGATACCTTGTCCAAGTGCTCCCGTAGTTGCGTGCATGTATTTTAGTCTCTGTTTATCGGGGTGCCCTTGTAGTGGAGAATTCACTTCCCTAAAGTTGCTCAAATCTTTTATCAAGCCCATTTCAAACAATGCTGCATACAAAATAGGAACGGCATGCCCTTTAGAAAGTATGAGTTTATCTTTATTTATAATGTCGAATTCGTTATAAAGATAACACGTTAGTTCTGCTATGGAAAAACTGCCGCCTATATGCCCAGAACCTTTCTCATATACCATTTTCAGTACATGTTTTCTCAAATTATTCGGAAGTAACTTCATTCGACACCTCTTGCTTTAATACCCCAACTGCTATATGAGTTACCTTGCTGATGCAGTCTTCAAAGTGAAAATTGTTATTATTCTTTCCAGTCTGCCCAGGAAAAGTTGAATCTCCCTCTACCACAATCATAAGATCTGCCAAGTCTTTAGCCTTACATTCGGCATTTCTAGTTATGATAATAGTCTTCATGTTATTCTCTTTAGAATATTCCAAGGCATTTATGACATTTTTAGAGTTTCCAGAACCACTTATTCCAAAAAACAAATCACCCTCTTTTGCCTGATATCTCAATTGTTCGCTAAATATATGTTCAAAACCCAAGTCATTAGATATTCCAGTAAGAGTCGCTGGGCAGCTAGAAAGATTAACACAATGAAAATTGTTTCTATCAGTGTTCTGAGATGACTTGTCTTCTGATACAAATGGATGCATATTTAAATCAACCACTAGGTTCCCAACTGCTGCTACGTTGCCGCCATTGCCGCACGCATAGACAGTAGATTCATTATTATATGCATAAACTATCATTTTGACGAAAGTAGCTATACTTCTATCAGATAATCCATTAAATACATTGGATGACTCTCTCTTGTAAAGTTCAATTAATTGTAGTGTTTCGTTATTTGTCATACTAATATTTCCTCTTCTCCGTAAAATAAGTGTTTTGAAAGTAATAATTTACCCAGTAAAAATATAAACTCAGAATAATTCTCGTTTTTATCATTTGCGTAAAAAGGCGCAATGTTGATGTAATTCAAGACTCCGATTAAAAGAACATTTTTCCAACAAAGGCTGTTCTCGAAACAAAACCTCTTTAGTTCAAAGAGTAAGTTTACTAGATTATTTTTTAGAAGGAACGAAAGTTCAGCTTCTTTATTATTATAACGCACTTTGTAATGATTATCAAGCATTAATTTTCCATTTATAATTAATCCATGATATAGCTTTCCAAGATCATAGTATATGTCGCCGAGAGAAACGCTGTCTCCAAAAGATTCTCTCCAATCAATAAGTAGAAAATCCTCGTTTCTTATTATATTTTCTGGCTGAAAGTCTCCGTGGAATAGAGAAGGGATTGCTTTATCAAAAATACCATCCCAGCTAATATGATCTAAAATCTCTTTGATTGGTTTAACTTGAATGCCGTTGATTCGCTCTATTTTATCAATTTCAGTTCCATCGTAGAAAGATGCCCTCTGATATGACTTATCCATATACATTTTTTTGCAATCTCTCAAGAATAGTTTTGTCTTTTTTTCTACCTCAATCATGAAATTACTTTTATAGAATTCTAAAAATCTTCTCAAGTCAGTTATTGAATTTACCATAGACAGTGTGTCGCCATTGGCGTAATCATAACAATACATATTTTCATTGATTTCTGTTATCGACGGAATCGTATCATCAAGATACTTAATCCTTAGAATCCTATTCCTACACTTAGTAGAATCTGAAAAATACTTTACAACCTTTCCATTATCTATGAATAGGCATTCTTCCGTCTTTTCTAAGACTAAATCATTTGGAAACTCAGCAAGAGTCCCTCTGTATGATTTGACATTTCCAACATCGAAGAAACTTTTATATCTTAGTATTTTTACATAATCTAAATCTTTGAAACCGTTAATTACTTGATGCTCTCCGTTTAACAATGAATCCGAGGACAAGCTTTTCCAAAATTGATTATAATCTCGTATTCCAGCTACTCCATTGAATATATTGCTTCCAGAACCGTAATAGCAGGATTCTAGTTTATTCTCTCCATCGACTAAACAATACATCTTAGATTCTTTTGGATTTATTTCAGATACTCCTATCCAGTTTGTATCAAAATCTAATGAAACCGTCTCAACTAAATAATTATCTACAGGCATGAATACGAATGGGCACTGTAGTTTTTCACTACAGCATAATAAACTATACCCTGGACCTGAACCTTCTCCTTGGTAGTTGTCCACATTTATATATTCGATATCTATATTTGGATATACGCTATCTAAATATGATCTTATTTGATGAGACTTGTATCCCAAAGCAACAACAAAGCTCGTGTCTGACGGAAATAGTTCAATCAAATGCGATAACATTGATTGGTTACCGACGGGAAGAAGAGCTTTGTGAAGTCCGTCAATCATTTTAGAGCGAGTACCTGTCCCTGCGGCAAGGATGCATACCTTAGTTTTTTCAGTGCTCACTATTTATTTTACCTGAAGGGCGTGCTGTATCATCTTGAAATCGGACGACATCATCCAGATGAGGAGTGGACACCTCTAGCGCAGTATAATCTTCTGTAGCTATGACTCTATGTTTTCTCTTAACAGGGACAACCCATCCGTCTCCAGCTTCAAAAAAATAAGACTTTAGTTCCCCATTTTCATCCTCAAGTAAGACTTCTGCCTTTCCCTTGATGACATAATTGGCTTCAATCTTAGTATCGTGCCACTGTAAGCTACTCCTATTTCCCTTTTTCATATGAATGAGTTTGTATGCGTAAAACTCATTTAGCTCAAGCCACAATTCGTGTCCCCAAGGTTTATCTACCATGTATTTGCTCAAAGAAAGTTCGTGATCTTTCTCAGAATCAATAGGATCTTTATAATCCTCTAAAGCTTTTCTTATAAAATCATCTTTTATATGTTCATATTTCGACATTTTTCAATCCTTTGTTTCTCTCAATTTGAATGCTAAACGCTGTTTCAGCGCCATCTGGTTTTAAATCATTGATTAAATATCTTGAGCCGCCGCCAATGCCCATAATCAATTTATCATAAATTATTCCAACCTCAGACAACTGCCTTTCGGTGTGGAATCTCATACTTTCTCTACGACCGCTTGTAAGAATAATATTATATCCTAATCTGTCCCATTCGTCTAACTTCTCCAATGTTCCGTCTAACAGTTCCATACTATGTTTAGGCATAGAAGATTTTAACGGAGATACGTGCTTTACTAATGTACCGTCAATGTCACAAAATATTGTAACAGGTCTTTCTCTCTTACTCACCTTAATCCTCGCATCTTATTATGTTTATCACAAAATAAACTTTGTGTTGGGGTTAATATTCTCAAGAATATCTTTCTTTATCTCTTCTGTATACATCGCAGCCTTAAGAACAACAACGGGATATTCTACTTCTTTTAAAATCTTAGGAGACTTCACTTTCAAAGAAGTTCCATACAATCGGTTTCCTATTTTATCTGGATCGTTGTCTAAAGTATTGGAGAATAATCCCTCAGACAATCCAAATCCAAATAAATATTGGGTGAATATATGCGCTCCAAATATAAAAGTATCTTCTTTTTTAGACTTTATTTGACTCTGTATTTTTTCAACCTCTTCTTTATAATATGATATAAATTCGTTAAATGCTTTAACGCTGCCTTCATATTTTACCACAGGTGTAGATTTGTTGCCTGTTTTTTCTGCAATTACGAAAGCGATATGGGGGCTGAAATACTTTTTATCAACGATGTGAAGTCCAGCCATATTTAACATCATCTCTGCCATTTCGTATGTTAGCATGTAAGTGTGTTCAAAATTCATTGCATTTGTGAACTTGTCCGCAATCATTACATCGATGAGTGGCATTGCAATCGCCATATGTGCGCCAATCGGCAATAAAGAAGCCATATTTTCTATATCAGAAACAGGCTCGTATAGATGCTCTATCAGATGAGAATGGACTATCATATCCACCTTTTCTCGTTGCGTATTCGAGCTTTCAGAAGGGCTTTTAAAAATAATCTTGTTCGACACGTCTTCTTGATAAAAGTTATAATCATGTACAATTATTTGTTCAACTGATGTTTCTTTTTCAAGGTGTCTTGCTAATTTTAAATTTCCGCCTCCGATTTCCATTATAGTGCCCTTGGCATAGCTTTTTATAAATTGATAAAATTCATAATGATGTCTATCCCACATTTTACCAATTGCTGAATTATGCGGCTTGTTATATAGAATGTCCAATGGGATCAAATTGCTAAGTTGAACGCAACTGCAAGTAGAGCACTTTGAAAATATCATATCTTCTCTTGCGTCATTTTCAACAGCACTATTAGTTACTCCCATATAAGTTGGAAAGTCATTGAATGTATGACACTCGCGTAGGCTTCCCTCGCATATGACGCAATGTTTCCTTTTAATCATCCTCATAGTGTTATCTTGGTTGGTATCCTTTGAGGTTTACGACAGTATTCGCTGCGGTATAAGCAAATAATCTTTTTCTCTCTCCCGCATCAGACATTTTGTAAATCTCCTCCACATCTTCTTTCAACATTCCGTCGATATTTATTTTATTTCCCCAATTTTTATTACTCAAAGAATGCACAACGCTTGGCGTCCAGCGATCTATTGTTGATAAAACGTCAAACCCATCGCTATTATTCCTTCCATCGTTTGCCTTTGTTTCCCAATCATACGTTGACCAACCTCTTTCCATTGTCTTTAAAAACCATTTCCTGTTCCATATCGAATTGGAACAAGAAACTCTGTATACAGACGGAGGAGGATTTTGATTCTGTATGCAAAATTTAACGCCTTTATGCTCTTTAAAAAATTCAACCCAGCCGTGTCTTCCAGGATCAAATTGAACTGAATTCCATAAATCAATTCTACCTATGTCATCATTCATCATTTCTCTACAAGCGGATAAAAGCTCAGAATCAACATGCCTTATTATAAGTAAATCCTCCACGCTGAAATAGAAATAATCGTCATCTATACTTTCGATATAGTCCACTATCGGAGCAGACCAAGCCTGTGGATCTGAATCTCGTTCTGGCAATAGAGAGACAAAATGCATATTATCGTCTAACTCTAAATCTGGCTTTTTATATCCTAAGAAATAAACCTGTACATTTTTGCTCCAATACTTGTTGAATAAATATTGATAATATTTTATCATAAAGCTGGTTTCATCTCTTACGGGTATGTACATATTCAATTCTTTCATTTACCTATTCCGCTTATCAATTTTACATCTACCTTATCTTTTTCTTCATTCCTGTCAACCTTCATATCCTTTACGACGTTTAAACTAGCGAATTTAATTCCGAATGAATAAAAATGAAACCTTGGATTGTAAATTATATCGTCCTTCTTTTCTCTATAATGAACTGCTTCTTTGTTGTGACAATCAATATTGTGCGAAATTGACAAAATATCTTTTAGATGTAAAAAATCTAAATCTCTACAATCTCTCAAGCCATAAGAACTCAACACTGCGCTCGAATCCACGCAGAAATCATGTTTATCGCTTCTATTGTTTATTATAGCATAATACTTTTCAATATACAAATTATAATTTGGAGTATCTGTTATTTTTTTACTATTGAGATAATGAACACTGTTCTCGTTATAAACAGAAGAAGCAATTCTCCAAGTCTCTTCCTGAGTGTCATTAATGTGAACGGAATGTTTTCCAACGTTACACATACTTCTTATCTCGTCCTTCAATTTAACCATGTTGTCTATATTGTCTTCTTCTACAAGAGTTGTATAGATGTCGTTACCTTTAGAAAAGCAAAGTCTTGCCTTTTCCATTACGCCTGGATATCCTGCTTCTCTGCTACCTATCCAACTCTCGTTGTGATATAAATTATGCACAAAGTTGGTTTTGCCACAATCATTCAGCGTGACTTTTTTACAATATATTATCTCATTCTTCTTGTTTATGTGAGACAGTATACTCGCTACGTCGGTGTTGTGCGAAGGAAAGATAGTTATTGTATAAAGATTTTTCTTATTCCTGCAAAACTCTAGCGCCATCTCATCTAAGTAAAGTTCGCACAAACCAGTGTCAACGAAGTTCTTTTTATTCTTAAAATATTGAAAATTACAATTGTATTGTCCTTCTGACATATCCCCTTCGTATGTTTCTACTTCGTTTTCAGTAACTATACTGCTTGCTATTCTATGTGCTCCATTTATTGCCGATCCTTGTATTGTTGGTATCTTTCCCCTATTAGCATCAAAACCATTCGTACCTATATCTGACAGCAAGTTGTCGAAAGTATCAGTAAAAGATTTTTCTCCTATTTTCTCAGGGAATTTCTCGTTAAAATTGTTCCAAACCTTTAAGTGTTCCAAATATAATTCAGTAGGGAATCCACTATCAGTATTTTTAATACGATTTCTAGCATAAATTGTCTTTGCTGCAATGTCAAATCTTTTAGAATTCAAAAGATCTAACGGATCAGTTCCATATGATATCTTATCATATTTCTTCTTTCCCCTTATTTCTCGTTCAAATCCAAGTTGCATTGAGTGATCAACTTTATCATCGTTTAATGGATTGGTTCTATTATAAATATATAAAATCTCATCGATGTATTTATGTTTATTTCCAGACATCTCAAGCATAGGAAACATAAATGACAAATCCCATGTCATTTGATAAAATTTACCACTCTTATCTTTCATATCTTCAATATCAATATTATTCCAAAGATGATATTTGAAAGTTCTAAGATGCGATGTCATCCACTGAGAAGTTCTATATGAAGAGGCTCTGATGATATCTTCAGGTATTTGTCTTGCAAACTTTCCCTTTATTCCAGATGGATACTCAGCATAACTTCCATAAGTTAACCAGCATCTTTTTTTGTCGTAAAAATCAGACAAATATGACAATACATCTGCGGAAGCCAACCAGTCATCGCCGTCGAGGGTGATAATAATGTCTTCTGGTGATGGATTCGAGTATTCTATGGCGTCGTATATGTTTTTAAGTGCATATGCCTTTTCTTTATTGTCAATAAGAACAAAGCGAGAGTCTCCATCAATAACATTTTTTACTACCTCTAACGAATTATCTGTAGAAATATCATTAACAACGATGCACTGGAAATTGGTATATTTCTGGGCTTTTACGCTTTTTACGGTTAGTCCGATCCATTTTTCAACATTATAAAATGGTATAATTATTTTAAAGTGATTGCTCATACAACTTCTCTTCTACTATGTTTGGTATTTCTGTTCTCTTATTTTTAATAACTTCTATTAAATCTTCGCCCTTGAGAGAAAACCACTCCTCCCCTGTTGCGCCTACTAAGTTATTAGTAATAACCGTTAATCCCATCATCCTTGCCTCAACCGCAATACGTGATAAAGTCTCTGGAGTCTTTGGAAGGAATATAAACTTCTCACTCTCTCCGAGTCTTAATAAAAATTCCATATAGCCGCAAGTAGGTATAATGTCGTACTCCCACTGCTTTGCCTCGCACAGCCTAATGGCGTCACTTGTATTTTTATGCCAATTAGATGAATTCATTATAGCACATGTTGGATTTTTATCAACCTTGGACATATTAAACATTGTTCCCAACGAATCTTCTGACCATAGATTCCCACCTAGACTTATAATATTATCCAATTCTAAATTTGACTTTACGATATTTGCGTGGAATTTGCTCTGACATAAAACTGATTTTGCATTCTTGTAAAAATTAAAATTGATTATCTCCGACTTTGGTGCGATGAAATTATCATAATTTGCTGGATTTCTACTTCTTACGTATTTATGATCGTGCTCATATATAATATATTCTCTGTCATTTTGAAGCATAGTCTTACTTTCTTCCGACAACATCACAAAATTAGAAACTATAAATTTTACCTCCGTGGAGCATTCAGAAATAAACAATGGCGTCAAACGATTGCTTTTTACTTCCAGAACGTGTGCCCCTCTGCTTCTTAGTATTTCAACAAGCTCTTGGTTATTTAATTCTCCGCCGCCTCCGACTTCATTGGCAAAAAAATCTGCTATAAAAATTATTTTACTCATGTGATTGAAGTTCCAACTCATCAATCCAACTTTGAACATCTATAGCCTTTTCACCCTCCCATACAGCATCAGCGAATTTAGTAGTCATTTTCTCTTCCGTGAAATTATTTAATATGTGCTTTTTAAGTTTTCTAGACATTCCGACGTAATTTGAGTAGTTAGAATATACATCCCTCATTGCTGATTTCGCTCCATCTTCAGTTGGATAGCACCAGCCAGCATCTTGTTGAATTACGCCTTCCCAAATCGCCTGTTCTGGCACTTGTCCCATACTATAATCAACTTTTGCAAATAAGGGGCGTAGCTTCGCTTTCTTTTGCTTTCCGCTTTTGACGGGGGCATAGAGGAAGTCATTTTGTCCGCTCCAAGCAGGGGCGATTACGGGCAGCCCATGATATGCTGCTTCAAAGATAGGGAGCCCATATCCTTCTCCATGAGTGAGAGTGACGAAACCCTTCATCTTTGGATGTGTGTAGAGAGAATTCATCTGTTCGAGAGACAAGTCTCCGTGAAGTAGATGTACGCTGCACTTTCTGTCTGGAAATCTTTCTACCGTTTCTCTTAAAGAATTTAAACAGAAAATTCCGTCGGCAGTACAACAGTTTATCAGATTAGTCTTAACGACAAGCCCGACTTCATCGTTTTGAAACTCTTCTAAAAACCAATTTATAGTATTTCCAAGATTCTTCCTTGGACCCATCTGAGCAATAGTCAAAAAGTTGAAATCGTGTTTCAACTCCATCCCCAAATCTTTTGTTTCTAGACTGCGAACTGGATAATTTACAACCTCCATTGGAACTTGGGTTCTTACAATAACTTTCTCGCCCGTTTGAGTGTCAGTTCCCTCATAAGACGTATTCTCATAAACATTTTTTGAGTGATTTGATACAAGAATTATCTTATCCATTAGCGCAGACTTCTCAATCCAGTGAGGAGAAACTTTAGTTGTTTCGATTCCTGCTGTATATCCTATGTTTACTGGTGCTATCTTTTTAAACTCGTTTGGAATAGTGACTTGTAATGTGATGTCTATTGGAAGTTTTTGTTGTGTGTGTTGCTGCGTCTTGGCTATAGCTTCCCTGATAAAAGCTTGTTCTTCATTGTCCTCAGATACTTGTCCAGACTTGCCCCATGGTATGTCTTGGATTAGGATGTTGAATCTTTCTGGGTGTGCTCGTAGGGAGCGCAGTGCAAACCTTGCCTGTTCTCCGTACCCTGCTCTGCGAGTTACTGGACCTATTAATAATACTGTCTTCATTATAATTCCTCAAATAAAATTGGTGAGTAGTTCTTTCTGGTTTCCCAAGAGCCATTTTTCTCAACGATGTTGTCAATTATTTCAACCCACTTATCGCAAAAGTCACTGAAGTTATAATTCTCTCGAACATGTTTTATTCCAAGTTCTCCAAGTTCTTCCCTCTCTTCCTCTGACATTTCGTATATCTTCGTGAGAGCGTTAATAAAATCTTCTTTGTTTATTCTATCTTCGTAGATATATGGGACGGACTGCGAGCCTATAATAGCCTTAGACGCAGGCTCAATGCCTATGCCGAACCAATTTTCACCGTCTGTAACTTGTTCTTGAAGTCCGCCAGTCATATTTACAATAATCGGTGTTCCACAAGACAATGATTCCAAAGTTCCTAATCCGAACCCTTCGGCGTCAGAGATGTTGATTGTGCAGTCTGCCATGTTGTACAACATTGCGATATTTTCCATTGGCATCTTTGTAGTTGAGAACATAACTTCTCCATTTTCCAAAGACAAGTCTTTTATAATAGCACTCAAATCTTGTCCGTTTGGATCTTTCGGATCGGTATGCATAAGCAGCATAGCCTTATCGTGTCCGACTTTATCAAGAAACTCTTTAAACCAAAAAATCAAGCTTCCGCTTTGCTTTCTACGAGCATTTCTATTGTTCCAAAAGAAAATCATTTTATCTTTAGCGACTGGAAGCGCTCCGTCCCTGAATTCATTGACTTTCTCTTTTGGAAGTTTTTTGAATATATCGCCATTGACAGAGTGCGGCAAATATATAGAATCAACCTCTGGTGCGACATTTTTAACTATATCATGCGTTACTTTTGATATGCATACAATACAATCGTTGGACATATAGTTGCCTTTATTAAACATTGGATATGGCTTGTTATCCCAAACATGATGATAAACCATTGGAGCGTGAACTCGTATTTCGTTATCTATAGCCCAGAGCCACCCCCAGAATCTAGGATCAGTCATAAACCATACTAGATCAACACGATTCGCCTTAATAGCATTACGAATCATATCTTGAGTTCCGTATCCATCAACTGGAAATATTATCAAGTCATCTCCGAACTGCTCCAGCTTTACTGGTGTATAATCCCTATGTTTAATCGCTCCGCCTAAACATATAAATCTGTACCTACCTGTCTTTATAAGAGATTCTACAAAATATCTTGTTTGACTTCCTACACCAGATGGGGTTCTTATATCGTCTGCTAAGACTAGTATTGTTTTCTTATCGCTCATTTATTTTCCTATTTGCAATGTTCTGTTCTATAGAACTCACAACCATAACCTTTGGTACATGCGAGCCTATTTTTGATATGAACTTTGTTCTTAATTGTTTTTATTGCTCTCGTCATTAGTTCGAGGGCATTATCTGTTCTCTTCTTACCGCTTGTAGTTGAAAACAATTCAACCAAGTTCTTTTTCGCTGTCCTCTTCAAGAGGCAAAAATGAACTTCAATATCATCTAAATCAACTTCGTACTTTTGGGCAAAGAAATATTTGTAAAGAACAAGCTGGTAAGCGAGCATTTTATCAGATTTTTGATCTCGGCTCCAGCCCCAACTACAAGTCTTCCAATCTAATATGTGAAGCTTTCCATCGTCAGTTTTAAAAACAAAGTCAATGAAGCCTTTGAACTTATAGTCCAGCCCTTCAATGTCTTCGTACAGTTTTTCCTCAACTGAAAACACTTCGATATTGCCGAAGTGCTCTATTACATATGGAATGACAATGGGCGCTATTTTAGCACCTTGTTCAAACATAGAAATTATCATTTCCTTTCGCAGTTCTACATCAAGCTTTTTTATCTCCTTGCGGAACTCTTGAACAAACAATTCTCCCTCATCAACATCTTTTCCCTTGTTTTCTGTCAGCAAGCTTTCGCAGACGGAGTGGAGCGCTGTTCCAAAGGCAGTGTACTCGTTGCCAGTGAAGTTATTTATTTTATCAATGTTTACAAGCTTATGTTTGTAGGGACATTGTTCCCAATTTTTCAATTCCGAATATGAAATATGCGGCAATTTACACCTCTAACTAATATTTTATAATATTTATTTTAGATTGTCTTTAGTTTTTATTTTAATATTTTTATTTTTCTTACTGAGAGTTGGAGTTATTTCGTATTCCCACTTAGCACTAAGTTTTATATTATTATCTATAGAATCAATCGTTCGAATTGATAATATTTGCATTCCAGATTTTGATAGATAATCTTCAACATCGGCTGACGAAAGCTTCATTCTTTGTGAAGCATCACATTCTTCATGTTTATATGTTATTTGTTTTCTAAGAGGAACTTCCATAATAACAGTTACAAGTCCTGCTTTTTTGTCAACACTTACTGTTGAGTGTTTTTCTATATATTCATTAATATTCATTTGTCATCTCGTCTAAATACTCTATCTTATTGTATAATTGTGGGCACATTCTTTTCAGATATGGCGATTTGTCTATATAAAAACTCTCAAAACCTATTGCAAAGTATTCGTTTATTGAAGTTATTGAATATGGACTTAAGAACAATCCATCTGCTATCGTGCTCAAAACAGGATATCCGATGTCTTGAAAAAGAAACATATCAAAGTCTTCATCATACTCTGGCTTCAAGAACTGTTCTATTATAACATCAAATCCTTCACTTTTCAACAAATTATATAATCTTTTTCTTTTTCCTATAAATTCTTGTTGAATTGTACCGTCATCATATATTATCTCTGCGTTGTTTTGTTCTACTGCGTGGGATATTTCGTGAACCATATCATCTATGATGTCTTGATTGTTGTCCTGCACATTAGTGATATAGAGAACACCATCTTTATAGAGAGCATTTACGCTGCGCTCTATCATTTCATCGAACATACCTATTCTTACAGCCTGAACATATTTGAGAAAAGCAGAAGGTACTAGCTTCTCAATGTGTTCTAACACTTGTTTGAGGTTTACAGTGTCCGAGAGAGGATCTTCTGTCCAAACTGGAATATCATTGTTTAAATAATATATTCCAGGCGTTGACATGCTCTCTCGTATATATTCCAACATTATTTCTCTGCTTCCGCTATAGATTTCATATCGTCAAAAGCTTGATGATAACCTCTTGTCCAGTTCTCCTCTGCGACAGCTAATAGAAACTCTGGGAACTCATTCGCCATAGTTGTAACTATCATATCAACTGTGACTCCTTCGTCTTCTGGGTTGTGCTTTTCGCCCACATAATTAACGAGCCATTCTTTCATTTCTGTATCTGGGTTTACAACTTCTGCAAGCCCTTCTGTAATATCTTCCACGATATCTCCTATAATATTTTTGATGCGATTGAGGCTAATATGCTTCTCTCGCCTTTCTTTAAAGTTATATGCCCTGCGACATATTGATCTTTCATTTTTTCAACGACATACGATAGTCCGTTGGATGTAGCGTCAACATAAACATTGTCTATCTGATCGATATCTCCCGTGAACACTATCTTTGTGTTTTCTCCAACTCTCGTGATGATTGTCTTTATCTCGTGAGCAGAAAGGTTTTGTGCCTCATCTATCAAGATGTATGCGTTTGCTATTGAGCGCCCACGGATATAAGTCAATGCCTCTATTTCAATGGTGCCCTTCTCAACATACAACTCAAGTGCTGTTTTGTCGTCTCCCATAAGAAACTGGAGGTTGTCTTGAATAGGCATTAGCCAAGGCAGTAGCTTATCTTTTAAGTCTCCTGGTAAAAATCCTATGTCCTTGCCCATTGGTTGGACTGGACGAGCCACTATTAGTCGCTTATATGTTGACTCTGGGGATAAAACTTGCTCCAACCCCGCTGCGAGACAGAGAAGACTCTTTCCACAACCTGCTTTACCTACGACGCTCACGAGAGGTATTTCAGGATTCATCAACATATCAAGGGCAAATCTTTGTTCCTTGTTTCTCGGAATGACGCCCCAGATTCCGTTTTTATTATCTACAATGTGACGAATAGGTTTGTCATACCAATCAAAGAACGCCAAAGCTGTCTTCTTTTCGTCGAAGTCGGACTTCATCATTATGAACTGGTTATTATAGAGAGGGACGCCATCTGTAATTGTATCGTCTATGAAAACTGGCTGCTTGGCGTAGAAGTCTTCTATTATTCTGTCCTCAACATAAAACTCTGTGAGTCCGTCGTATAGTCCATCTGCCGTTTCAACGAC
>Ga0070747_1000421_pt1 | contig 21365 bp, 35 predicted proteins | sample VirMetDEL_Mar_31_FD_77321 | JGI IMG/M metagenome (GOLD analysis project Ga0070747, IMG submission 77321) | Aqueous microbial communities from the Delaware River and Bay under freshwater to marine salinity gradient to study organic matter... | ecosystem: Environmental > Aquatic > Marine > Coastal... | reverse complement strand
GGACGGCAACCCGCGTAGACGGCAATCTGACCAAGATTACATGGGATGCGGTTTAATGACACCACGCATGGAAACACAAGCATATTTCATTCGCGCGTATTGTGAGCCGAATGAATGGAATGTCACGATACAAGACATTGCAGATGCAACAGGATACGCAAGGAACCGGATTAACCAAGTGTTAAGGGCTAAGGGCTGGCTAACCCGGTGTCGATCGAACGTAATGGATTATCAGGGGTTCTCGGTAAACTAACGCATAGGGCCAGCGGGCGGTGCCTACATAACACCCGCAACCAGAGCCGCCGTGGACGGGCTTAGGCTGATCCACCTTCCGCCTGAAAAGGTTGGCGGTGATCTGGTGACTTAATGAAACACGAAAGGGAACGACATGACGCCAACCGAAGCATCGAAACTTATAAATCTGCTTGGCCTAAATATTGAACCTCCGCAGCCCGGACAAATTGATAATGTAACAGGCCCTGCAATTATTGACATTGCAAAGCGTGTCTTGAATTTGGAGGCGAATAAATCAGTTGATGAATACAAAATCGATTTAAAAGAAAACTTCGTATGGTATGACCATGTGGACGAAATGGTACATGTCCGCAAAATAGGAGAAACGACATGAAACTCACAATCGCAGCGGCTTTGATCGCAATCACAGCAACAACAGCACAGGCCGAACAGCTAAGTGCAATGGACATATGCACGGCTTGGGGCAAGACCGCAGAACTGGTTATGAACAGCCGCCAAATCGGTGTCCCGCTATCCACAACGCTAACGGCATGGGATAACATCAACCAAACGCAGTATCAGATGGTCATTGACGCATACAGCACGCCACGCTATCGCACGCCAAGCATCGTTGCAGATGTTATTGAGGACTTTCGCAACATTGAAGAATTGAAGTGCTTTGATGCTTATGGCGAGGCTGCTTGATAAGGCCGGGCGGTGACGTGTGGGGCGACGCTTGAACAGAAACAACGGATGTGGTAAATTTCCTGACATGGAAAAAGACAAAACAGCACCGCAGGGAAATCCAAACCCGTCCCCTAGCACTCGCTTTGGGGCGGGTGAACGTGCGAACCCACAAGGCAGAACATCCGAGCAACGCAAGATGGAAATAGCCAACGCTGAAAAGGCAACCAAGCTGCGGGGCATGTTACTAGATGCCGCGACCGAACACATGGATATCCTACAGGCGCAGGCACGCATGGATCACATCGACGCTGCATTTCTAAAGCTGCTGACAGACAGCGAGACACGCGGGCTAGGCGCACCAACGCAGCATGTAGACAGCACGTCAAGCGATGGGTCTATGTCGCCGCCTTCTGCGTTTATCATTGAGGGTGTTGCGCCAAAGAAAGACAATGACTGAACTCCGGGTCAAGGTATCTCAAAAGGTAGCCGCTAACTTTGCACAACCCGCAACATTTAGGGTGTTCAAGGGTGGACGTGGTGGGGGAAAGACTGCACCGCTTGCAATCATGGCTGCGGTCTACGTCATGCGCATGGCAATGTCCGGCAAGGAAGGCGTGTTTCTTTGCGGGCGTGAACACCTCAACAGCCTTGACGAAAGCAGCTTGCAGGAAATCAAATCCGCAATTCGATCCGATCCAATGCTTGAAGCGTTCTTTGATGTTGGCGAAAAATATGTGCGCACCAAATGCAAGCGCATCAGTTTTGTCTTTGCCGGACTTCGCCACAACCTCGACAGCGTAAAGTCAAAAGCGCGGATCATTGGCGCATGGATTGAGGAAGCGGAAAACGTATCCGAGGTTGCTTGGCGTAAGTTATTGCCGACCATTCGAGACGATGACGCTGAAATCTGGATCAGCTACAACCCGGAAAGCGCAGATAGCGCAACGCATAAGCGGTTCGTGGAAAATCCGCCAGCAAGTTGTATTATTACAGAGGTCAATTGGCGGGACAATCCGTGGTTTCCAGACATGCTGAACCAGCAACGGCTGGACGATCACAGATTGCGGCCAGACATTTACGATCATGTTTGGGAGGGCGCTTTCTTAACCATGACGGAAGCGCAGATTTTTGCGGGAAAGTTTGATGTTAATGAATTTGAACCTGCGCCGTTCTGGAGCGGGCCGTACTACGGTATCGACTTTGGCTTTGCGCAAGATCCGACTGTTGCCGTTGAATGCTTCATACATGACAAGACGCTTTATATCAGGCGCGAGGCTGGCAAGGTTAAGCTGGAGTTGGACGCAACATCGCAATTTATTATTGACCGCATACCCGGCATTGATAGGCACGCGATACGCGCAGACAGCGCACGGCCTGAAAGCATCAGTTACCTAAAACGCCACGGCCTGCCAAATATGCAAGGCGTCAAGAAGTGGCCGGGGTCTGTTGCCGATGGTGTTGAGCATATGAAATCATACGAGCAAATCGTTATTCATCCAGACTGCACATCGGTTGCGCGCGAGTTTCGCCTTTACAGTTACAAGGTCGACCGATTATCGGAGGATATTTTGCCTGTAGTCGTTGACGCGAACAACCACTACATTGACGCTATCCGATATGCGCTTGGGCCGATGATTAAATCCAAGGGCGCACCTAGTATTCGCTCGCTATAGCAAATCCTGCGAAGTTGTGCTAATAATACTGCAAAGTTGCAAACCATAGGGCAGAAAATGAAATTTACAGATATGTTTCGCGCCAAAGCGCAGCCAGTGGTTGAGACGAAAGAAAGCGCAACCGCTGCGACCATCGTCATGTCGCCGGGGCAGGCGGTTTGGTCATCAGATACCAACGCCAAGCTATACGCACCAGAGGCATATCAAAAAAACGTGGTTGCATATCGTGCCGTGTCCGCCATTGCGGAGGCTGTTGCATCGGTGCCGTGGACTGCATGGCGGGGCGATGTTGAAGTGACACAATCCCCATTGCTTGACCTTATCGCGCGACCGAACCCAGCCATGTCTGGTCGTGAATACATGGAGGCCAAGGTCGCCTATTTGATGATTAGCGGCAACGCGTACGAAGAACAAATCACAGCAACCGCAAACCTACCGCGCGAGTTATACATCCACAGGTCAGACCGCATGAAGGTCATCCCCGGATCGCGCGGCGTTCCAATTGCATACGAGTACGACATCAACGGGCGCAAGACGCGGTTTGATGTTGACCCTGACACGCAGAAAGGGCCGATCCTTCACACCAAGCTATTCAATCCGCTTGATGATTGGTACGGCCAAAGCCCAGCCCGCGCAGGCACATATGCAATCGACCAGCATAACGAAAGCATGGCGTGGATGCAGGCGCTATTGCAGAACAGCGCACGACCATCAGGCGCGCTTGTGATGAAGGACGGGGAAACCCTAAGCGACGAGAACTATAACCGATTAAAGGCGCAGACAGAGGACCAGTATCAAGGCGCTAAGAACGCAGGCCGTCCGATGCTGCTTGAGGGCGGGCTGGAGTGGCAGGCAATGGGCGCATCGCCTAAAGACATGCTGGCACTTGAGACAAAGAACAGTGCCGCGCGTGACGTTGCTTTGGCTTGGGGTGTTCCGCCTCAACTGCTAGGCATCCCCGGCGATAACACATATTCCAATTATGCCGAGGCGCGTTTGGCGTTCTGGGAGGACACAATCTTGCCGCTGCTTGATAAGTTGGCGCAGGATTGGACGAACTGGATAGGCGAGCCGTTTGGTCTTGAGTTGCGGCCTGACTTGGATCAAATCCCGGCTATCGTGGACAAGCGCAAAACGTTATGGACCATGCTGGACGCATCGCCAAGCCTGACAGTTAATGAAAAGCGCAAGGCTATGGGGTACGAGCCTATTGCTGGCGGTGACGTATTGGCGGAACCCAAGCAAGAAGGCGGGTTCGGTGGCATCGACGCAAAGACGGCGGCAATCATTGCAGGCTATGAAATCAAGTGAAGTATCTGGTTGGCACATCAGCGGCTTCATCCGCACGGGCCACGACGCTCTTGCAGGATCAATTAACGGCGCGATTTGAGCGCGTCCTTGAGGCTGAAATATCCCGCGCAATGGGCGAGATGATTGCGCAATATGAGGCAACCCGCGCCACACCCACCCTACCACTTGAACATGAGGAGCGAATGGCGGAGATCTGGGCGCAAATAGCAAACGTATCTATCAGGGCATTTGGTGGGCGGGTTCTGGATCAGGGCAAGGCTTCTGGGCTTATCCTTGAGACGAAATCGTTTGCCGAGTTGTTCGCGCGGCTGTCACTTGAGTATATCAGCAGCGAAATGATCCGCGCGCGCATTACGATGGTCTCTGAAACATTGCGGCAGAACATTGTCAACGTGATCGGCGCTGGTCAGGCGGCTGGATCGTCGCTCACAGAAATATCAAAGCAGTTGCGCACGTTGTCCAGAACAATTCCGCGTTTCCGTGCCAATATGATTGCGCGGACAGAGGTTCACGGGGCGGCTAACTATGGGGCAGACGAGGCAGCTAAGGCCACAGGGCTAAAACTGCGCAAGGAATGGGTTGCTGCTGGCGATGGGCGCACACGGGACGAACACGCGGACATGGATGGCGAGGTCGTTGACATGGATCAAGACTTTAACTTTGGGTCTTATCGCCTGATGTATCCCGGCGATAGGTCTGGCCCGGCGCGCGGGGTTATTAATTGCCGATGTCAGATTGCGCACGTTCTGGATGATGAGTTTGATGTTGACTAGGTTGCATGGGTTTGCAAGTTTGCAATAACTGTGCTATTACTTTGCAAACGGCTGCTGTGAAGCATCCCAATTCCCGCTGATGGAGATCAAGTGACAGAGATTAAACACAAGTCAGTCAGCTTTGAAATCAAGCGCGAGCCTGACGAAAACGGCATCTTTGAAGGCTATGCCAGCGTTTTTGACGTTGTTGACCAAGGCATGGACGTTGTAAGCCGTGGCGCATTTACAAAATCAATCGCAACCCGCAAACCTAAGATGCTATGGCAGCACGATCCCAGCCAAGTAATCGGCGTTTGGGATGAAGTCAGTGAAGACGAGCGCGGGCTGTTCGTTAAGGGACGATTGCTCAAGGACGTTGTCAAAGGGCGCGAGGCTATGGCCTTAATGCGTCATGGCGCTATCGACAGCATGTCCATTGGATACAAAACCATCGCAGCCACAGAGGAAGGCAGCGGCGCAGTCCGTCGCTTGCTTGAGGTTGATCTATACGAGGTGTCGGTCGTGACGTTCCCAATGTTGGAAGCGGCTAGGATTACTGACATCAAGTCAATCAAGACCGAACGAGATTTTGAGGCGTTTCTGCGGGATGCAGGCTACAGCCGCAAAGACGCCACAGCAATTGCATTGCATGGCTACAAAGCACTTGAGCCGCAGCGGGATGCTGATGTGACGGAAGCTGATAACGGTGGCCTACGGGACATCATCGAACAACTTTCACAACTCCAAAGGAGCATTTCAAATGTCGGATGATCACATTGAAATCAAAAAAGCAGTTGAAGGCGTAAATACCGCTTTCGCTGAATACAAGACAGCCAACGACGAGCGCCTAAAGCAGATCGAAGCCAAGGGCGCTGTTGATCCAGTGACTGAAGAAAAGCTGGCAAAGATCGACGCAGACATGGCGCGCATGCAAGAGATCACGGACAAAGCAGTCCTTGACATCAAAAAGGCATCCCGCGTCATCACTGACGAAAACGGTCAGGTCGTTGACATGGAAGCCAAAGCCGCACAGTTCAGCCGTTCGGTTGCCGCTGCGCTTGATCAAAAGGGCTTTAAGTCTGACGCATCCGCGCTGGAAATCTACAACGGCGCACTGGCTGGCTACATGCGCAAAGGCATGGACGCACTTAGCGAGATCGAGCGCAAGGCTCTTTCCGTTGGTGGCGATCCACAGGGCGGCTATGTGGTCAACCCTGACATGTCCGGCCAAGTCGTTACGCAGGTTTTCGAGACTTCCCCGATGCGCGCTTATGCGTCCATTCAGGCAATCTCGACTAACTCGCTTGAGGGTCTGTTTGACCTGAACGAAGCCGACGCTGGCTGGGTTGGCGAAACGGGCGCACGCACAGAAACCAACACGCCAAACCTTGGCAAGTGGTCAATTCCTGTGCATGAGCTTTATGCAAACCCGCGCGCGACCCAGAAAATCCTTGATGATGCTGAAATCAACATGGAAAGCTGGCTCGCGGCTAAGGTTGCAGACAAGTTTGCACGCACTGAAGCTGTTGCGTTCATCACTGGCGACGGTGTTGAAAAGCCACGCGGCTTCTTGGATTACACAGACGGCACCACACTGCCCGGCACGATTGAGCAGTTTGATACTGGCGTAAATGGCGCATTTGCGGCTGCTCCAAACGGCGGAAATGTTCTGATTGATGCGCTTTATGGTTTGAAAGCCCAGTACCGTGCAAACGCTACTTGGTTCATGAACCGTGGCACAACAAAGTTGGTCCGCGAGATGAGGGATAGTGACGGTGCTTACCTTTGGTCACCGGGTATTGCGGCTGGTCAGCCTGCGTCACTGATGGGCTATCCCATCGCGGCGTTTGAGGACATGCCAGATCCGGCAACGGGTTCTTTGTCCTTGGCTGTTGGCGACATGCGCGCAGCCTACCAGATCGTTGACCGCATCGGCATCCGCACACTGCGCGATCCGTTTAGCGCGAAGCCTTACGTTCAGTTCTACACTACAAAGCGTGTTGGTGGCGATGTCGTGAACTTCGAAGCGATCAAGCTGATCAACTTCAAAGCCTAAAAAATAGGGGGGCGGTGATTCCTGCCGCCTCCCTTTCTGAAACGCATTACAAGGAGTAAATCAAATGCGTGATAATATCTCAAACGTCCAATATGTGAACCTCGGTTCGCTAACACTTAGCGGTGTTACGCCGGGTCTGTCTGGCTATCTGGACACTAAGGGCTTCGACGCCGCGTCAATCATGGTCGTCAATGGCACGATCACAGACGCCGGAACTGCTTCGGGCTTTACGGTCACGTTGCAGGAAAGCGCAGACACAACTGCTGCGGCTGCTGTTACGGCAACTGAAACAGTTAACGGCGGCACGGTCACTGTTACGTCAGACACCGCTGATAATGTCGTTGCTGGCGCTGTTGGTTACAACGGTTCCGCGCGCTATATCGGCGTGACGGTAACGGGTACAACTGGCACAGATGCTGTTATTACCTTGGTTGGCGTTCTTGGCAAGCCACACCTTGCCCCGACAACTGTTGCGGGCGCTGTTGTTGCGCGTACCTAAGTTTCAAAGCGGGCCGCTGCGGTGGCCCGTCATCAAGCATAGGGGAATATCACCATGAAGAAAGCAAAGATCACAAAAAAGGGCGGTTACAAATGCGCGCCTTCCGGTCACACTGTTATCACGGTTCCTTTTGGGACGGTGGTTGATGGTCAGATTGCAGAGTGGGCCTTGGCTGATAAGGCTGCGTCTGCTATGTTCGATCCAGTTGCAGATCGCAAAGTGATCGTGCCTGCCGAGACAAAGGCCAAGCGTAAAGGCAGGAAATAATGGCAATTCGTCCACCTAGAGACCTTTATCAATATCGCGGACACAAGCGCACGGTTGCACCAGCGACCGAGCCTGTAACTGCGGCAGAGTTGCGGTCGTACCTTGTGGAAAGCGCAACGGGCCTGCCAGACGCAGAGGCTAACGCTTTGGTGGCAGAGGCTCGCGAGATGATAGAGGAGGCCACAGGGCTGGCCTTAATCACGCAGACATGGCAGCTTGCGCTAGACCATTGGCCCGCACAGCAAGCGGAGTGGTGGGACGGTATCCGGCAAGGGTCTATGGCTGACCTGTACGGCGGTCACGGCGATCTTTGTTTGCCGCGATACCCGTTGCAGACATTATCTAGCGTCAAGGTTTACGACGAGGCCAGCACTGAATCCACTGCGGGCGACATCTTTGACGTTGACACATTCCGCAAGCCGGGGCGCATCACGCTAAAGGTCGGATCAACATGGCCGATTGCATTGCGCGCAAACAACGCGATCATTGTTGAATACGTTGCCGGGTATGGCGACGCGGCGGACGTTCCCGCATCACTCAAGCGCGCGGTTAAGCAGATTGCCGCCTACCTATACAGTCACAAGGGCGATGATTGCGTGCCGGACAATGCACTGGCGCAGGCTAAGTCGCTGCTGTCCGGTTATTGGGTGGCGCATATCTGATGCAAACGCAGCGTGTTGAAATAACGGATGCGGCATGGGTTGAGATTACGCAAGGGTCGCCAATCATTCTCGCAGAGGGTGGCGTTAGCGGATCGTTTCTTGTTCATTTTTCAAACGTCAGTACGCAGCCAGAAATTGACGCACCAGCGCATAGGGTGCAGACGTTCCAAGCGCCTTTGGACTTCACGCAATACAGTTTAACGGCTGGTCAGCGCGTTTGGGTGCGGTCGCAATCTAGGGGCGCGTTTATCGTGGTCACACGCGAGGTGGTGGTATATGTTTTATACATTCCGTCTGGTAGTGACAGATACATCACATCAAACGGGTTAACATACAAAGTGCAGGAGACTTAGCATGGCTGATTACAGCGGCGCATACACAGGGCCACAGATTGACGCGGGCATTGCCTTGGCGCAAACGTCGCTGCAAACGGTTGACACCGGATGGGGAGACTATGTTGACACGGTTTACACCAGCGGGTCGCCGTTTCTTGTTTCGGCTGACACTGACACTGTTTTGCCTAACAACAAAGGCACGGTAATTGAAACGCAAAAGCCCGCTGATGTGACGACATTTTACGACGGCGCGCAAATAACAGGCCGCAACGGTGACAGCATCCTTGCCACGATTGATGCTGTTCTCTTGCCGACGGGTGCCGGAACGACATTTGTTGAATTGTGGTTTGATATTGGCGGCGGTATTGGGCCGCTCTATAAACGAATTATCAGCTTTCCAAAGGGAGTTGGGGTGGAGCGGCCTTTGAATTATACGACTGCGGCCTATACGCTGAACACATGGGAAGCCAACGGGGCGACTGTTTACCTGCGGGCAAACGGGCCTTTGAGCGTTTACGACATTCGCTATGTTATCACACGCACACACAAGGCGCGATGATATGAAGTGCTGCGACATCACAGTGGGCCAACTTCAAGAGCCTGTGACATTCCAACGCAAGACGCGCACGACTGACGGGGCTGGTGGGTTCACAACATCATGGCCGACGATTACAGGCACGCCAACGCGCGCGCGGGCAAGGTTCGCATCAGGTGGCGAGCGGTATGCATCGGAGCGGGTTGAGGCGCGCGTATCGGTCAAGATCGTGGTGCGGTATTTTGCGGGGTTGCTTGAGGCGGATCGTGTCGAGATACGCGGGCGGGCTTACAATATCCGGTTTATCAATAACATTGAGTTTGCCGACAAGTGGCTGGAGATCAGCTTGGACGGCGGGGCTGCAACGTGACAATCAGCGTCACCTTAGAGGGCGCTGACGAATTGGCGGCGGCACTAAAGAAGATCGGCAAGCAATCCGGCCCAGCAACCACTAAGATTGCAAACGCGACGGCTGTTGAGTTGCAGGGTAACATCAAGAAGCGTATTTTGCGGGGGCCAAATACAGGGCGCACATATAAACGCGGCACCATCAGTCACACGGCATCGTCACCGGGCCAAGCGCCAGCAACTGACACAGGTCGCCTTGTGGGTTCGGTCTATTTTGACAGCGCGCGCGGGTCATTCGGTGCGGCTGTTGCGACGGTCGGCAGCAAACTTGCCTATGCGTTGCACCTTGAATATGGTACACGGAACATGAAGCCGCGCCCTGTTTGGGAGCCTGAAGCGAAAAAAGCACAGGTCAAATTCATCAAGCGCATCAACGCATATCTTGAAAGGGCAACCAAATGAACAGCGCAGCACTGCACCAAGCGATCTATACACGCCTTGCCGGGTTCACTGCCCTGACGTCTAAACTGTCATCGCTAGGCGTCATGTCGCGCGTGCCACAGCCTGACGATGCGGGCGATGCGGCGGACTTCCCTTATGTGACGTTCCAAGTCAGCGGCCTTAACCAGTGGGACACGCAAACGACGGACGGCATCACGGCATCATTGCAGGTTGATGTGTGGTCGCGGTCGCAATCAGATCTGCAATTCAAAGCAATTCTTGACAGCGTTTATGACTGCCTTCACCGATTTGATTTGGTTATCAGTGGGGCCAATACGGTCAACTGTTTATTCGAAAGCGGTGGCGAGTTTGACGATCCAGACGGCGTTACGGTTCATGGGTTCGCCACGTTTGGCATTACGTTTGACGGCATCTAGTAATCAATCCAGCCATGTGCTATAACAAGCGCAGGTTAACCTAACAAAGCTCGCATGATTGCGCGCCAAGCCCTTAGAAGGACACGACATGGCAAAGACAGCAGGACGTTTATTCTTTATCAAGAAAGCAACCACTACTATCGGCGGGTTGCGCAACGTCGGAATGACCGTAAACGGTTCTCCTATCAATATTGAGGATCAGTTGGACCTTGGGTTCCAGACGTTGCTCGGTGGGACAATGACTGGCCGTTCTGTTGAGTTTACAGGCGATGGGCTTGAAACAGATCAGGTTTTTCGTGACGTTGCATTGGCGACCACATCAACTGGCCAATTCATGACGGACATTACTGTAGAACTTCCAAATGGCGACGCAGTTAGCGGTGATTTTTTCCTTGCAAGCTATTCGGAAACTGGCGCTTACGAAGACGCGCAGACGTTCCAATTTTCACTGACAAGCGATGGAGCGTGGACCTACACGCCTGCGGTTTAATCCATGCAAGGCTTTGACGATGTAACTCTAGGTTGGAGGGGGGGCGAATTCATCGTCCCCGCCAACAAAATGCTTATGCTTGTTTGCAAGATTGAAGATGCTTTGGCGGGCGATAGTGGCGAGCAGGCATTGACTGTTCTTATGCGTCGCCAAGGTCCACCACAAGCACGACTTGCACAGGCATACGGGGCCGCGCTGCGCTATGCTGGCGCTGTTGTTTCTGACGATGATGTCTATCTATCTCTGCAATCTGAATTGTCCACGGGCAGCGCAGAAGGCATTGCCGCAATTCAATCCGCTGTCATCAATTTGATTGCTATCGTTTCGCCCCCATTGGGGAGCGTATTGCTTGCCGCTGGTGAAAAAAAAAGCGAAGCGGTGACGCCGAAGAAGAAGCCGAAGGCGGAATAGTTCGCATGTTGCATCGACTTGTCGTCGGTGGAAAAATGGTAACCGCTTTCGAGTTCTGGCAAATGACGCCGGGGCAGGTTTGGTGGTTGGTTGAGGACATGATGCCGCAAAGCGTTATTCAAAAGCCGAAAGAATTAAAGCAGCTTTATGACGAAGTAAAAGCACGTCAGGCTAAAGAGAAAGCGGCGCAAGATGACTAAAGACATTAAGGTAAAGTTATCAGTTGACGGGCAGCCATTACAGCAAGGCATGAATAAGGCGGGAAGGTCTGTCGATGACTTTTCCAAAAAGACAAAACAGATGTCCATCAACGTCGCCAAGGCTGGCGCGGCTGTTGTGGTCGCCGTTGCTGCTATTGGCGCAAGCGTTCTTAAAATGGCAAGCGAGGCTGCGGCGGCTGGCGTTGAAATCAAGAACCTATCAGCGCAGGCGGGTATAAGTACAACCGACTTTCAGAAAATGGCAGCGGCAACGCGCACGGTCGGGTTTGAACAGGAAAAACTAAGCGACATTCTGAAGGACGTTAACGACAAGTTTGGTGACTTCCAAGCGACGGGCGCGGGTCCGCTTGCTGACTTCTTCGAGAACATAGCACCAAAAATCGGCGTGACTGCTAATATGTTTGCCAAGCTATCAGGGCCAGACGCGTTACAGCTTTATGTTTCGTCCCTTGAAAAGGCTGGCGTATCGCAAAAAGAAATGACGTTCTATATGGAGGCGCTGGCATCTGACGCCACACGCCTTATTCCGCTGTTGCAAAACAACGGTCAGGAAATGGCGCGACTTGGCGACGAGGCGGAGCGGACTGGCCGCATTCTTAGTGATGAAACAATTGCGGGCGCGGTTGAGTTAGATCGCGAATTGGCAGCGCTTGCTAACACGTTGAAGACCAAGGCCACAACGGCGATTGTTGAATACAAGGACGAAATAATTGAAGTTGTTGACTTCATAACAAACAAACTAATCCCAGCAATGGGCAGCACGTTTGAGAGCGCCGTGGCATTCGCGCAAGACATTGGCATAGCGGTGCAGGCGCTAAAGGTGTTTTTAAAAACAGCCAATCAAATCGCTGGCCTTGCAGACCTAGACATCCAAGCACCGGGCGGCGGAGAAGGCGGCAGCGGTGGTGAAGGTTTAAATGAGGGAAATCTGACAGCGGCGGGCCGCACAGCTTTGGGATTGCCGCCACTTGCCCCAGTGCAGCCTACCCCACCGCTTTCGCTTGATATATCCGGCGGTGGTGGCGGCGGTGGCGGAGGTGGTGTTGGAGACTGGACAGGCGGTAAAGGTGGCAGTAGCAAGCGCGCATCACTTGGCCTGACTGACGATGACTTTGAGGCGTTAGAGGCGGCATTCGCAACTGAAAGCGAGATTATCGCAAACGCGCAGGCTGAACAACTCGCAGAATTGCAGGCGTTTAGGGACGCTGGCATCGGCGCAGAAGAAGAATATAACGACTTAGAAAAACGCATAAAGGAAAGGCATAACGCAGACATGGCGGCTCTTGACCGCGCTGCGATGCAATCCAAGCTTTCCGCCTTTAGTGGAATGTTTGGCGATCTTTCAACGCTTATGCAGTCGGAAAATAAAAAGCTTTTTGAAATCGGCAAGGCTGCGGCAATCGCAGAGGCTGTCGTGAGCGGCATTAATTCGGCCATAACTGCTTGGGAAAAAGGCATGTCTGTTGCTGGTCCACCCGGAGCGGTTGCATTCGCTGCGGCGTCTGTTGCCAAAACGGGCGCGATGATAGGCCAACTGCGGAGCGCGCAATCCAGCGGCGGCGGCGGAGGGGCTGTTGCATCTGGTGGCGGGCAACCTGTTATCGCGTCTCAAGGCGGAGGCGGCGGCGGCGGCGGCGGCGGTGCTGCTGCGGAACAAGCGCAACGGGCAAGTGTTAACCTGACGTTGATTGGCGATCAAGGGTTCACGCGCGCGCAGGTGGTGCAGGTTGCCGAGGCATTGAATGAAGCGGGCGGAGATGGTACAAGATTGATAGACATTAGGGGCCGCAGATGACTGTAGAAATCGAAGCAGGCTATACGCTAACAGACGGCAACAACGCGCGCATCATGCACGATGGGGTTGTATTGCCGTTTACAGTGGTTGACGCCAACACGACCGACGTTGACAGCGCATCATTTGCAGACGCCAATATCATCAACGGATTGACGGTTGATAGGTACAAGCCGAATGCAACTACATGGACGATTGAAATCGCATTGACTGGTGGTTCTGCTGGCGTGTCTGCAATTGCAATCGGTTCTGACGATCTATTCACAAGCGGCCAAACGGTTTCTGTGCAGTACGATGACACAGGCTTTGTCACGATTGACAGCGCAACGCCAACTGACAATGGGCCTGTTTTATTTCTGTTTGACACAAAGACGAGCGCCACGTTTCGGATCACAGGAACGGGAACAGCCAAGCCAACAATTTACAACGTGATGATCGGCAACCCGCTCGTCATGCAACGGTCATTTTATGGCGGCTATACCCCGGCACGCATGAACCGAGGCACGGAGGTTGTCGGCAATCTATCGCGCACGGGCGAATTGCTTGGACGTAGCATCAAGCGCACTGTGCTGTCCGCTGCGTACCAATGGAACAACCTGACATATGATTGGGTGCGGGCGAACCTAGACGGCACTGGCGGGCTTATTCAGAGCCTCGAGACAAAGACCGCTTATGTGGCTTGGCGTCCTGCTGTTGTCGGTGATGTTGACTATTTGATGCGGGCGTCCGTCACACCACCAAATGCGCAAGGCATGGTTGATCTTTGGACGTTCGGCGTATCGGGCGAGGTTCACAGCTATGAGTGAGAATGAACTAGGCCGCGAACCTGTTGAAGTTGTCGAAATCGTTGTGCCAAAGTGCGCTAACGTGTTCGGGTCAGCGCCATGCACTGCAACGGGAACGGGCGACGCCAAGTGTTTCAACACGCGCGCAACATGTCGCAGCATTCCAGACTTCCAAGCTAGGCCATTGGCGCACCTGACGCCTGACCTTGTGGCAATCCAAGGCGACGCCATTGCAAGCGGTGACATTGACAGGTCTGTTGATGTTTTGTTTGAGGCTAAAGTGACATTCGGCGCAAACGCAACAGGAACGATCTGGGATCAGGGCGGATCCGGTGTTGGCGCTTATCTGGGCATTACAGGCACAGACCTTGTTTGGCGCGCTGGCGATGGTAGCGTTGCAACAGGGGCAAGCACTGGCAAGATCACAGCCGCGCTGACGGGCTTTGCGGGTCGCACGGTTGTTTTGATTGCGGGCGTGGAATTATCGACAGGCACGGTTTATCTTTGGGAATTTGACCCGATTGAACTGGTGTTGACCAAGATCGGCGATGATAGTTTCACGGCTGGCGCGACTTGGGCAGATACCGACGCGGGCGCAATTGGCTTGAACGGCGGGTCGAGCATTCCCGTTGGCGAGGACGGCGGGACATTCACGGGCCGGATTGAAAGCGTGCGGTTCTTTGAGGCGCAAACATCCGCAGACATTATTGAAACGCCAGACGCATTTCGCCAGCGGTATTTCTTTGACGATGGTCGTAAGGCCAAGCCAAGCGATGACATCTATCGACTGCCCGCGTTGACGGGTACAAATACTGTTGGCACGCGGTTGAATATCACGGGCGCAGATGGGCGGTATGAGCCGCTTGGGCGGCGGGCGTTTATGTCTTTGTCAATTGGGGACTTCGCGCACACTGACTTTATATTTGACCCGTATCTGTCTGGGCGCACGTATGACCCACTGACGCGCGGGACGTTCTGGCCTAAGTTTCAAGTGCGCAACAAGTACGGCAAGACACGGGCGATTGTGCGGCGTTATACTGGCTACGATGGGCAGGCGTTGTCTGCCATGCAACGGCAATCATATGTGCTGGATAAAGTTGCATTAGGCCGTGATCAGGTTAGCATTCAATGCCGCGATTTTTTGTCATTGACAGAGTTCCGCAAAACGCAGGTTCCGGCGCAATCAAGCGGCGCTTTGGATGTTGCGCTGACAGACGTTGCCACATCGTTATTCATTGCAGGGGACGTAACAAACGATTACCCGGCAACAGGCACGTTGCGGATCGGTGACGAGTTGATGACGTACACGGGCCGCTCATATGATGGCGTGGACGATCAAACGGACTTCACAGGGCTAACACGCGGGACTGATGGTAGCACGGCTGACGAGCATGATGTTGACGAGGTTGTCCAGATTTGTCGCAGGTACACGGGCGCGCGTATTGACGATGTGCTTAAAGAATTGCTAGTAACTGACGCGGAAATTCCAGCGCAGTTAATCAACCTTGCCAGGTTTACATCCGTCTATGATGACGACCTGAATGCATACACATTGACAACGGTTATCAGCGAGCCAACGGGCGCGGATCAGCTTATCGGTGAAATGGCTGAAGATTGCGCGTTCTATATCTGGTGGGACGAGCGGACGCAAAAGGTTGACATGCAGGCAATCAAGCCATTGTCCGGCGTTGATTACGCACTGACGCAAGAAAACAACATCATTGGCAACAGCTTTTCATTGATGGAGCGGCCAGACGAACGCCTGACAACTGTCACGATGTCTTACAATCCGCGCGACTTTGCTGGCGATCTTGGCAAGCCCACAAACTTCAAGAACGCGGTTTTGATTAGCAATGCAAACGCAAGCGATCCTGACCAGTATGGCAAGTTGCCACAGACGCGGGAGTTGTTTTCGCGGTGGTTGACCACAAACGCGCAGATAACGCAGACAGCCGCACGCCTAAGCAACCGTTATGTTGAAGTTCCGCTATATGCTGAAATGCTAGTTGACGCCAAAGACCGAGCAATTTGGGTTGGGTCATTCGTGACCATATCGCATGATTATCTAGTGACGGACTTGGGCGCTATTGATGCATCGCGGCGGTGGGTTGTGGTTGAGGCTGAAGAAGTTGAGGCTGGACACACGCAGAAAATCACGGTGACAGACATCACAGCAGACGGTTAGATCTACGTTATCACTGAAAACGGCATAGGCGATTACACGCCAGCGTTGTTTAGTTTGGGAAATGCGTTTATAACTGACAACAGCGGGTTAAATTCAGATGGCACAACAGGAGCGACGATAGCATAATGGCAGATTGGACAGATATTGCAAATACGCAGGTTGATCCGGGTTCACCCGTTGATACTGCGCTTATGACGGCGCTTAGGGATAACCCTACAGCTATTGCAGATGGGGCTGTTGGTGCGCCTCGTACAGGCCTGACACTAATAAATACAACCGTCATCACAGGAAGCCCTACTGTCGTTGACTTTACTGCGTTTGACGCCACGCTTTATGCATCTTACATATTCATGCTTGAGGATGTCAAAATTCCTACTAGCAGTGCGGATTTGTGGTTGAGGTCGTCAAGCGATGGGGGAGTGACTTTTGACAACGGCGTTAGTGATTACTCTATTTTCGGACCGTCGGCAGGTGACGGCACTGATATCCCAGCGGCCCAAGTTATTATGGTGTCTGGTGCGGAGGACGACTATGGGGTGTTAGGCAAGGTGGAGGTGATTGGGGCAGGCAATTCATCAGCTCGCACGGCATTTTGGGGATACGCTATTGGGACTTCGGGTTCCGTTGGTGGCGGTGTTTTTGGTGCGGAAAGAGGTGACTTTATCGCGGTCAGGGGCGAAAGCGCCGTTGTGGATGCTGTTCGCTTTCAATGGGATGGTGGTGATACGTTCGCCGCTGGAACTATTCGTATGTACGGGATGAAGGTATGAAAAAGCTAGTCAACGGTGAACTGGTCGATATGACCCAAGATGAAATTGACGCAATTCCGTCGCCTAAGACAGAAGCCGAACTCATGGTCGCCGAGCGAACCGCCATGACATGCACACCGTTGCAGGGTGTATTGACCCTTGGCGAAACGGAATGGGGTAAGGTACTAGCCTACCGTGACACGTATGCGACATGGGCGGAAAAGGTCATCATTGACAGCGCCTTGGATTGGAGACGCCTAAGTGAGAACATCGCATTTTTCGGATACCTTTTGGGTTACACCGACGAACAAACGGACGACCTATTCCGCGCGGCAATGCAGGTGAACGTCTGATGAACACACGACTGAAAATGATCGGTAGTGCATTGTCACAGATTGGCAATGTGTTGACTGCGTTTGACTTGGACAACACCGGGCCGAATGAAAGCATTAGCGCCCGAATGCATCGGCAAGGACACAAGCGGCGTGCGGCTATCATCGACGCAGTGTTTCGGCTATTCGGTCAGCGCAATCATTGCGAGGGCGCGCACCTTGCTGATGTGCGTGATGCGCGGGCATTATTATTGGAAGTGGACGGGTAATTGACACAACGACCAAATACAGCGGTAGAACTTGCGGCAATGCGGGCAACGCTTGAGGCTAAGATGAGGGCCGATGATCGAGACCGCATTGAGGCGAAAGAGCAACGCGACGCCATGTCAAAAGATATCGCCGCTATCAGGTCAAACGCATCAAGCATTGATCATCGCGTGACGAATATCGAAAGCGACATGGCAAAGGTCAAGCCAGTTATCGCGCGGGTAAATGGGTGGCAGTCAATGGTTATGGGCGCGATGATTGTATTTGGTATGATTGGTGGTATGGTAACGGTGTTTTGGGATGCCGTGCGCGAAAAGGCATTCAGCTATTTTACGGGGACTTGAATGAAACGGATCATAATTCACTGGACAGCCGGAACGCATAAACCAAGCGCTACCGACAAAATGCATTATCACTATATTGTCGATGGGATTGGCAATGTGGTGAACGGCGACATGAAGCCAGAGGACAATCTAAGCACATCGACGGCATATGCGGCTCACACACGCGGCATGAACACGGGCAGCATCGGGGTTGCGTTTGCAGCCATGCATGGGGCCAAAGAGCGGCCATTCAGCGCTGGCAAGTATCCCGTCACGGATAAGCAGGTCAAGGCTATGGTGCGGCTTGTATCTGACATGTGCGAGAAATACGGCATTCCGGTGACGCCGCAAGCCGTGCTGACACATGCCGAGGTTCAAGGCACGCTGGGCGTTACGCAGCGGGGCAAGTGGGATGTAAACTGGTTGCCGGGCATGGATCGTGTCGGGTTGCCAAGTCAAACAGGCGACTTGTTGCGACAAAAGGTGCGCGACTATCGACGGAAGCCGCCAACATCGGCAACCAACATCGGCAATGCAAACCCGTGGACTGCGTTTATTGCCGCTATTTTGAGGATGTTTAAGAAATGATTGCCCCATTCGCACGTATCATTGCGCGATACATATCAGGCGCGCTTGTCACTTACGGGATGCTTACTGCACCGGACGCCGCGCAATTAAATCCTGACATTGTGCTGATCGTTGGCGCTGTTCTTGGCGCTGGCGTTGAGGTCGCTTATACCTATGCAAAGCGCGTGGGGTGGACGACGTGATCCGCGCATACATCACAGCATTTATCGCGGGCTTGCTTTCTATCGCGGGAGTTGTATTGTATCGCAAGGGACAAAAGGATGCTGACAATGAGAACCAACTCCAAGACCACAATGAATACGTCGAGACGCGCAAGCGGATTGATGGCGTTGACAATAGCGGCTCTGACGATGAGTGGCTGCGTGAGCGGGCCAAGCGCAAACGCGATTTGTGACGGCACGCAAGAATTATTAACAAACCATGCGGGCGGGCTTGCCACTGACGGCGGTCCGCAATCGCAACAAACAGGGCGCGCACTTATTGCCGCTATTGATGCCGGATGTGGTGACACCTGATGGGCGCACCAACAATCGCAAACAAAGCCATATCGGAATCGCAGCAACAAGCCTATGACGCCGTTCAAGAGCATGGATCAATTCGCGCGGCAGCTAGGGCGCTTGGTAAGAATTACAGCTCCATTCACCAAAGTTACAATCTAGCAAAGCAAAAGCTGGACCTTGATCCGGCAATCCAAGACAGCATGGCTGCGGTTGGCACGGGGCTTGTTCCATCAATCGCATGGGCTAAGACAAAGAACCCAGACGGCACAAGCTATTCGGTGCTGTTGAAACCAGCGCAGGCAGATCCCGAAACTATCGCAGCCGCAATTGACGAGGCCACAGATAGCGCCATAGATCGCATCAATGCCGCAACCCCTAATGCCCCTTCATTGATACGGCCTAAGCAATCTGACGGGGCTTTGTTCGGGGCGCTGTTCCTGTTTGATGCGCACCTTGGCCTTCAAATGCCGGGCTATGGCTTGGATGATGCCGTTGCGCGTTTAGTTAGCGGCGCGTTTGAAGCTATCGACGCAATGCCATCGGCGGGTTGCATTGCGATTATCAACGGCGGCGACTTCACGCACCAGAACGATGACAGCAACCAGACGCCGCAAAGCAAGCATCCATTGCCGATCAGCGCAAACTACACCGACACCACGGATGCGGCGACTGATGCACGGATTGCAATCATTGAACACGCTGCAAAGAAGTTTGACCGGGTGGAAACGAAAGACTTGATCGGCAATCATGATCCGGCAACCGCAAAGATCATTCGCGCGGCATTGCGTCAAAGATACCGGGACAGCGATGGTGTTGATGTTGACCTGATCGGGATTAACCATTGGCGGCGCGTATTTGGTAAGAACTTATTGACCGCGCATCATGGCGACATTCGCCGGGCAATGAAGGATATGGCACTGGCGATCTGTCAGAAATACCGAGTTGAGCGTGGCGTGACGCGCTTTCACGAGCATCACACGGGACACTTGCACCACATTAAAGAGACGCGCATGGATGTCGGTGGGGTTCACTTCTGCCAACACGCTGCAATCAGCCGCAAGAGCAATTATGATGAAGATAACGTATATGAAAGCGACAGCATTTTGCAGGGTATTACATACCACGAGCGCGGCGGTCGGAAATCAACAATTGAGGTACATTTAGAATGAACACACGCACACGCACGCTTGAGACAGCATCGGCGCTAATCAACGGCGACCGCGAAAATGACTATGGCACGCCGCAAGAAAACTTTGCAAACATTGCAGAGCGATGGTCGCAGACAGTGGGTCGCAAATTGAAGGCGTGGGAGGTGGCCTTGATGATGGCAGACCTTAAACTTGCGCGCATGGCTACGGTGGGCAATCCAAAACCTGACAGCATGATTGACGCGGCTGGATACATCGCGCTTGCTGCGGAGTTGTCAGAATGACCACGGCCCGCAAGACGGATCACGGGCTAGTTTTATGCAGCGAGGGGCAAACGCTATTTATCCCGCGTGATGACTTGCCGCATATATTACTAGCTGGCGCTGAATTATTGCAGGAACAGTCTAAAAGTGCTAACGTGGCACAAACGACATTGAGGAAGTGTCGGGCTACTTCACATACACATTCCAACATGACGATTGGTTCCTAGAGGTCGGTGGTGTGACTGGATACAAGCGGGCTGACGTGCTGCCCTATGGTCGCGCCGGGTACAACGTCAATGACAACGTTTCTTTGTTCGTGGCTCCATCCGTACACGCTGACGGGTCAAACCTATCGTCTGTTTTTGGTGTTGAGTTCAAATTTTAATTTCGCCAACACAACAAACGAAAGCCCCGCCAGTGTTGTGCTGCGCGGGGCTTTTTATGTTTGGACGGTCCTTCTATGCGTTGTCGTATGTGGCCGCGAAAATGTCAGGCTTGCATGGGTAAAACTCACCCTTCACGCCCTTGATAATCATGTCGCCATACTCGGCAAGCATGTCACCTTCGAGTGTGGCGATCACACAGCCGTCATTACTTTGGCTTCCGCCGCACCATTCTGCGACCTGCTCGGCCTCTAGCCCGTTGCGCGTATATTCGCGGGCTTCAATAACTACGGGTTTTTTTCTAAACATTGGCATTAGTGATGGTCCTTTACTGAGTAGGCTTCATGGCATTCAATCCGGCCATGAAGTGTTCATTGATTTGGCGGCAATTCAGTCCGACATTGCGGCGCACAATCATGCCCGCCAATGCGTCGTCCAAGGTCATCCAGCTTTCGTGGCAATCTTTGCCGTCGATGTATCCGTGATAGTGGATCACATCGGTATCGTTGAAGCCCATACCCCTGTTACTTTCAAACTTCTCAGGGTGAAACGCGCGGACAATGTACGGACCGATTTCCATAATTTCGATCACAAGTCCCCAAGGAAAGGGCTTTCTTAAATCTTCCGGTACTGCGGCCATATCATCGGTCCTTTTGTATCTGCTATTTTAATTTCTATACGTTACATATAG
>Ga0070747_1000420_pt1 | contig 21451 bp, 32 predicted proteins | sample VirMetDEL_Mar_31_FD_77321 | JGI IMG/M metagenome (GOLD analysis project Ga0070747, IMG submission 77321) | Aqueous microbial communities from the Delaware River and Bay under freshwater to marine salinity gradient to study organic matter... | ecosystem: Environmental > Aquatic > Marine > Coastal... | reverse complement strand
GTATAAGTTGTAATACTTCCACTTGCTGTATATCTGTTTTCTAGTTTAGCGTGTGTAACTCCATCATCTAAAAGAGATATGGTTACTGCTCCTGTTGCTGAATCTCTTGCTATCGGTGCTGTTGCTGTTATACTACCTACATCTCCTGCATCGTCTGAATAGAGCTCTGTGAAATTGTCATTACAAATATCCATAGCCTGTCTGAGCGTTGAACCAGTTCCGTCGTTGGCAGTGGTTCCTATATTAATTACTTGTTTTGCGCACATTATTTTTTATTTTTTTTAGTATTGAGTAGCATCTGCTGTAAATTGTGTTGTATCTGATGTTATTAATGTTGTATCGACTGTTAATGCTGAGCCGTCAGCGTCAAACGGGTAAATAATTCCCCATCCATTAGAAGCATTTACATCTCCCCACCAACTTATTTTATAAATACTACCAAATCCCATACATTTATATAATTACTTTTTTGTGTTTTTGTTATATATCTTTTTTAAATAGTTTTTTAACTTAACAACGTTTTGCTGTTTTGGTTTGTATTTTCTTTTTATCATAAAACCCATCCACTAAAATCAGCGCTTTTATCCGGATACACATCTCCATTGTTATTTGTGTAATATTCAGGATATAAACTTGCTGCGTTAAAAGAAAAATGTTCAATCATTCTATCAGTGTAATATTGGGCTGTTGTTCTTTCTTTTTCAATTAAAAAATCAACCTCTTCTTTTGACACACTTTCTGAGTTTTCTGAAGTTCCTTTGAATATGCCTTTATTAGAAACCGAATATGCAGCAAATGGAAGATACTCAACCATTGCCCAATGAACTAAACAGGGTTTAATATGATTTTCTACCAAAGTAGCATAATTTCCCGCTAGATTGCCTGCTATTATATGAGTTGAAATTTTATTATATAAGTCAGTTCCTATATAATTTTGAATATGTATATTTTGGGCAATTTTTACATATTGAATAAATTTGTCTGTATCAACTCCGCCCGAAACGTTGGTGTATTTTACAATATCTTTACGAGTAACAAATAATGCTTCTGCCATTTTTTATCTATTTATAAATCCTTGATTAGGCATATCTTTTGGTTTCATAGATACTTCTTTTTCGTTTACAGGATTGAATCCTTCTTTTCTTGCTTTATTTGTCGATATATTTGGGTCTATATTTGCAATATTACCACTTGTTTTATCTCTAAACGTTTGTCGCAACCATTTATGGTGACACGACCCTCCACCTTTATAAAGCCAAATGCTATAAGTGTCAGAGCTACCCGACGGGCCCCAACCTTTATTAACTGGCTTACTTCCCATTGCTATAATATCTTCTTTTCTATATAGTTTATTAGCTTTAACCATATCAATACAAAACTTTCTACTATTTGAAGATGTTTTATTAGGACTATATCTATATCTTACCTTAAATTTAACTCCACGAACTTCTTTATCTTGTTTTGATTTAGAATTAGGCGTTGCCGTTCCAGTTGATACCAATCCAATCATTTTATCAAGCGCCTCTTCTTGTTCATAATCAACTTCCCTTTCATCAACCAGCTCCCAATTTTCTAAATCTTCTTCTTCACCGTATTGACTTAATAATTCAAACATTTCATTGTCATCAAATTCGGTGCTTAAATCACATTGACTTTTTAAACTTGCTTTAACACCCGTTTCTTCTTCACGCGCTTCGTTTGTTATAGCGTTGTCTGTTTCAATAAAAGATAAAGGTTGTAATGTTCTAAAGTAAAGTTTTAAACTAATGCCATTAACCGCTAAAATATCGTCTATACACTCAGTCAATAAATCTTGATATGGTTTAATTGTAATATTATCAAACAATAAAGATGCTGTTTTTATTTCGTCAGCATTTGAACCAAGACCATTATTTTCTGCTCTTATTCCTAAAAGTAATGGACTTGTTATTCTATGGCCTACAATTAGTTTTTTGGAACATTCATTAGATAAATACTCATAATGTGCTGGCGCATCGTTTAATGGAATATCATCAACTGTCGTTTTACTTTCTGCATTGTTATTGAATGCTATCACAACTTTTTCTCCTCTTGCACCTGTAAGCTTTCGCATTACATCGTTTTTAATTTGAAGTTGTTGATTAGCGTCTGGTACCCCGTTATTAAAATTTACCACTTTCGTGCCGGAAAAGTTATTTTGAACATCATTAATTAAATAATCAGCAATTTCAGATTCTAACTCAGCATATGCTAATGCGCCCTGATAATCGACGGGACAATAATAATCATAACCACTTACATACTTTTTACAAATTTTAATTTCACTTTCTGTGCCATTACCAAATCCAAATGCTGCGATTCTTTTTGGTTTATCGTTTGGTTTTACTTTTGACCAATCAGCTGAATAATAATATCCTTCAATATCACCGTCTTCATTACATTTTTCAGCTCGTAATGTTTGTCTTGGAAAATGTTCAGCTTTTACAACTTGTTTGTCTTTGTATAAAACTTGAAACGAGCCTTCTCCTAATAATTTTAAATCTAAACAAACTTTTCTCAAACAATTATCAGATATTATTGAACGCATCGAAGCATATTCGTTTGGCTTTTGACTATTATTTAAAGCGTCAAGGCCTTTGCCGTACATCATATTTACAACGCCATTAATTATTGAATGATTAGTTGTTGAATTGGTGTATAAATCAATTAAATATTGATAGTAATTATTGTCATCCCCATAATTTACCCAATCTCTTTTTTTATCTTCACTTATTTTGGGTCGATTATAAGACGCTAAATTAACAATGTGTAAGTTATCCATTAAATTGTAATAAATTCGTTTGTGGTGACGTTTGAAACATACTCACCGTTGTTTATTGTGTATTGTGGCAAGTTGGTTTGATTGGTGCAATAAATTTTATCTTTAAATACAACGTCAGTTCCCGATAAAACGGTAAGCATATAATAAATGCCTTGTTTTAAAGTTGTAAAAGCAGCTGTATATCTATTATAATAAAGATTTTGTGTTACACCTGTAGAAGCAACGCTATATATGTTTTTGTTTTTTGTTTCATCAACTATGTTAAAAGTATAAGACGCGCCAAGTGTGAATTCTCTAGGAATAAAATCTATGTTTTGAGCGGTACTTGTTTCTTTTAATATTATCATATATATATAATAAAAAAAGTTGTTTTTTGTTAAATTAAATAATAAAATAAATTGTTAATTATTTGTTTGTTAAAATAATTGTTGTATATTTACAAAGTAAAACAAAAACAAATAAAATGTACAATCAAAAAACAAGTCAAGATAATTTAACAATACAAGCTTTACAAACAGCTTACAATAATGGTTTAATGACTGACAAACAATTTACTAGTTCAGTTTTAGCTATATTAAAATCATAATAAAAAACAAAAACAATGAAAACACTTACAACAATAAAAACAGAATTAAAAATAATTGAGTTTAAATCACACACTTTAGGTGAGTTCTATGAAATAGAAGTTTTATACCACAATAATATGTCTAAAATAAATGGTCAAATTCAATCTGGAAGAATACTTTCGATTAGAGATAGTTGGGATAATAAAATAAAAGGAGAGGATTACAAAAATGTTGAATACGATTTTTATAATAAAATAGATTCTTTAAATAAAAAAACATTATCAAAACAAATTTTTTAAACAAAAAAAGAGGGCGTATAGCCCTCTAATTTATCAAAATCAAAAACTTTATTAAGAATTTGTTCCTTCTGTTATTGTAATAGTTCCAGACAATCCTGCGAAATCAGTAACAGAAAACGGATAATCAACCGCTGTATTAGCAACAGTAATTTCTAAGAAATTGGCTGGTACTTTTTCTTGAGCATTAAACGTAAGTGTATATCCCGAGAGTTCTGACATTGCCGCCCCGGTAACAATAGTTCCGCCGTTTACGTCAGCACCGTGTTCAAGTCCCATCATCATTACATTGCCGTTATAATCTTCAATTGCAACGTGTGGTCTCCCATACGCTAATAATTTTAATTCCTTATTATCGGCAGCTGATAATTTTTTTAATGTAATATTCAACGTTTGGTCATAGAACGTTGTTCCAGTCTCACGACTTGATGTTACAGTTTGTTCTAAAGAACTGGCTCCTTTTACTTCATACTTATATGCTGTTAAAGAGTTAGCAGTTCCGCCAATTGTTGAACCAGTAAGGTTATCAATAACATCAGTGTGTGTGCTATCGTAACTTACAGTCCCTAATTTACCGTAATCGATAAAATAGATATTTTTTATACCCCCCACACTATCTTTGCAGGGTTCTTTTCTTCCTAAGGTTAAGTCACAGGCCATTTGTATGTTTTTTTAAAAAAAAAAAGGTGAGTAGGCACAATTGGCTTACCCACCTAATTTATTTGGTTAATTATATATTAAGAATAAAGCACGATATCTGAGCCAATTCCGTATTGAACTCCGGCGCTAAACCTCATTACAACTCTTACATTTTTGGATCCGTCTATGTCAGCCATATCTAAAACCTTAACTTCATTATGGTCTGAAAGGAGACCGGTGCCGAAGAAAAGATTAGTTTTTTCAGCAGCGACCATTGTATTATCAGCAAGGCCATTTGCTACAGCAATTGAAATACCGTCAAATGTTAATGATTGTCCACTGAACCATTGAGTTCCTTTTGAATCAGTACCAGCATTTGATGTAGCTGCAACAGAAAATCCACCTAACGCACGAACGTATGCTCTTGCGACATTCTGAGAGACATAAATTGTCATATCCTCACTTGAATATAAATTAGAATTAATCGCATCTACAACTAGGCCTAATTTTTCAACCGCATTGGCTGAAGTAACCGCTGCGCCACCACCAACGTCAGTAACATCAGCATCAGCTAACATTAATTCTTTGAAACCAGCAAATTGTCCAGCTGTGGCTGCTGCTCCGTTCCAAATTGACTGCTCAGTTCTTTGTGCTACTTTACTAGCAACGTGAGATATTAAAAAATCAGCAAATGAAGATGGTAAAGAATCAAAAGAAGAATAACCCATTGAGATTGCATCCCAATCTGATTCGAAGTCTGATTTACACAATTGTAAATTCACTTGTTGTTGAACCGGTTGAATAATTCTTTCGGTTAAAGTTAGTTGAGAAGTTGGGTCAAAATCACAAGATGCACTTTTTACGATGTCATCACTTGATACTTTTTTGATTACTTCTTTAAATTTGATATTTGGTTTAATTGTTATTAATCCATTATCTAAAGTTGAACCACTTAAAAGCGCTGCGGAGATATACTGCCCAGCAAACTCGCCAGAATAGGAAGTGGTTATTGAATTAGTTGTTGCCATTTTATATTTTTTATTTATTAATTATTATGCTTCACTTGCCCAAACACCATCACCACCAGTGATATACCATTCAGTAAGTGCTACAGCTTTAAGTGTACAAAAATCGCCTTTATTAGCTGTTGCTTTAGTGTTTATCCAATCTTTGTTAGCTACTCCACCAGCTTGGACTGCTGCTACTGTTCCATTTACAGAATCAGTCGTTGCAGGAGAAAGTGTTATAATGTTGTTACCATCGGCACCTGTATTTCTAAAAGTGAATTCCATACCAATATTATTTGCATCAATAGTTGGTAAAGTAATTACTAAAGCATCAGTGGCTACATTAAATTCTCCACCAGCTTCGTTTGCATCAACGCTTCCAGTTGCAGAGATAGTTGTTTGTTTTGCTCGTGCTCTTAAAACGTCGTTTGAAGTTGTTATTGTTGTTGACATTATTTATTTATTTAAAATTTGATATTTTACTCATTACTCTGTCCAAAGTGTTTCCATTTCTTTTTTGAGAATATAAGCTTGTTTGTTTTTTTGTTTCGTCTTCTGGATTATGATTGACTTTTTCAACTTTTTCAGCATAAACTGTTTTAGTTGTCGTTTCTTCAGACTTTACACTCGTTTCAGCCTCTTCACTCATTTCCTCTTCAGTTTGTTTTGGATCCAAAATTGCTTTAATTTCTTCAACTACTTTTTTAACTTCTTCAAGTTCTTCTTTAGTAGCGTAACCCATTTCTTCTTTTTCTTCTTCAGCTTTCACTTCTTCTTGAGCTTCAACCTCTTCTTCAGCTTCTGTTTCTTCAACAGCGCCAATTGAAGATATTATTCCCTCGGACTCGACAATTAACGTTTCACCATCAACCAGTTTATATTCTCCGATTGGTAATGGCACTTTCTCGTCTTCTGTTACGATGAAAACTTCTGAATTTGGTTCAAATGCCTCAGATTCTATAATCGTTCCGTTCTCCAGTTCGGCTTGTGCCAACTTTACTTCCTTTTCTTCGGATAATTCAACCCCAAGAAGTTCTTTAACTTTATTTAACATTTCCGTTGATTTCATATCTATATAATAAATTAGTTTTTAGTTTGTTGTATTTTTAGTTTGCTGATTGACACGCTACGCAATTATTATAAGACGCAACAGCGTTAACTTCAAAATGTCCATTATTTCTTGTCGATGTTATTGTGTAACAATCGCTGTGATTATGATGCGTAAAAGTTAAAAAGTAAACATCTCCAATTGTTAATTCAATGTCGTGTGTATGTATGTGTTTTGTTCCACCACTACAATTTGTTACTTTGTAATATCTAGTTACAGATGTTTTTGTTATATTTCCAATTCCTTGTGCTTGTAAACTTCCATCGCAACATTCTCTGGAATAAGTCACTCCATCTTTACATAGACAAGCACGTTTGTCGTTTTGTGGACTTAAAATTTTGCTCATATTATTTTATTGGTACACAATTTGGCACTTCTTTGCCGTTTAACATTTTTGTGCCTATCATTTCATAACCTGATTCACAAGGCTTTTTTAAATCTTCTTCCATTAAATCAAGTTCTTTAAGTTTAGCGCCAGCCCAACGTAAACCTGCTTTTCCACCCCACAATAAGTAAGAAATCGTTCCACACGCTTTACTGTCACTTTCATCATAATCTTCTTGTGCTCTACTTAAATAACTAAACATCCTTTTAATAGTTTCAGTGGTTATGGGTTTACCTTGTGCTAATTGTTGCGCTCTTACTTTTCCCACTTGTGTTGCACACTTGTTGTTTACTTTTTCGTTTAATTCAATACCTTTTTTAGCATTGTTTTTTACTCCACTTGGATAATCTGAATAAGATTCTAATTCTTCTTCTTTTAAAATGGTTTTTAGTTCTTCAACTAGTTCTTTTGCCATTTCGTCTGCCATTTCGTCTTTTATTGGCTCGTTGGGTCTTTGTAATTTATCCGCAAAATATCCTTCAATTGAGAACCCTTTCACAACGCCACTTTTGACTTGTTCCCAAACTTCATCGTTTAAAACTTTCATTGATACCATCCACGTTCCCATTGGCACGTTTAAATCGTACATTCTGCTTTTGTCTTGTTCACTTTCTACAATCCACGATTCAACGGCTGTCAATCCTTTTAATTGTAATTGATGTTCTAATGTAGCGTTGTTTTGATTGCCTCTCATAAAGAATAATTCACTTGCTTTTCTAACTGTCGTTTTGGAAAAATAAATATAATATTCTTGTTCCTCACTTTTACGATAAATTGGTTTATTGGGAATTAAAGCGGGACCCATTATTAACCTTTTTTCTTTATCTACTTCAGCAAGTTTAAATTCTTGTTTTTTTAACGCTATAAAATCAGATTCAATTGCCGGAGATTCTACCACCGAAATAGCTTCGATTCCTGAAACTTCATCCTCTTCATCAATAAAAAGTTCGATTATATCCATAATATTATAATAAGTGTTTTATTGTTTTGTTGTATTTATCCTATTGACGCTCCTTCTACTATGTTTCTATCTAATGATTGCGCTGTACTTACATCACCACTTACAACAAATGCTTTTACTGGCTTTTCTTCTTTATTGCCTATGACTTGTGCCAATTGATTTTCTGGTGCGGCTCCAACAACATTAAAACTTGGTGCTTGTGATTCAGACGGTGCTTGACCTCCACCACTTGCTGACACACTTGGTTTTTTAGAACTTACAATGCTTTGAATTGTTTTAAGTGCAAAAGCACCAGCTATCCCTGCTTGAATAAATGGATATGCTGGAAACCCAACTGTTATTGGTGACGCTTGAGCTGTGGTGTACGCGTTTTGAACACCTTGAACACCTGATATTGTAGCTTGTGCTAGAGCAGCCGCTTTGCCTACTTTTGAGCCTTCTCCTGCTAAACTTATAATCGCATTTAACGTGTTGTCTCTTTGTGCAGCTGCTAAATCTAATGCTGCCGCCTCTGCGTCTTCTTTTTCTTGTCGCAACCTATCTTCTTCAGCTTTGGCTTTGGCCGCTCTGTCAGCGTTTTCTTTTGCTAATTTATCTGCTCTTTCTTTGTCTTGTGCGTCTTTTAAATCTTGTGCAGCTTTTATTTCAGCTGCTTCTTGGTCTCTTATCGCTTTTAAGGCCGCTGCCTCTTCAGCTTTTAATGCCACTACTTGTGAAGTAACTTCTTTTTGTTTTGTAAGTTTTGCTGTTTCAAGTTCTATTAACCTGGCTTTTAATTGTTCTTCTTCTAACAAGTCTTCTTTCGTAGAACCGGACAAAGTGTTTTCTTGTTGTTTAGCTTCAAATCTTAAACGTGCTGCTTCTATTTCTTGATTTGTTATTTTTTCTTCTAATGCTCCCGCTTGTTCTAAAAATGAAATACGTTCAGCAGTTGAAAACTTCTCTTTGTTTACAGCCTTTTCTAATAATTCGGCTCTATCTCTATTTGCTTTTGCTCTAGCGACTAACAACGCACGTTCCGCTCTGTCAGCTTCAGCATATTGGTCAGATAATTCGCCTGCTAATTTAATTTCTTTTTTAGTTTCTTCATTGAAGTTTTTAATGCCATTTACAGCGTCTCCAATACCGTCTTTGAATCCTTGTAAAGCAGCTGCTGGGTCGCTAAATATTTTAGTTAAAGACAAAATACTTTTTCCTAAATTTGCTAAAATATCAATGACGTTTCCTGTAACAACGCCAATCTGCATCATTATCTTTGAGAACTTGTTTTGGCCTTCTTCTGAATTTGTGAAAGCTGCGCCTACGGCTGTTATAGCTAGAACTAATGCTCCAATACCAGTTGCTATAATTGCAACTCTTAAAGATTTAAAACTTTTTACAACTCCACCAAGTGTTCCAATTAAGCCTTTGAATTTAGTTATTGCACCTCCAGTTGCTGCGTCTAGTTGGCCACCCATAACTTGAGCGCCATCAGCCACGTTTTGAGTTTCTTTTCCTACATCTTCAATTGAGTCTTTTAAATCGTCAACGTTATTTATTGCGCTGTCAGTTTTGACTTCAACGTCCATTACTACTTTTCCCATAATCCTCTTTTATATTGATAAAGACCTTCTTTTATTGATTCAGGTAATTTGTTTTTGCCTAAAGCAACATCAATGTATTCGCCTTTTTCGTTTTGTTCTTTAGCTATTTCTAATAAATCTAAAATATTTTGTATCATAATTATATTTTTACAGCGTGTTCCATTCTAATTTGTATTGGACCAGTTGATGTAATTGAATCAACACAGATTGCATTGCCTGTTCCTCCACTTGCATTTGCAGACATATTTATAGTGTGCGTACTGCCGTCTTGTTTAATTGCTGTTATTGTTACATCTTCATCAAATGTGCTAAAATTAACAAACCTGTAAAACTCATCACAATATGTGTTGACCTCAATTCTTTCTACATCAGAAACAGCATCAGCTAAAATATATTCGGGTCTTATATTTGTTCGAGCATAAAAACGATAATACAAAATATTTGGCGCTACTACTTGTTGATGTCCTGAAATTAAAGTTGGTTCTTTTGGTTTGTTATTCATCGCGTTTGTAGGATAAGCTAAAACAACATTACTTACATTAGCTTTTAAAATATCAACATCTGCTGATGCTAAAGTATTTATGTCATTAGAAAATACAAATCCATATTCATCAACATTTTTTGTTTGATTTATTTTTCCCAAAGTATCAATTTGCCATTTTGCTTCAAGTTTGTATGTTGTTCCTGTTTGAAATGTGGTTTTGTTAGATATTTTACTAATTATTGGTTTTGTTACAGGAATAGTATTTGCAACATCTCCAGAACTTGGATTGTTTGGACTTAAAGCATCGGAAGATTGATTTGTTTTTGGATTGTCTAATATTTGCCCATCAAAAACAGAATCACAAGTCATTGAAGCATCCTCTTTAATACTATCAACAGTTATTGCATTAGAATCAACTGTTATACATTTAGCAGTGTTATCATATCTTTGTTTTACAGCTGCTTCAACTAATATTAATCCACCTTCTACGTTTGTTGTATTGATTAATTCTAAAGTAGATTGGTTTGTTTCAAAGTTTGTAACAATTTTATTTATTTTATATAATCTATCAGATATTTTTAGCTTATCTGACAAATTCATATTTCTTGTTATATTGATTGGCAAGTAAGCTTTTGTTGTTGTTAATCTTCTTCCTTTATCAAATACTTCTGTAATATATTTTTTATAATATTCATTAAATAATGTCTTTGTAAAAACTAAACCAGAATTAGCACTTAATCTTGTAAATTCATTTACTTCTGCATTAAAGTTAATATTATTAGAATCCGTTAATAGATAAGAATTTGATGGCAAGTAAAAACTTGTTTTTTGACTTACAGCGTTACTCGAATCAATAATTCCAAAACTTACTCCGGTTTGTTTAATTGGATAAAATAATAATGGTTCACCAAGTGTTGGTTCTTGTTTTATGTCAGCACTCCATCCGTATTGTATGTTTGTTGGCGTTGAAACAGAAGTGTTTGAATCGTCAAGTCTTTCAAACATCATATGTTCAAAAGGAACTTCAATTTTATATATTGAACCTTCAACCTTGTCTTTTTTATCTGGCTTTTTGTTTAAAGAACCCCATTTTATATGATTTCTTTGTTGATAGTTTTCTGCTAAAAAAGTTTTTGTGCCTTTGTAATCAAAGTCAATTTGTTTAAATGGTAAAACACTATCAACAGTTTGTTCTGTTTTGTCAATGAATTTTGTTACATCCCAAGTCTTCGCATTGTTTTCATAATAAGAATCTAAAGTTTTAACAACTATTTCTCCTTGATTATTCTGGAAAGAAGTTAAGTTAAAAAGTTTAAATATACCAGTTAAAAAAGTAAGCACTTTTATTTCAGGTAATTTTTTAGAAGCATTTATTGTATTGCCAACAATGGTTGTTGCTGTTCCTGTCCAGTGTATGTCGCGTTTGCTAGCTTTTCTTTGTCTCATTACAAAACCACGAAAACCAAATGTTGATGCAGATTCTGATTCAACTTCAATAGTGTAATTTCCAGCTTCTAATTCTATTTCTTTTTTGTGAAATTCGCCTGTTGAATCTGCTGTTTGTTTTTCAAAACTTTCATAAGGTTGTCCATCTTTATTTATGTATATACTAAACTCTGTTATTTGATTTGGAGGAACAATCGTAAAATCAAAAAATCTAGGGTTGTCATCTGTTGCTCCAATATGTGGACTTTGAAAGTTATTTCTATTTAAAGTTATGACTTGGTCTTTTCCGCTATCTTGAACAAATGTCCCAAATTGTGTGCTGCTTTCTTCATCAACAAAAAGACCACCGGTTTTATGATGGAGCCATAAATATAAATTATAATAAGGAATGTTTCCTTCATTAAAAAAGTCTTTTGAAAATTCAAGATTGTATCTGTCTTCTATTGCTTTTATAATTGCGTGAACTCTTAATGCTGGTTTTATTTGTGAAATGTCTAAACCAAAATTTGCATTTCCAGCTTTATAAAATATATTATTTATTGTCGTTCCGTTTTGTATTGTTTCAGATGAATCATACACAAGCCTTTTGGTGTGTGTTATTAATGGAAACAACAAAGCATCTTGATAATTAACTCCATTTACTGATACATCAAGTCCGTCACTCATATATGACTTTATATTTGCATCAGTGTAATTAAAAGAAAAGTTATCTAAAAAAGGCAAAGCATCCAATTTGTCTTCTCCAATTAAGTCTTTTAAATTTACTGTACTTCCAAAAAATGTTAATTTATAAGTATCAGCTTTGTTGTTTTTTGTTGTTGCTCCTTCAAGTTTAATTTTTCCTTCTCGAAACGGTTCATCATTCAACAACAATTCTGCATTTCTTTTTACTCTAGCATCAAAACCATTTATATTATAATTATAAAAATGTTGAAATATTTTATTGTTTGCTTTAGATGATGGAACTGTAAATGTTTTAGAAAAATCAGTAAATATCTTTTCAATATCTTTTACATCTTGAATGCTTTGTGTAAGAGTTATTGATTCATCTTTAAATAAATCAACTTGATTTAAAACACCGTTTTCATCTTCAACAAAAAGTTTTAGTGCTAACATTAACGTACATTGTTTATCTTGTTAAAAGCAAAATCAAAGTCTATTGTATAATTTGACAATTTGTCATTAACACTTGTTTTAAAAGTCATTGCTTTTGTTTTTGGAATTATAGGTAATGTATCATTGTTGTATCTTATCCAAACATTCTCACTTAAAAACAATTCTTCAATAGTTGAGTTGCTGTCTTCATTTATAAAACCAGTATTTAATGTTATGCTTTTTTGAGCATTAGTATTATATCTTTGTTGTTGTGTGTCGCTTGTTGAATATGTAACACTAGAATTGACAACGGTGTTTCTTTTATATGTTTCATCGGTTACATTAAAACTCTCTGTACTTTTTTTGAAAAAATATACATCTTGAAATACTCCCATACGATTTGTGAAAGTGACCTTATATGAAGTAAATTTTGGCTCACAAACGTTGAATACATTTATTGTCTTTTTTAATGTTGTATCGTCTGTTGCATAAACTTTAATTACAGAGCTGTTTGCAGGGATTGTAATGTATTGAATCTTTTGGTTTGAATTGCCATTATCTGTTACTTGTGTCGTCGTAGAATCAATTATATATTTTCCAACACCTTCAGCAAATATTGGGAGCTTTCCTGCTGTATCTTCTGGTAAATAAATTGTGTTTGCCGTAATTAAAGCATTTGTCGATAATTGTGGATTTATTTCGTCTTCAAAATATCCGTAGCCATCAAAAGCTAAATAATGATTTATAACTGGTGTGCCATAATCGAATAATAATCCTTGGTCGTTTATATGGTTAGCAATTGTTGACACCCAAATTGTATTGGATAAATAATCGTTATTAAAATCTATTGTTATGTAATCTCTGACCAATTCTCCTATTTCAAACATTATGTTTGTGTCTGTGCCAATTAGACTTTTAGACAATGTATATTTTAAATCTGAATCCGTATAAGAACCTGATGTTCCTGTGTATATATAAATTTCTAAATTTACCGTTTGAAAAGCCATTTTAAAATATTTGTGTTGTTATTTTATTTGAATAATCTTTTCTCCACATATGTTGCACAAGATTACCAGAGCCAAATTCTATATAAAAAGCAATTGGAGTTGATGTTGTACTTGCTCCACTTCTTCCGTGATTTACTGTGCCAATGACTGTGTATGTGCCTCTGGCTGCGTCTGCTCGTGTTTTAGTAACACCTCCATCAGTACTAAAGCACATTAATTTTCCTTGTAGATTATAAACACTATTAACGTCTGAATAATATTCAATTATGTTAAGATTATCATATGGTTGGCTAAAATTAGTTTCCCAATCAGCTGGAAAAGGTGTAACTATTCCCGCATAGAATCTGTTGTTTTTACCAAAACAATCTACCAAAGTTGGTTCAGCTGGTTGTGTTATTGTGTACACACAAGACAAAGTGTTTCCTGTGTTGGTGTATCCTGAAGGAACAGTTATCGTATATGTTACATCTCTGTCAGTATTTGCACCAACTAAATCAAAACTTTTAGGAGTATAATTAAAATCAGTTATGTCGACTTTACTTGATTGACTGTAATGGTCTTCAAGTGTTCCAGGAACTACTTGTCCAGACAATAATATAGCTTGGTCATCAAAGTCTATATTAGAACACGCTAAAGTTGGAGTTACTACTGTTGATGCTTGAGCATATGTTTTATTACATTCAATTGTTGCTGATGCGTTTGAATATCCAACTGGAACTGTTATATCATAATATAGAGTTTTACTTATTGAAGCGCCACCACTATTTGCCGCCACACTTGTTACAGAACTTCCACCACTTGTTTCTTTTGTGGCTGTTATAGTTCCAATTGAGTTAGGAGTTGTCAAAGTTCCATTTGCTGCTATTTGTCCACCAATAAGATTTGCTGTTGTACAATCAAAAGCACCTGCGTTTTGAACTGTTACTTGAATAACATCAGCTTTTTCACAAGTTGTTGAATCAGCCGCGTCATATCCAATTAAGATTAAACCAAATAGTCCTGCTTTGTTTTTAGATGCTATTGTTAAAATTCCGCTTTGGATAGAAATATCTAAATCGATTACAGAGTTTTGACCTAGTTTATATGATAAAGAGCCAGCGCTAATTGTAAAAAAATCACTTAAAGTTATTGAAACAGAATCGCCAAAAACGTTTAATGTTTTGTTTGGTATTGGAGAAAGTGAAATTCTATTTACACAATCAGCAACAGCTTGACTTGCTGAAACTTGTATATCAACAAAACCTCCTTCATTAGAAAAGCCTGTTGGGACTCCAACTCTTAAAGTCATCGTTCTTGTTGTAGGAGAAGTTACAACTGCCCATTTTCCACTACTATAATCTGAACTGCTACTTGTGATGCTCATAATAAATCCGTAATCAATGTTTGGTAATGTTATATTACCTTGGACACCAACAGCAAATCCTTGAGCATTAATCAATGCTTCTGTTAAAGCTATGACAGGTTTTGTGGGTTCTGTATAACTTATAAAAAATGGACTTCTCGCGTTTATTTTTGTACTCATTATGCTTTATCTTTTTTTAATGTAAATGCTAAAAAATCTTCTACATCAAGTCCAAACTTTTCAACTAATTCATCTGGCAATTGTTTAAAAGCGTTTTCAAATGGTTTAGTAAAAAACAAAGATGGTTTAATTCCTTTATTCCATATTGAACGTCTAATTAAAAAGGCTGTGCTTTTGTATGATAAAAACTTTCCTGTTTCTTTATCTCTAAATTGAAATCTTTTTGCTTTTACCCACTTGTCAATTCCTTTTGTCAATCCACCTTTTTTTCCTTTTCCTGAACCGAACTTTGCTAATGTGCCATATTTTGCTATTTCAGGATAAGTTGAAGTTTTGCCTTTAACTCCTTTGTCTTGATAATACCCGTATTCTTCCATTTCAAATTTAACGCTTATAGAATTAGGCATTTCTTTAACAATACCATCTAAACTTTTAAACAGCTTGTTTGATACGTTCTTTCCTTTTTTCGATAACATTGACCGACTTTGATTAAGAACATAATTCTTAAATGCCTCTAAGGCCTTTTCTGTTTCTTTTAACTGCATATCGTCATATCGTTTTGAATTAATACATCAAATGTAGCAGCCCATCCTGCCAGCTTGTTTTCAAATCTATCCACGAATGGTTCACAATTAACATCACCTTCAACTTGGTATAACTCACTAAATAATGTGCCACGTTGTAAGATGTTTATTATTCTAGTTAACAATTCTAATTGTGTATTCAATACATCTTGTTCGTTATTGTTTCCAACAAAGATGTCAGTTGTTTCTTCTTTGCTTTCATCGACTATGTCCATAGCCAATATTGTGATATTATAACTTACAGTTGATTTTGCTACCGTTGTATTGTTGACTATAATATGAGATAACGGAAATATTGTTTGTTTGTTTAAATCAACATCGTCTAAACTTCCAAATGTAACTGTATTAACAAAAGGCTCTGCTATTAAAGCGTCTTTTAATTTAGTTGTTAAATTATAAAATCCTTTCATTTACTTTTTATTTGTTTGTGTTCTAGTTCTGTTTTTTCTTTCTCAAATGCTAAATACATTAAACATTGATGCATATTTAATTTTGTAATCTTGTCAAACTTGGTAACATCTTTTCCAGCGAGTCCATAGATAGATGAATACCACCCCCACTTTCTTCCAAAATTTGCCGTTGCTCCATACTCATTTTCGATGTCTCCTGATTCAAATAATTCAGGGTAATTTGTAGCAACTCGCTGTTTAAATTCCAAAAAAAAACAAGACTTCCAAGCGCTATATTTAACGGCATAGTCTTGAGTAAATCAGAGTAATCATTCTTTTTGTAATCTTCAATTAAGTATCTATGTTGTTTTTTGTTTGTTATTGGTCTATATAACACATTCATTGCTTTGTGCATATTTGGCCAATCACTTAAATATGTGTCTAAGTCTATGTACTCGCCTAAAGTGATGTTGTCTAAAATAGGTATAAAACCAAACTCAATGTCTTTTAATTTAAACGTTGGAACTAAATTCGTTTTAACGTCAAATACTTTATTAAGATGTTTTGTTATTTCTTGAACACTTTTATATTTTATATTAGAAACATCTTTTAAATTAAGATTACAAAATATTTCAATCATTTTTTGTAAAAGAAAAGAACTGTTTTTATTTTCTTCAGTGTTTAACTTTTCAAATTTTTGATATTGTTCAAGTGTAATATCGTTTAAACTGTCTGGAACGTTTATTTGTACTTTCATACATATATAATAAATTTAATGATTGTTTGTATAAAACAAAAAGAGTGGCCAAACAATGACCACCCTAATTAACAAACCCAATGAAAACGGACATTCTTAGCTGCCCAAACTATTGTCTTAATATAAATCTTTTATAAGCGTATATATATGCTTCTTGTATTTTGTCTTCTAGTTCAATACTATTTTGTTTAAAGATGTCTCCTTTGCCTTCTACTTTTGATTTGCCTTTATAATCAATATATAGTGTCACGTCTGCACCTTTACCTTTTTTTGTAGGCTTTTGAACTACATATATTTCTTCATACCAACACGCTTCTTTCATATCAAAAATATCCGGCAACTTTTTCTGTGACTTCATTAGCCCACAAGATAAAGAATAAAAACATATACATTGATGCTATTGCAAATAATCCACACAATAAAGCACCGCCAAATATTCTAATAAGGTTCTTTCTATTTTCTTTTTTAGTTAATTGTTTTACCATTATATATTCTATTTCGTTTTTCATAATATAATTATTGGTTAATAAAAAAGGGGAATATTATCGTTTCTCTGGTAGTAGCTAACTACACTCGGTTCTCGTTAAAACTCCCCTTGTGTTTTTACTTTACTTCTAAATTAATGTATTTATATTCAGGACTTCCAGCATTTGTCCATTCGCCTGTTAAAGTATAAAATTCTTTACTGATAGTTACGAAAGAACCGTCACCAAATCCACCGTCATCAGTTAGAGTTAATATCCCTTTTTGAGATAGAGTAGAAATTAAAGCTCTCAATTGTCTTGAGTCGATGTCTATTTCGTGAACATTACACCAAGCTGCTGAGTCTGAACCGAAATCTTCAGCTGTAAAGTTTTGTATTTGTTTTAATACTTGATTTTCGTTATTTGTAATTTGTGTTTTCATTGTTTTTGTTTTTAATTGTTTTTGTTTTACTATGTAAATATACAATCTTTTTATTTAACTAACAAATAATAAACAATTTATTTTAATTATTTATTTCTTGTGTTATGCTCCTGTATAAGTGTAGTTTCTATTTTCTTTTAAAGATTGTCCTTTCCATTGTATGAAACGTTTGTTGTCTTTTTTAATTCTGAATCCTGTTCCAATAACTCTAGTTCTATCTGGATTAACGCCATATTCATTATCGTGCTTTCCAATAGCTTCTAAGTAATAAAAACATTTTGTTTCTTTTCTCATCTCAAAAAAGATGTAGCTTGTTCTGTCGTAACCTGTTTCAGTATAAAATATTTTAGTTTCCATTTGTCTTTGTTTTTAGTTGTTTTTTATGTACTCAACTAATGCGGAACAAGCATCTTTTTTTGTATTTGTTTTCCAAATAAATAATTCATCAAACATTTCAACTTCATTATTATTAAAGTCTTTTGTAGTGTGTGTATAGGTTTCGATAATTCCAACCCATTCTCCTGTTATATATTGTTTGTATACAGAAATCAATATATCTCCTACTCTATTTGAATAGCTACTAACTCCGTTTTTATTTAGTTTTAATTTCATTGTCTTTGTTTTACTTTGTAAAGATACAAACATTTAATTAACAAACAAACTTTTTATTAATTATTTTTAATAAATATAATATTCTCCTTTATTTGGATTTTGTAAAGTGTCAGTTAATATATAACGTGCAGCATCTATACAATCAGGATGAAGACCAGTTGGTTTTTGTAATGTGTTTCCTTCTTTATCTTTGGCCCATATATAACCACCCAGCTCTCTTTTTAAATTCTTGCTTTGTGATGTTACATATAATTCGTTTTGATTCATTAGATTCAATCCATACACTATTGAGTCACGTCCTTTGCTTACTCCATATATAGAATGACCATAGCCTTGTAATTCTGCAATAGATTTTGGTTCTGCGCTGTCAGCGATTACATTCTCATTTATATTGTTTTGGGATAAGAATCTGCTTATATCTCTATTTAACATTCCTTTCTTGTATAATACCTCGTCATATATATAAGCATTGTTCCATTTATATAATGCTATAATCGTTGTTGGATCCACAGAATAGCCAAAGTCTAATCCATATCCTAATAAACGTGCTTCAACTGGTATGTTGTCAATCTCTTTCCAATCAGGAATACAAACCCCTTCGAGACTTCCAACTTCGCCGAGACCGTATACACGCCACCAATTTGCCCAATACGTTGATGTCTTTCCTTTTTCTTTTGCTTTCTCTATTTCTTTTATAATAGATTCATCTAATACATCGTTGTCTTTATATGTTAGTGTTATGTAATCTGAATCGTTTTGTCCAATAATCTCTTTGTCTACCCAAAACAAGTTTGAGGGATTGTAATCCAACCATATGGTGCCACTTGTTCTGACAGCTAATTGATTGTATGCGTCAAATGGTACATTATTACACTCATTAATATATAAATCGGTGCGACGTGCTCCTCTCAATTTGTCTGGTTGGTCGCTTGAAAAGAACTCAATGTAACTTCCATTTGTGAATGTATATTTTAAAGTACTTCGATTAAATTGATTCTCTTTGTATCTGTTTAGACTTTTAAGTAATGATGTAAAATCTTTAACACAACCACGTCTTAAATGTGGGATTGATTCACTTACAACGCTTATTTCTTTGCCTTCATTTTTAATTGCGTAATCTATTAGAATAAGAAGAATACAAATAGTTTTACCAGCTGATGTGCCTCCACGAACTACTCGTATTCTTTTATTTAAGTCTCTAAGTTTATTTAATGCAATTGTTTTTTTTACAAGCATACTAATCTACAAACAACGGGACATCCTCGTTTATTGTAATGTCTTTCGTTTCTCTAGGTTTACCAGCATAATAATTATAAAACAACTGAACGCATTTAAAATCTGCATCTTCAAGGCCTTTCTTTAATGCTGCAAATGCTAATGGTTCTAATGGTGTTAACTTCTCTATTAATTTAACCTCATCTTCTTTTGCTTTTCTTCCTGCTCCGTCTCGTTTACCTCCGTGTGCCATCTTGAAATAATTTGATTATTCAACTATATAATAAAAAAACTAACTAATTGTTAATTGGTCTTGATTGATTTGTTCTGTTAACTTCTTTAGTCTTTTGTATTGTGTCTCATAAAAACCTTCAATTGTACCAGCTGTTTTAAAGTCCTCTGGATGAGCGTGTATCATATCTTGAATTCTTTCGTTTATAGTCTCATAGTCTTTTTTTAATTGTGGGTCAAACCCAATCCAATCTTTTACAGTTCTTTCAAAGTGTAACACCGTTGAATGGTCTCGTTTCACTGTTTTACCTATTGAAGACAAAGAAATTCTAGTGTATTGTCTTGATAAGTAAAAATACATTCCTCGTGCTTCTACATATTCACGTTTCCTTGTGTCTCTTGTTATGTCTAGTTCGTAATATTGTTCAACGACTTCTTTTATTATTTGTAAACTCATAGTTTTAATTTATTATTGTGTATTATTTCTTTAATTGTTAAATATCCTGATTCGTGTATTGCTTTTAATATTCCTGCACAAGCCTCATAATGCTCGTCTTTTTCATATTCGTCTAATGCTTCTTCAAGTTCTAGTATGTCTTTGCCATTTGCTATGTCTACCAACGCCAATAAATAAAACTCCTCAATTAATTTTTTATTCATTTAACCCTAAAATTACATATTTATTTTTTAAACCATATTGTGGCACATTCTTTAATATATATATTATTGTTTTTTGTATTTCTCTTCCTGTGTAATTAACTTCATTATGTTCTTTTAATAATAAAACGTCTCCTATTTTGTAAGATGCTTTTTTTCTTAATTCAAAGTTTTTAACTCCACTTTTTATTTGTTCAAAGTATATTGGCAATATTTTTAATTCGTGTTTCAATACTCTTTGTGGTCAAGATATTTTGGCGTGTATCTTTTCTTTTCTTTTAGTTTTTGTCCGCTGTATTTAGAATATAATATATCTAAAGTTGTAATTGCTATCTTATCGAATTCAACTATTTCTTTATCGTTATATTTTAAATTCATTTTTAATAAGTGTTCTCTTTTTTCTTCTTTTGTTTTTATGTGCCAATCCATTATAATCTATCTTTTACTTGTTCTATTATTTTGTTGTGTTTTTCAGGACTTAAAAAGTCAACCAGCTCCCTTGTATTAAATAAAGTGTATGTGTTTTCAATAAAGTCATTTTTTTCTTTTTTATCTTTTGCTTTGTTGTAGCTTTTTATTTCATAGATTGTAGCGTGGTCAATCATTTTATTTTCTTTTTCGTTGATGCTACATCTTACAATAAAACATTTTATTATTGTGTTGTCTTTTAAAGTAAGATAAGCAAATTTAGATAATTGTCTCAATGTGTTAATACTTACTATATCATCATTGTTTTTATGGTCTATCATAAATCCATACGTTTGGCCTATTTTCGTAATAAAGCCATCAATGTCCATTATAGAACGTTTTCCGTCTGTGTTGTTTGATATTAACCAATTTAAATGATTGTTGTGGTAATCTTCTTTGTAATTCATAATTGTTCCGGGGTTATAATGTCAAATATACTAATTTGATTTTGTGCTATATGTTTATATACTTCTGATTTAAATTTAATTATGTTTATGTTGTCGTTTGTTTCTTCTCCTATATACTTATAACTTTTTGTTACACTTTCTTTTCTTAGTTTAATTCCTGTATTAAACTTTATCTCTCCACTCTTTTCTTTTTCTATTAAAGATTGATTAATTCTTTTTACTTGTTCGATGTCATTGCTTTCATTTGATAATTTCCAATTGTGAACGTTTCGACTCATTCCACTAAACAAAGATGGATTACTTGTTTTTATATAAAGACTTTTATT
>Ga0070747_1000418_pt1 | contig 21499 bp, 18 predicted proteins | sample VirMetDEL_Mar_31_FD_77321 | JGI IMG/M metagenome (GOLD analysis project Ga0070747, IMG submission 77321) | Aqueous microbial communities from the Delaware River and Bay under freshwater to marine salinity gradient to study organic matter... | ecosystem: Environmental > Aquatic > Marine > Coastal... | reverse complement strand
CGTCAGACCGCGCTGATCGTGTTACTCGCACATATCGGCAGCTTCGTCCCAGCAAAAAGCTGTGAGCTGTCACTGGTCGACCGCATTTTTACCCGCATCGGCTCCAGCGACGACCTGGCCGGTGGCCGCTCGACCTTTATGGTCGAGATGAGCGAAACCGCCAACATCCTGCACAACGCTACAGAACACAGCTTGGTGCTGATGGATGAAGTCGGCCGCGGCACCAGCACCTTCGACGGCCTGTCGCTGGCCTGGGCCGCCGCCGAACAGCTGGCCAAGCTACGCGCTTACACGCTGTTCGCCACGCATTATTTCGAGCTGACGGTGCTGCCGGAAAGCCAACCCATCGTGGCCAACGTGCATTTGAATGCCACCGAGCATAATGAGCGCATCGTGTTCCTCCACCACGTGCTACCCGGCCCGGCCAGTCAAAGCTATGGTCTCGCCGTGGCGCAGCTTGCAGGCGTGCCCAGCGAGGTTATTGTGCGTGCTCGCGAACACCTCGCTCGCTTGGAAACCACCAGCCTGCCCCATGATCTGCCTGCAACCCAGCCAGGCCAAACAGCCGCACCGATGCAAAGCGACATGTTTGCCAGCCTGCCGCACCCGATGCTTGAGGAATTGCAGAAAATCAATCCAGATGATTTGACTCCGCGTAAAGCACTGGAGCTGTTATATACATGGAAGACACGCTTCTAACGCTATTGCGCACATAACTGTTAGAATCGCGCGCATTTTTATGACTGCCCGACTTCAAGCCTGAGCCGTGGCCAATACACCTAGCCTGCTAAAGCCCGCACAGAACGGGGCAGGCTGGCGCCCGAGGAGAGAATCAGAAATGACCTTCGTCGTTACCGACAACTGCGTCAAATGCAAATACACCGACTGCGTAGAAGTCTGCCCGGTGGACTGCTTCTACGAAGGCCCGAACTTCCTGGTGATCCACCCGGATGAGTGCATTGATTGCGCACTCTGCGAGCCTGAATGCCCTGCCCAAGCCATCTTCTCTGAAGACGAAGTACCGGAAGATCAGCAGGAATACATCGAGCTGAACGCCGATCTGGCGGAAGTCTGGCCGAATATCACTGAGAAGAAAGAGTCCTTGCCGGACGCTGAAGAGTGGGATGGCGTTAAGGACAAACTGCAGTATCTAGAGCGCTAGTAACCGGCTCACCCTGCTGCAATAAAAAACCCGCCTTGCGCGGGTTTTTACTTTTTTGCAGGCAAAAAAAGGGGCGGTATTAACCGCCCACTCTTTTGTCCCTAGTCCCTGTATTTCCCAGCTCATCATCCTGATGAATCGCGTCTTGCGATGTCCTGATTGCCTTCCTAGCAACCTGTGCTTGTCCGTTAGCACAGGTGTGATATTAGCGTTTTCCGCCTGCCTAACAAGCGCTGAAAATGTGCTTACGCGGAGTAATCTTGCCATTCATATTTTGAGAATATCTATATATATCAATAACTTAAATATACTAAACGTATTTTTCTGAGTGCATTACACACCGAACGCTTACGCAACCTGTAAGCAATCACTTACACGAGCACTCATAAAATACCGCCGAGACCATTGTTGCGATTGCACAGCCGCGCCTACGCAGGACTAAAGGCTTGATTGAGGGGCCACAAAAAACCCGGCCTAAGCCGGGTTAAGAGTTACTGCATGGAGGTCATTGGAACAATGAGTCACTCGATAGGCCATTCTTTTCTAGTATTTCGCGCAGCCGCTTGAGCGCCTCAACCTGGATCTGCCTAACACGCTCACGGGTTAGGCCAATTTCCTGACCCACTTCTTCCAGCGTGCAGCTTTCATGACCTCGCAAACCAAAGCGACGGATCACTACCTCACGCTGTTTATCGGTCAACTCGCCCAGCCACTGATCAATACTTTGCGACAGATCATCGTCCTGTAACAGCTCACAGGGATCGGTCGGGCGATCATCGGTCAGAGTATCGAGCAGGGTTTTATCCGAATCTTGCCCCAGCGACACATCCACCGAGGACACGCGCTCGTTCAGACCGAGCATGCGTTTAACTTCGCCCACTGGCTTTTCCAATAGGTTGGCAATTTCTTCTGCAGAGGGCTCATGGTCGAGCTTCTGAGTCAATTCGCGAGCAGCACGCAGGTAAACGTTGAGCTCTTTCACCACATGAATGGGTAAACGAATTGTACGGGTCTGATTCATGATCGCCCGTTCGATGGTCTGGCGGATCCACCAGGTGGCATAGGTCGAAAAACGAAAACCGCGCTCGGGATCGAACTTTTCGACCGCACGAATCAAACCGAGGTTACCTTCTTCAATCAGATCCAGCAGCGACAAGCCTCGATTGACGTAACGACGGGCAATCTTCACCACCAGGCGCAGATTACTTTCGATCATACGTTTACGGCCGGCAGGGTCACCCTTTTGCGCCAAGCGCGCAAAGAACACTTCTTCTTCAGGAGTCAGTAGAGGGGAAAAGCCGATTTCATTGAGATACAGCTGAGTGGCGTCGAGCGCGCGGGTGTAGTCGATGTATTTGTGTTGTTTGCTGCTGGTTGTAGACGCTTTAGCTTTAGTGCGGGAAGTAGGCGATTGCGCTTCTTCGTCTGAATCATCGTCAAGGACAATTGCAGGCTCCATCAGGAGCACTTCATCATCGACGTCAAACTCCGGCGCTTCTTTTTTATTGAGAGCCATTTTTGTTATTCCTTGCTGAGTTCGACAGCAAGCTCTAGCGCACCAACTCCCTGGTCACACCCGAGCCCGTTCTCCCACGTGTGGAGACAGGCTAGCGTAAGGTCAACGCTTAGGCAGGTATTGCAAAGGGTCTACAGGTTTACCTTGGCGGCGGACTTCAAAGTGAAGTTTCACCCGGTCGGTTCCTGTGGAACCCATCTCGGCAATTTTCTGCCCGGCTTTGACCTTTTGCCCCTCCTGCACCAACAGCCTACGGTTATGACCATAAGCACTTACGTAGGTATCGCTATGTTTGATGATCACTAATTCGCCGTAGCCCCGTAAACCACTCCCGGCGTAGACCACTGATCCATCAGACGCAGCTAAAACAGGCTGTCCCAATTCCCCTCCGATATCAATGCCTTTATTCAAACTGCCGTTTGAGGAAAAACGCCCGATGACCGGCCCATTAGAAGGCCATAACCAACCCGACGCAGAACGCTGTGTGGGCGGTAACGCGGTGATGCTTGGAGAGGTCTTTATTGGGGTTGCCGGCTGGGTTGCCGTGGGTTTGTTCTGAATAGGCACGCTTGGCCGACCCGGCGGCGGCGTGACAATCACTGGTGCCGTCGCCACCACAGGCGCACGCCCCGCAGGCTGTCCGTCAAAGCGAATGATCTGCCCCACGCGGATTAGATAAGGCGGCGCAATACGGTTGCTTGCAGCCAGTGCTTTCCAGTCCCAGCCGAAGCGAAATGCAATGGAATACAGCGTATCACCACGCTGCACTCGATACTGACCACTACTGACTGGCTGGCGCTGCTGTGTTGAGTTAGTTGCGCCATGAGTACGATCAACCACCTTCACCCCTCCAGGTGGCGGGCTCGCACAGGCACTCAAAAGCGCGCCCAGGACAAGGCCACTCAGCAGGGCACGAGCGCTGCTGGGACGAATCGGCAATTGAATGACTGTGAAACTCACCTGCATCTCCCTCGGGTAAAACTCATCACACTTAGCTGGCGTGCATTGTGCCGCAATTATGGGTTATCACCAGCGCTTTGCGGGTTGCGCCCAGCCAGCCATTCCAGGCCCAGCACCAGCGCAATGCCAGCCATCGCCAGGGCAACGGCCAGCAGCAGCTGCGGATCCTGCCCGCTGGTTTCGGCGAACTGCGCAGGCCAGAGATTGGCTTGCAACAGCGGCACCTGCTCACCATGGCTATCAGTACGCCAGGTCAGAGTTTCTTTCCAGGGCCAGACCTTGTTCAGTGAACCGACCATCAGCCCGGTCAGAAATGCCAGGGTAAGATCGCGCCAACGCGCCAGCAGCCAACGTAAGAACCCGGCAAAACTGACAATACCGATCAGGCAACCGCTGGCAAAAATCAGTAATACGCTGATATCCAGGCCTTTTACTGCCGTCAGAACAAAGCTGTACAGCCCTAACAGCAGCAGAATAAAACTGCCGGAAATACCTGGAAGAATCATCGCGCAAATCGCGATAGCGCCCGCGAAAAACAGGCTCAACGGGTCATGCCCCAACTGCAATGGCGACGCCACGGTAATCCAGTAGGCGAATGCCGCACCCAGCACCAGGCTAACAACGCGCGTCCAGTTCCAGCGCTCAATCTCTCGAACCACCAGGTGCGTGGAAACCACAATCAGGCCGAAGAAGAAGGACCACACGGGAATGGGCTGCTCGACCAGTAGGTAGGTGATCAGCCTCGCAAGGCTCAGCACGCTGGTCATGATGCCCAGCAGCAGCACCAGTAGAAAGGTCGCATTGGCGGCTTTCCAAGCGTCAACAATACGCCCACGCAACAACAGGCCAAGCGCCACCGGCACGCTGGAAATCGAGCGCAGCAGCTCGTCATAGATACCGGTTATAAAGGCGACAGTGCCGCCGGACACGCCGGGCACTACGTCGGCAGCGCCCATGGCGATGCCTTTGGCGTAAAGCAGGAAATATTTCTTCATGGGTTCATCCGTAAACAATCGAATCAGGCCAAAGGCCCATTGAGCAGAGGCACGAATCGCACCGCATCCAGTACATGCCGAGAGAAACCGTCTTCCTCGCGAACAATCAGCATCAGCTCCTGCACATCCCCTGCGCCAACCGGGATGACCAGGCGCCCGCCCGGGGCCAGCTGATCGAGCAGCGCCTGTGGCACGTTGGCTGCGGCGGCTGTAACGATAATGCCGTTATACGGCCCGAGGGCGTTCCAGCCCTCCCAGCCGTCGCCCCAGCGGAACACCACATTGCGCAGATTAAGCTGCACAAGCCGCTCTTTGGCTTTGTCTTGCAGGTTCTGAATACGTTCGACACTGAACACACGCTCGACCAGCTGGGCCAGAATCGCGGTCTGATAGCCCGAGCCAGTACCGATTTCCAGCACCTTGTCCAATGGGCCTGCTGCCAATAGCAGCTCACTCATGCGCGCCACCATATAAGGCTGCGAGATGGTCTGATTGTTGCCAATCGGCAGTGCAGTGTCTTCATAGGCGCGATGGGCCAGGGCCTCATCAACAAACAGATGGCGCGGCGTTCGGCGAATAGCTTCCAGCACATGGGCGTTGGATAACCCTTCCTCATACAAACGCTGGATCAGGCGTTCGCGGGTGCGCTGCGAGGTCATACCAATCCCGCGGTGCTGTATTTCATCGTGTTCACGGCGGATCACAGCAGGCCCTCCAGCCAGGGTTGCAGGCTGCTTAAACCGTCCGCAAAAGTGCGATCGAACTGCAGCGGCGTAACCGAGACGTAACCCTGCATCACCGCATGGAAGTCCGTGCCAGGACCACCGTCTTCGGCATCACCGGCCACCGAGATCCAGTAACCTTCTTTACCGCGAGGGTTGACCACTTTCACGGGCGCCGCCGCACGGGCACGGTGACCGAGGCGGGTCAATTGAATGCCGCGAATATGCTCCAACGGCAGGTTAGGGATATTCACGTTCAATACGGTGCGCGGCGGCAGGTCGAGCTGCTCATGCGCTTCAACCAGCTTGCGGGCAAAATAAGCGGCGGTCGCCAAGTTATCCGGCAGGCGTGAAAGCAACGAGAAGGCGAACGCCGGACGCGCCAAAAATCGCCCTTCCAGAGCCGCCGCGACAGTGCCTGAATACAGCACGTCATCCCCCAAATTGGCCCCCAGGTTGATACCTGACACCACCAAGTCCGCCACCTGCGGCAACAGGCCATTAAGGCCTAGGTGTACGCAATCAGTCGGGGTGCCGTTCAGGCTGATAAAGCCGTTGGGCAAAGTGGTGGGGTGCAAGGGGCGGTCGAGGGTCAGTGAACTGCTCGCGCCGCTCTTGTCTTGATCGGGTGCAATCACCGCGCACTCGGCATAATCGGCCAAGGCCGCATGCAGCGCAGCCAAGCCTGGCGCAACAACGCCGTCATCATTGGAAATCAGAATACGCATGGGTTGTCCGTCTGCCCTGCAGGCAACAGATCGACAAGCTCACGCACCAAGACGGTGGCGAAGCATCCAGCCGGCAGGACGAATTCCAGTTGCAGAATGTCAGGCTCGGGATAATGCCACGTCAACCCGCCAATGGGGAGGCGCAGAATACGCCGCTCGTGTGTCATGTCCGCTTCTGCCAACCAGTCGACCAAGACGCTTTCGCGCGCGCCAATCTGCTGTTCCAGCACTTGCGCTACACCCGCGGCGGTAGAAACGCCTGCGCCCCACAATGGCCCTGTGGGGTGTAGATCGAGAATCGCCAGGCGCGGATCACTGCACTCGGCTTCACCCGCAGCAAAGAAACTGCGGCTGTCAGTAAACGCCAGCAAATCGCCCAACAACGCCTGATTCCAAGTGCCAGCGGCTACCCGCTCAGCCAACACCTGATTGAATAGATAACTGCGCGCCGCCGAGAGCACCCGCGAACGCACATTGCGCTTCTCCGGCAGACTCTTGTTCGCCGCGAAATGCCGGGCATGGGCGACATTGCCACCTTCGAAACCAAAACGTTGCAGGCCGTAATAATTCGGGATGCCCTGGGCAGCGATCTGCGTCAGACGCTCATTCAGCAGAGCCTGATCGGCCTGCAGTTGCGTCAGGCGCAGGGTGAAACCATTAGCCGCATGCGCACCGCGCTGCAGTTTGCGGGTATGCCGCACCTGCTTGAGGATGCTCAAATTAGCATCTTCGGCGGCGCTTAGATCAGGATTGGCCTTGCCCGGCAGATGCAGGCTGAACCACTGACGGGTCAGGGCCTGCCGGTCTTTGAGGCCTGCATAACTGATCAAGCGCAACGATACACCAGCAGCGCGGGCGATACGCTTGGCGGCTTCTTCGGTATTCAGCTCGCGCTTTTCTACCCACAGCCAGAGGTGTTCACCTTCTCCGGCCAAAGGAATATCCAGCACTTCATCGACCTGAAAATCTTCCGCTACCGCTTTCAGCAACGCGCTACCGCAGGGCTCGCCATAGGCCCGCGGGCCGAGCAGTTCGAGTTCGTTCATCGGCTCACCAACAGCGCGACAGCATGCACCGCAATGCCTTCTTCACGGCCGGTAAAGCCGAGCTTCTCGGTGGTGGTGGCTTTGACGTTGACCTGATCCAGGCTCACCTGCAGGTCTTCGGCAATCCGCGCACGCATGGTGTCGATATGCGGGGCCATCTTCGGCGCCTGGGCGACGATGGTGGCGTCAACATTGCCGACCTGCCAGCCTTTGGCATGAAGCAGACCGAGCACATGGCGCAACAACACACGGCTGTCCGCGCCCTTGAAGGTCGGATCAGTGTCGGGGAAGTGTTTGCCGATATCGCCCAACGCCGCCGCGCCGAGCAAAGCGTCGCTCAAAGCATGCAGCAGTACGTCGCCATCGGAGTGAGCCAGCAGACCGAACGCATGAGGGATTTGCACGCCACCCAAGGTAATAAAGGAACCCTCGGTAAAGCGGTGCACATCGTAGCCGTGGCCAATACGCATAAAAAACAACGCCCTGAAAAAGTCAGGGCGTGATTCTAACTGAAAGCGGCATGCAGAAGCCGGCTTGCTGGCGAAGCAAGCATCGCTCGCCAGCCCAACCTCAGCTCAACAGCGCCTTGGCGTGATGACGCAGATGGTCATCGATAAAGCTGGCGATGAAGTAATAGCTGTGGTCGTAGCCAGGCTGCAAGCGCAGGGTCAACGGATGACCTGCGGCCTGCGCAGCTGCTTTCAGCGCATCTGGCTTGAGCTGGTTTTCCAGGAAATCATCGCGATCACCCTGATCAACAAGGATCGGCAGCTTTTCTGTGGCTTCCGCCAGCAAGGCGCAAGCATCCCACTCGCGCCAGCGCGAACGCTCATCCCCCAGGTAGCGTGAAAAAGCCTTCTCGCCCCATGGGCAATTGCTCGGATTGCTGATCGGTGCAAACGCCGACAGCGACTGATAACGCCCAGGGTTACGCAAGGCACACACCAGTGCGCCATGCCCGCCCATGGAATGACCACTGATACCGCGTTTATCGGATACCGGGAAGTTGGCCTCGATCAATGCCGGCAGCTCCTGCACCACATAGTCGTACATGCGGTAATGCCGTGCCCAAGGCTCCTGGGTGGCATTCAGGTAAAAGCCGGCACCCAGCCCAAAGTCCCAGGCTTTATCCGGATCATCCGGCACATCGGCGCCACGCGGGCTGGTGTCCGGCGCGACGATGATCATCCCCAGCTCGGCCGCCAGCTTGTGCGCGCCGGCCTTTTGCATAAAGTTCTCATCGGTGCAGGTCAGCCCGCTCAACCAATACAACACCGGCAGTTTGCCGCCCTGCTCCGCCTGCGGCGGCAGGTACACGGCAAACACCATGTCGCAGCCCAGCACCGTGGAACGATGGCGGTAGCGTTTATGCCACCCCCCCGCACTCTTCTGACAGGAAATATTTTCCAGGTTCATGGCAGACCTCAAAAGTGGATCACGGTGCGGATGCTTTTGCCTTCATGCATCAGCTCAAACGCCTTGTTGATGTCTTCCAGCGGCATGTTGTGGGTGATAAAGGTATCGAGCGGAATTTCGCCTTTCTGCGCCTTTTCCACATAGCCTGGCAATTCGGTACGGCCTTTGACCCCACCGAACGCCGAACCACGCCAGACGCGCCCGGTTACCAGCTGGAACGGACGGGTGCTGATTTCCTGACCGGCACCGGCCACACCGATAATCACCGACTCGCCCCAGCCCTTGTGCGCACACTCCAGGGCCGCGCGCATCAGTTGCACATTACCGACGCACTCAAAGGAATAATCCACGCCACCGTCGGTCATCTCGACGATGACCTCCTGAATTGGCTTGGCGAAATCTTTCGGATTGATGAAGTCGGTGGCTCCCAGCTCACGGGCCACCTCAAACTTGGCCGGGTTAATGTCGACCGCGATGATGCGGCTGGCTTTGGCCATTTTCGCGCCGATGATCGCGGCTAGGCCGATGCCGCCGAGGCCGAAGATCGCCACGGTGGCACCCTCTTCGACTTTAGCGGTATTCAGCACGGCGCCGATGCCGGTGGTGACGCCACAACCGAGCAGGCAGACCTTTTCCAGCGGTGCTTCTTTAGGGATGACCGCCAGGGACACTTCCGGCAGCACGGTGTATTCGGAGAAAGTCGAGCAGCCCATGTAGTGATAGATCGGCTCGCCTTTGTAGGAGAAGCGGCTGGTGCCATCCGGCATCACGCCCTTTCCCTGCGTGGCGCGCACCGAGCTGCACAGGTTGGTCTTGCCGGAGGTGCAGAATTTGCAGGTTCGGCATTCGGCGGTGTACAGCGGGATCACATGATCACCCACCTGTACCGAGGTCACGCCCTCACCAATGGCCTCAACAATACCGCCGCCTTCGTGGCCCAACACCGCTGGAAATACGCCCTCGGAATCTTCGCCAGACAGGGTGTAGGCATCGGTGTGGCAGACGCCAGTGGCAACAATACGCACCAACACTTCGCCCGCTTTGGGCGGCGCCACGTCAATTTCGACAATTTGCAGCGGCTGATTGGGGGCAAAGGCTACGGCAGCACGGGACTTGATCATGGTCGCTCTCCAGCGGATTCAACAGTGGCGCAGAGTGTAGATCAGTGCCGCGAATAGAATAATCAGCTAAAAAACAAAACATTCTTGCTATACAGGGATAATCTGCCCGCAACACCTATATAAGGAGCCGTCATGAACCGCTGGGAAGGCCTCGATGAATTTGTCGCCGTCGCCGAGTGCGGCCAGTTCACGGCAGCCGCCGAACGCCTGAGCCTGTCGTCATCGCAAGTCAGCCGACAGATCGCCCGCCTGGAAGAGCGCCTGCAAACACGCCTGTTCTACCGCAGCACTCGTCGCGTGGCGTTGACCGAGGCAGGACAGACCTTTCTGCAACATTGTCAGCGCCTGCAGGATGCTCGCGAGGAAGCCCTGCGCGCCGTGGGCGACTTGGGCAGCGAGCCCAAGGGCCTGCTGCGCATGACCTGCGCGGTGGCCTACGGCGAGCGCTTTATTGTGCCGTTGGTCACCGATTTTATGGTGCAACACCCACAACTACGGGTCGACATTGAGCTGAGCAACCGCGCCCTCGACCTGCTGCATGACGGCCTCGACCTGGCTATACGCCTGGGTCGTTTACAGGACTCACGCCTGGTCGCCACTCGTCTGGCTCCGCGGCAGATGTACCTGTGTGCTGCGCCGAGCTATTTGCAGCGCTATGGCCGGCCGCATTCGCTGTCCGAACTGAGCCGACACAACTGCCTGATCGGCAGCTCGGATCAGTGGAGCTTTCAGTTGCATGGCCGCGACACGTTGCAGCGCATACAGGGCAACTGGCGCTGCAACAGCGGCCAGGCGGTGCTGGAAGCGGCGCTGCGTGGGATTGGCCTGTGTCAGCTGCCGGATTACTACGTGCTGGAACACTTGCGCAGCGGCGCACTGGTGTCGCTGCTCGATAACCAGCAGCCGCCGGACACCGCCGTGTGGGCGCTCTACCCGCAGCAACGCCACCTGTCACCCAAGGTGCGGCAGTTGGTGGATTTTCTTAAACAGGGGTTGGCGCAGCGCAGTGAGTATCGGCAGGAGGCCTGCTAGGAACGGCCCTGCCAAAGTCGATTGAGACTCAGCAGGTCTTCAGGACGAGTGACCTTAATATTATCCGAACGCCCCTCAATCAGCCGTGGCGCTTGCCCGGCCCATTCGATAGCCGAGGCTTCATCGGTAATTGCCACACCAGCAAGCAAGGCATCAGCCAGCGCACGCTGCAATTCACCTAGACGGAACATCTGCGGAGTAAAAGCCTGCCAGATGGCCGAACGATCCACCGTGCTCCGTACCCGACCATCAGCACCCGCACGCTTGAGCGTATCGCGAGCAGGCACGGCAAGTAAGCCACCCACCGGATCATCGGCCAGCTCACTGAGCAACAGATCCAGGTCGCTACGCGCCAGATTGGGCCGTGCGGCATCGTGCACCAGCACCCAATCCTGTTCTTGCGCGCCCAATTCGGTCAGGCGCAGCAGACCGCTCAACACCGAGTCAGCGCGCTCGGCCCCACCAGCGGCGCGCTGAATACGCGGGTCGTTGGCGCACGCAAGATTCGGCCAATAAGGATCGTCCACCGCCAGGCTGACCACCACCGCGCGCAACTGCGGGTGCTCAAGAAAGCAGGCCAGGGTGTGTTCGATAATGCTTTTACCGGCCAACTGCAGATACTGCTTGGGCCGATCGGCGCGCATGCGGCTGCCGATGCCGGCGGCCGGGAGCAAGGCCCAGAAAGGGGGTAACGCGGGGGTAGTCATTCAGCCAACTGATAGAGGGTTTCACCCTCTTTAAGCATGCCCAGCTCGTGCCGCGCACGCTCTTCGACGGTTTCCATGCCGCTTTTCAGCTCCAGCACTTCCGCTTCAAGAATTCGGTTGCGCTCCTGCAGCTGCTGATTTTCGCCCTGTTGATCGGCGATCTGCTGCTGCAACTGGGTCACCTGCGCCAAGCTGCCATCACCGACCCACAGGCGATATTGCAAGCCTGCCAGCACGGCAATCAGCACGATAAACACCCAGTAGAAATTAGTGCGCATAACCAAAAAAGCTTCCGAACGAAAAAAGGGGCGACTCACGCCGCCCCTTTTACCATGCCTTGAGTGATCGCTGAAAACATCGCGACCCTAGAGAAGGCAAGATCAGGCGGGCGGCGAAGTTTACTGCAGTAAACGCGCATGCCAAGCCTGATTTTTAACGCTGTTGCGTCAAGCGCAGTAGCGTTTAGCCACGGAACTCGCCGCGCCCCTTGTACGGAGCTTTAGCACCAAGCTGCTCTTCGATACGCAGCAACTGGTTGTACTTGGACACGCGATCCGAGCGGCACAGCGATCCGGTTTTGATCTGGCCAGCCGCAGTACCCACAGCCAGGTCGGCGATGGTGCTGTCTTCGGTCTCACCGGAACGGTGCGAGATCACCGCGGTATAACCTGCCGCCTTGGCCATCTGGATGGCTTCCAGGGTCTCGGTTAGGGTGCCGATCTGGTTGAACTTGATCAGGATCGAGTTGCCGATCGACTCATCGATACCGCGCTTGAGAATCTTGGTGTTGGTGACAAACAGGTCGTCGCCGACCAGCTGCACCTTGTCACCGATTTTATCGGTCAGCACTTTCCAGCCAGCCCAGTCGGACTCATCCATACCGTCTTCGATGGAGATGATCGGGTAACGCTCGGACAAACCGGCCAGGTAGTCAGCAAAACCTGCAGCATCGAAGACTTTGCCTTCGCCAGCCAGGTCGTACTTACCATCCTTGAAGAACTCGCTGGAAGCGCAGTCCAGAGCCAGGGTGACGTCGTCGCCCAGGGTGTAACCGGCATTGGCCACAGCTTCAGCGATAGCCGCCAGAGCGTCTTCGTTGGACGCCAGGTTTGGCGCGAAACCACCTTCATCACCCACCGAGGTGCTCAGGCCACGGGCCTTCAGCACCGCTTTGAGGTGGTGGAAAATCTCAGTGCCCATACGCAGTGCATCGGAGAAGGTCTTGGCGCCAACCGGCTGCACCATGAACTCTTGGATGTCGACGTTGTTATCGGCATGCTCACCACCGTTGATGATGTTCATCATCGGTACCGGCATCGAGTAAACGCCTGGCGTGCCGTTCAGGTCAGCGATGTGTGCATACAACGGTACGCCTTTAGCCTGAGCAGCCGCCTTGGCAGCAGCCAGGGACACAGCGAGGATGGCGTTGGCACCCAGGGAGCCTTTGTTCTCGGTACCGTCGAGGGCAATCATCGCCAAATCCAGAGCTTTCTGGTCAATGGCATCTTTACCCAGCAGCAAATCGCGGATCGGGCCATTGATATTGGCCACGGCTTTCAGTACGCCCTTGCCCAAGTAACGGCTCTTGTCGCCATCACGCAATTCCAGCGCTTCACGCGAACCGGTGGAGGCACCGGACGGCGCACAGGCGCTGCCCATAATGCCGCCGTCGAGAATTACATCGGCTTCCACAGTCGGGTTACCACGGGAATCGAGAACCTCACGGCCTTTGATGTCGACGATCTTTGCCATTGCGTGTAGCACTCCAAAAAAAATGACGAAAAGGGTAGTACCGAGTTGCACTCATATTGCGCGCGGGAGGCTACTCCGGCGCGCAATATGTACTGACTATTTAATCAGATTGTATACAAAACAGCACTCTACCGGAGAATGACCGTTTCAGGCAGTCTCAATCGGCGCAAAACTCTTGATCAAATCATCCAACTGCTTGAGCTGGGTGAGGAACGGCTCCAATTTGTCCAAGCGCAAGGCGCAAGGCCCGTCGCATTTGGCATTGTCCGGGTCCGGATGGGCTTCGAGGAACAAGCCGGCTAGACCTTGGCTCATGCCCGCTTTAGCCAAATCAGTGACCTGGGCACGGCGTCCACCCGCCGAATCGGCGCGACCGCCCGGCGTTTGCAACGCATGGGTCACATCGAAAAACACCGGATAGTTGGTCTGCTTCATGATGCCGAAGCCGAGCATGTCCACCACCAGGTTGTTGTACCCGAAGGAGCTGCCGCGCTCGCAGAGAATCAGCTGGTCATTACCCGCCTCTTTGCATTTGGCCAGGATGTGTTTCATTTCCTGGGGCGCAAGAAACTGGGCCTTCTTGATATTGATCACCGCGCCGGTCTTGGCCATGGCCACCACCAGATCAGTCTGCCGTGACAGAAACGCCGGCAACTGAATAATGTCGCAGACATCGGCCACAGGCTGAGCCTGCTCAGGCTCATGCACATCGGTGATCACCGGTACGCCGAAGGTTTTTTTGATCTCTTCAAAGACCTTCATGCCTTCTTCCAGGCCAGGGCCACGGAACGAAGTCACGGACGAGCGATTAGCCTTGTCGAAGCTGGCCTTGAATACATAGGGGATACCGAGTTTCTCGGTGACCCGAACATATTCTTCACAGGCGCGCATAGCCAGATCGCGGGATTCAATAACGTTGATCCCACCGAACAGCACGAAGGGTTTGTCGTTGGCGATTTCAATGCTGCCGACTTTGATGGTCTTCTGGGTCATGCGTTGCGCGCCTTCTGAGCCAGAGCCGCGTTGACAAAGCCACTGAACAACGGGTGGCCATCACGCGGGGTGGAGGTGAACTCCGGGTGGAACTGGCAGGCCACAAACCATGGATGCTCAGGTGCCTCGACCACTTCAACCAATGCACCGTCGCCGGAGCGACCGGTAACCTTGAGGCCGGCTTCGATCAGCTGCGGCAACAAGTTGTTATTCACTTCATAGCGATGACGATGGCGCTCGACGATTACATCCTTGTCATAGCACTGGTGCACGCTCGAACCGCTGAGCAACTGGCAGTCCTGGGCACCCAGGCGCATGGTACCGCCCAAGTCGGAGGCGTCGGTGCGCTGTTCGGTCACACCAGTAGCGTCCTGCCATTCAGTGATCAAACCGACCACGGGATGCTGACTGGCGGTGTCGAATTCAGTGGAGTTAGCATCCGTCCAGCCCAACACGTTGCGGGCGAACTCGATTACAGCCACCTGCATGCCGAGGCAGATACCCAGGTAAGGAATTTTGTTCTCACGGGCGAATTGCACGGTCTTGATCTTGCCTTCCACGCCGCGCAGACCGAAGCCACCCGGAACCAGGATGGCATCTACGCCTTCGAGCAGGCCAGTGCCTTTGTTCTCGATGTCTTCGGAGTCGATATAGCGCAGGTTGACCTTGGTGCGGTTCTGGATACCGGCATGGCTCATCGCTTCGATCAGCGACTTATAAGCATCCAGCAGCTCCATGTACTTACCGACCATGGCGATGGTGACTTCGTGTTCCGGATTGAGCTTGGCATCCACCACACGGTCCCACTCGGACAGGTCGGCACCGTTGCATTCCAGACCAAAACGCTCAACGACGAAATCATCCAGGCCCTGGGCATGCAGCACACCCGGAATCTTATAGATGGTGTCGACGTCTTCCAGGGAAATCACCGCACGCTCTTCAACGTTGGTGAACAGCGCGATCTTGCGCCGCGAGGAGATATCGATCGGGTGATCGGAGCGGCAGATCAGTACATCCGGCTGCAGGCCGATGGAACGCAGTTCTTTAACCGAATGCTGAGTCGGCTTGGTTTTAGTCTCGCCAGCGGTGGCGATGTACGGCACCAAGGTCAGGTGCATCAGCATGGCGCGCTTGGCACCCACTTCCACGCGCAACTGGCGGATGGCTTCGAGGAACGGCTGCGATTCGATGTCACCCACCGTGCCGCCGATCTCGACCATGGCCACGTCAGCATCGCCCGCACCTTTGATGATGCGGCGCTTGATTTCGTCGGTGATGTGCGGGATGACCTGAATGGTCGCACCCAGGTAATCACCACGGCGCTCGCGGCGCAGCACGTCTTCGTAGACGCGACCGGTGGTGAAGTTGTTGCCCTTGGTCATCGTGGTGCGGATAAACCGCTCGTAGTGGCCCAGATCAAGGTCAGTCTCAGCGCCATCGTGAGTGACGAACACCTCACCGTGCTGGAACGGGCTCATGGTGCCCGGATCGACGTTGATGTATGGATCCAGCTTGAGCATCGTGACCTTCAGGCCCCGCGCCTCCAGGATAGCCGCCAATGAAGCCGAGGCGATGCCTTTCCCCAAGGAAGAAACAACACCACCCGTGACGAATATGTAGCGCGTCATGAAAAACCCTAGAAGTCTGCGTTTAAGCGGTCAGTGCCGCCGGGGAAAGCGAAGGAGTACCCAAGCCACTTGCTGCAACACACTGCAATAAGCTAGCCCTGCCGATTCCCAAGGGAGTCAACAAAAGCACTAGTAAGACGGGAGCGTAGTCTACCGGAAAGGGCTTATCAGCTCAAACCTTGATCGCTGGTCGGCGGCTGCCAATGTAATTGCCAACGGCCATCGGCTGGACCGTGCAAACCTGACAGGTTGGCCAATGCCATAACTTGGCCGTCCAGCAGCAACAATGGCAAGCGATCACGCACAAAGGTCGGCAGCCGCCGTTCGTTGAGCACACGTTTCAGATCGCGCCGCCCACGCCCTGCCAACAGCATCTGCTCGCCGCCCTGGCGATAGGCCAGCTGCCAGTTGCCCGCCGGCAGCGCGCCGCGAATCTGCACATGGCCATTACCGGGTAGTTGCACAATCTGCTCCGCACACACTGGCTGCGCCAAACGCGGCGGCGTACGCAACCAGTCTCCGCTTAACCACCATAGGCGTTCATCGCCACGACGCAATTCGCCCTCGGCCAGACGCCAGACGGGGGACGCATCCGCAGCCGCCTCACGTAACGCCTGCCAACCGGCCCAATGCCCGCTGTCGGGCATGGTCGTGAACGGGCGCAGCCAGTAACGCAGCGCATTTCGCTGACGCGCCTCACCTAGACCGCGCAGCGCAGGCAACGCCAGGCTTGGCACAGGCAACCAGGCGAGCTCGGCCGCCACTTCAGCGCCAGCCAGATCTTGCTGCGCCAGCTCATCGAGTAACTGCCCCGCCTCACTCAAGTACGCAGCACTGCGGGCCATATTGGCACCGGCCTGCGGCCAACGACTGAGCAGTGCAGGCAACACCTGACGGCGTAGATAATTGCGCGAGAAACGCTCATCGGTATTCGACGGATCATCGACCCACCTCAAGCGATGGGCAGTGGCATAGGCCTGTAATTCGGCACGCGAGCAATTCAGCAATGGCCGCACCAACTGCCCCGCCCCCAACACGCGCTGCGCGGGCATAGCGGATAAGCCCTGCACCCCCGCGCCGCGTAACAAGCGAAACAACAAGGTTTCCGCCTGATCATCACGGTGCTGTGCAGTCAGCAACACCTCATCAACACCCAGCGCCGCTGCAAAAGCGCCGTAGCGAGCATCGCGTGCAGCACGTTCAAGACTGGCACCCGGGGCAACCTGCACATGCTCGATGTGCAACGGCACAGACAAGGCCGCACACAACTCACGGCAATGTGCCGGCCAGGCATCAGCCGCAGCCTGCAGACCGTGATGAATATGAATGGCGCAAAGTGGCGGCAACGCCTCACGTTGCGCGAGGCCGGCCAGCAAATGCAACAACACCGTGGAATCCAGCCCGCCAGACAAGGCGATGTGCCAAGCCGGCGCTGCGCGCCAGGGCGCTAGAGATCCCAGCAGCCTGGCGCTCAGGCTCATGCTGCAGACCGTTTAAACATGTAGGCGAGGCAGCCAAGACAAGGCAGAAGCGACCGAAAAAGCGGAGTGTACGAGCTGTACATGAGCATTTTGAGGCCACTTCTAACGCAGTATTGGCAACGCAGGTAGTGTTTCAACGGCCTGCTAGGCGATGCCGTAGCTCATCAAACGATCATAACGACGCTTGAGCAACGTATCGGTATCGAAGGTCTTGAGCATTTCCAACTGCGTCCGCAACGCCTGACGCACTGACTCAGCAGCCGCAGCCGGGTCGCTATGTGCGCCACCGAGTGGCTCACCAATGACCTGATCGACAATACCCAAACCTTTCAAGCGTTCAGCGGTAATGCCCATGGCCTCAGCAGCATCCGGCGCCTTTTCTGCAGTTTTCCACAGTATCGAGGCGCAACCTTCCGGCGAAATGACTGAGTAGGTGGAGTACTGCAGCATGTTGAGCTGATCACACACGCCAATCGCCAACGCGCCGCCCGAACCACCCTCACCAATCACGGTGGCGATGATTGGCGTCTTCAGCCGCGCCATCACCCTTAGGTTCCAGGCAATCGCTTCGCTTTGGTTGCGCTCTTCAGCGTCGATACCCGGATAGGCGCCCGGCGTATCGATAAAAGTCAGGATGGGCATCTTGAAACGCTCAGCCATTTCCATCAAACGACAGGCTTTGCGATAGCCTTCAGGGCGCGGCATGCCGAAGTTACGGCGTACTTTTTCACGAATCTCGCGGCCTTTCTGGTGGCCGATGACCATCACCGGCTCACCGTCCAGACGGGCAACACCGCCGACCAGAGCGGCGTCATCGGAGAAATGCCGGTCGCCATGCAGCTCATCGAATTCGGTAAAGATGTGTTGCACGTAATCCAGGGTGTAAGGGCGACGCGGGTGGCGCGCCAACTGGGCGATCTGCCAGCTGCTCAGGCTGCCGAAAATGCTTTCGGTCAGGGTGCTGCTCTTATCCTGCAGGCGGGCGATTTCATCATTGATGTTCAACGAGTTGTCGTTACCGACCAGGCGAAGCTCTTCGATCTTGGCTTGCAGGTCGGCGATCGGCTGTTCGAAATCGAGAAAATTCGGGTTCATAGTCATCCGTCTTGCGTCGACGGCCAAGTGGCCGGGAGCTGTATCCGTTATCGCGCCTACCTTATAGCAGTAGGCGCATTCAGGTCGACACCCGGTTCTGCACGAAAGCCTTCAATGCAGAACCCGTTGGGCATCAGGACCAATCGGCGAAGCCTAGGCCTCGCAAATCAGCGGTAGTGCAAAAAGACGTTGTCTTTACCGAACTGGTCACGCAATGCCTGAATCAGGCTGTCCGCCGGTTCGATTCGCCAACCTTCGCCGAACTGCAACAGTGCCTTGGCATCGTTACCGCTGTAATCAACGGTAATCGGGCACGCGCCTTTGTGCTTGCCACACAAATCCGCCAGCCAACGCAAACGGTCGCCCTGCAAGACGTTGCTGGCGACTTTCAGACGCAGGCTATCGGCCAGACCGGTACGCGCCTCTTCCAGGCTCATCACCCGTTTGGCGCGCAGACGCAGGCCGCCGGAAAAATCGTCGTTGCTCACCTCGCCCTCGACCACCACCAGGGCATCGGTCTGCAACAGTGCTTGCGCGCTGTTGAAGGCCTCGGCAAACAAAGAAGCTTCGATACGCCCAGAGCGGTCATCAAGGGTGATAAAGCCCATCTTGTCGCCCTTCTTATTTTTCATCACCCGCAGATTGACCACCAGCCCAGCAATGGTCTGATCACCACGCGCCGCTTTAAGGTCGACGATACGCTGACGGGCAAAACGCCGTACCTCGCCTTCGTACTCATCAATCGGGTGACCGGTAAGGTACAAGCCGAGGGTGTCTTTCTCGCCCTTGAGACGCTCTTTAAGCGTCAGCTCACGGGCGCGCAAATGATTGCGATAAACATCGGCCTCGGTATCAGCAAACACGCCGCCAAACAAATCCATATGGCCGCTGTCGTGGCTGCGCGCGGTTTGCTCAGCCGCCTGCACCGCTTCTTCCATCGCCGTCAGCAGCACCGCGCGATTACGGTCGATATTGGCTTTGTAGGCCTTCAGCTCTTCATGAAAGTGCGGACCGAGACGGTCCAGCGCACCGCTGCGAATCAGCGCTTCCAGCGTGCGCTTGTTGATGCGTTTGAGGTCAACCCGCGAGCAGAAATCGAACAAATCCTTGAACGGACCTGCTTGGCGCGCCTCGACGATCGCCTCGACCGGCCCCTCGCCGACCCCCTTGATCGCACCTAGGCCATAAATAATCCAGCCTTCGTTATTAACCGTGAACTTGAACTCGGAGACATTCACATCCGGCGCATCGAGACGCAGCTTCATGCTGCGGCACTCCTCGATCAGGGTGACCACCTTGTCGGTGTTGTGCATGTCCGCCGACAACACCGCCGCCATAAAGGCCGCCGAGTGGTGCGCTTTAAGCCAGGCGGTCTGGTACGAAAGCAGGCCATAAGCCGCTGAGTGAGACTTGTTAAAGCCGTAGCCGGCGAACTTTTCCACCAGGTCGAAAATGTTGCCCGACAGGTTCGCGTCGATGCCGTTGTTCGTGCAGCCCTCGATAAAACCGCCACGCTGCTTGGCCATTTCTTCAGGCTTTTTCTTACCCATGGCCCGGCGCAGCATGTCCGCACCACCGAGGGTATAGCCGGCCATCACCTGAGCAATCTGCATCACCTGTTCCTGATACAGGATGATGCCGTAAGTCGGCTTGAGCACCGGTTCCAGACCCGCATATTGATAGTCTTGATGCGGGTAGGAAATCGGCTCGCGGCCGTGTTTGCGGTTGATAAAGTCGTCCACCATGCCCGACTGCAACGGACCCGGACGGAACAGCGCCACCAGAGCGATCATGTCCTCCAGACAGTCCGGCTTGAGCTTTTTGATCAGCTCTTTCATGCCCCGCGATTCAAGCTGGAACACCGCCGTGGTCTCGGCACGTTGCAGCATCTGGTAGGTCGGCTTGTCATCCAGCGGGATAAAATCGATGTTCAAATCCGGCAAGCCCTGCTTGGCTTGCTCGCGGTTGATGGTTTCCATCGCCCACTTGATGATCGTCAGAGTCCGCAGACCGAGGAAGTCGAACTTCACCAGACCGGCAGATTCCACATCATCTTTATCGAACTGGGTCACCAGGCCACCGCCTTCGTCATCGCAGGCAATCGGCGAAAAATCTGTCAGTTTGGTCGGCGCGATCACCACGCCGCCGGCATGCTTACCGGTACCGCGGCAGATGCCTTCGAGCTTGAGCGACATTTCCCAGATTTCCCGGGCGTCTTCGTCAACCTTGAGGAAGTCGCGCAGCGGCTCCTCCATCTCGTAGGCTTTTTCCAGGGTCATGCCGACTTCGAAGGGGATCATCTTCGACAACCGGTCGGCCAGTCCGTAGGACTTGCCCTGCGCCCGCGCCACGTCACGCACCACCGCCTTGGCGGCCATGGTACCGAAGGTGATGATCTGGCTTACCGCATTACGGCCGTATTTCTCCGCTACGTAGTCGATGACGCGGTCACGGCCGTCCATGCAGAAGTCGACGTCAAAGTCGGGCATGGATACCCGTTCCGGATTGAGGAAACGTTCGAACAGCAGGTCATAGGCCAGCGGATCGAGGTCGGTGATCTTCTGTACATAGGCCACCAGCGAACCGGCACCTGAGCCACGGCCCGGCCCCACCGGCACGCCGTTATTCTTCGCCCACTTGATGAAGTCCATTACGATCAGGAAGTAACCGGGAAAGCCCATCTGGATGATGATATCCAGCTCGAAATTCAACCGATCAATGTATACCTGACGCTTCTCTTCATAGTTCGGTGTGGTGTCTTTCGGCCACAACACCGCGAGACGCTCCTCCAGCCCCTCAAAGGAGACTTGGCGGAAGTACTCATCCATGGTTAGGCCGTCAGGCACGGGGAAGTCCGGCAGGAAGTATTTACCCAGCTGCACCTCGATATTGCAGCGCTTGGCAATCTCGATGGTGTTTTCCAGCGCCTCTGGCAGGTCACTGAACAGCTCGGCCATTTCCTCAGGGTTTTTTAGGTATTGCTGATCGGAATAGGTACGCAACCGACGCGGGTCATCCAGGCTGCGGCCCTCGCCGATGCACACACGGGTTTCGTGGGCGGCAAAGTCATCTTCTTTGATAAAGCGTACATCGTTGGTCGCCACCAACGGCGCGCCGAGCTTGTCGGCCAACGCTACAGCCGCAT
>Ga0070747_1000417_pt1 | contig 21549 bp, 25 predicted proteins | sample VirMetDEL_Mar_31_FD_77321 | JGI IMG/M metagenome (GOLD analysis project Ga0070747, IMG submission 77321) | Aqueous microbial communities from the Delaware River and Bay under freshwater to marine salinity gradient to study organic matter... | ecosystem: Environmental > Aquatic > Marine > Coastal... | reverse complement strand
TATCTCTTTCGGCTTCGATCAAACTCCCTTTTACAACTTCTAAAACCTCTTTATAATCGTGTCTATGCTTACTAAATTCGGCACCAGCTTTCATATAACATTTGAATTTTTGAGTGCTTTCATCTTCATAGAATTTATGAAAGTTAATTTTATCATTAATGACATAATTTTCCTCCATATTCATCTGACTTAACTCGTCCCAAGTGATTAAAATAGTTTCCTCTTTTGGCTTAAAAGCGTGTAAAACATCTTCAACTTCTTTAGTTAAGGCTTTAAAATTATCAAAGCGTACTGCTCTTTTACTTTTAACCTCTTCTTTGAGTTTCTTGTACTCTTCGTACTTATTTTTATCTGTTTCCATCTTTTACCATTTCTTTTAAACTTTGCGTAAATGAATTGTACTTCTCTAACAACTGTTGCATCGTTTGGTTTTCAGTTTTAAGGTCATCTTGATGCTCTTTGATAACAGCCATAATCTGTTTATCCTTTTCCTTTAAAGCATCTTCTTTACTTTTATAAAGATATACGACTGCTCCAGCTAAACCGACTATCGCCGATATTAGAATTGACTTAACTCCTAAAGCCTCATAATTTTGTTGTAAAAAAAATAGTAAATAATTCATATTGCAAAGCTATATTATTTCAACGACTTCTACTTTGTCATCATTCTTTAATAAAAGTACTAAATTTCTTAACCCGTCGTTTGATTTTCCGTGCCATATTACACTCTTATTCCCGACTATTAAATCATACTTTACCTTATAAGCTGCATATTCTAATTCTGTATCAATTTCGTCTTGTGAAAAACTAACTATTTCATAAGTAAAAACATCATTTGGAATATCAAAATAGATAGCTCCATTTCTCTCGTATTGTGATAAAATAGGCTCAACTAAATCTCTAAATCCAAAATCATAATATTCTTGGTCTGTTTCTGGGCTTTTTAAACCTACAATCCCGTTCCAAGACTTCGGCATTTTACTCGGTTTAAAAATATCTCCAACGTTGTAGTATTCTAATATTTTTCCGTTTTTGTCTTTATTTTCTTGGGTTATTTCTATTGCTTTCATTATTATATTTTTTTAAATAAATTCTGGTATTAGATGAAACATAATTAAATTGTGATAAGTTGTCGCTCTTGTACTATTATAAGTTAATGAGTTCGTTCCGTCAATACCGCCTGCCGTAGCTATCGGATAAGTGTCAACGCTTATAAGTTCATAAGCCGCTGCTAATAGTTGATAAACGGTTCTTTCTACGTAATTGAAAGTTCCCGCTCTGCTAATCGTAAAACTTTGACCGAAATTCGCAGCTGCTCCGTACATAGCAACAGATAATCTATTATCTCCTAAAGTTACGGCTGGGTTATTTGTTGTCAAAGTATCTTGCCCCCCGAAGGCACCTGAGCGATTTGCAAAATTTTCCCAAGGAGTTCCCTCACCTATACAACCACTATATCTTGTTATTTGCGTTGCACAATTGGCAAAACTAGCGCTTGGTACATTAACAGTTGCATTACCACTTTCAGTTCCGTCTGCTCTTTTCCATAAAATACAAAATTGAGCTACACCTAGTCTTTGAGTAATTAGGCCAGTCCAACCTGATGAAGTGATAATAGTATTAGAACCATACCCATATTGATAAGCAGTTAAGAATAAAATATCGCCGGCATTAACAGTCGCAGGATAGGCGACAGTAAAAGTCGTCCCTGTTAGAGTTCCTACAGAAGCTACTCCAGGCGTTTCGAAAACAGGAGTTGGTCCAGGTAACGGGTCTATGCCAATTTTCATTAATTGTTTATTCCCTAGTATCATAGTTTACCAATTTAAAAGTGTTGAACTTGCCGTTATCGTTGTCCCGTCTGTAACGCTTAAAATATAAAGCTGAGCCTGATTAGTTAGAGTTCCATCAAAATCGTCCCAAGCATCTGTATTCTGAATTAAGGTAGGTATTGTTACAGTGAAATTACCCGTAAATTTTATAGTAATTGTTTTATGTAAATCTGCAGCTGTAGCGTTAGAAATAGTTATCGAAGTTACGTTAGCCTGTAACGTCACATTCCAATTAATACCAAGCGACATATCTAAGTTTAAAACTCCTGTCGTTTGAGTTACATCTGTACTTCCTTTTAACCTAGTTTCGAGTTTTGCTCTTACTACAGCCTCATTTGTTATTGTTAATGCAAAAGCTCCTGTTACCTCTCCCGTATGGTCGGCGTTACTTATAAAAGGAGTTCCTTGTACAACCCATCTTACTCCGTCAAATTTATAATCTACCGCGCCGTAAGTGTATTCTTGGTCTAACACTGGATTTAACGGAAAATCTATACTTGTTCCTGCCATAATTTTTTATCTTTTTTTATGTTGTGAATTCATTTACTGTCCAGCTTCTTGAAATTAATGTTGCTAAATCGATTATACCTTGACCCGTTGCGTTATCTCTGCAGTCTAACCTTCCTTCTGTAGCTCCACCTGAAACACAATTTGCTAAAATACTATTTGTCGTGGTTGAACTAAAATTATTTCCGTTACATCTTATATCAAATGGCTGAGTGACTGGAGTTAAATCTAATGTAGTAAGTGCAGAATTTTGCGCCAAAATAGTCCTACAAATAGGATTGTTCGTTAAAACTAATGATGATATAGTCGAATCATAAATATAAATAGTTCTTAACGATGTATTAGTACTTAAATTTATAGAAGTTAATAATGAGCCGTTTAAATCCAACTGTTGTAGCTTTGTATTATTGCTTAAATCTAAAGTTATAAATAAATTCTGACCACAATCAATTCTAATCAATTCAGTATTAGAGCTTAAATCTAAAGTTGTTAGGTTATTATCGTAGCAAAATAAAAACTCTAATGCCGTACTATTACTTACATTTAAACTCGTTAGTGAATTAGTATGACAATAAAGTGTTTCTAAAAGATTTACTACCATTGTCGTGTCTAATGTTGTGAGTAAATTATTACTAACATTTAAATTTAATGTTGCACCAAAATTAAAGCAATCAATAAAGGTTATTTCTAAATTTCTAATATCAAATGTGTTTGCTCCGTTAGTTGGATATATCCACATATTTATATTTGCATTTCCAACGTTTGAGCTAAAATCAAAAGTAGGGTCGTCTGCTACTATCGTTTGAGTAACTGCTCCTGTTGCTTCCCAATTTAAAACAGTAGATACATTTACAATTTCAAATGGGCTCCAACTTACACTATTTGAGGTTGTTATTAGTGTTAAAGGCGTCGTATTTTCTAATGCCATTGTAATAGACGCTGGAGTTGACGGTAAAGTTCCAGAAAGAGTTGACGATATTACTTCTCCTTTTACCGATGCTGTATCTCCTAAAACTCCACCTAAAAATTCAACTGAATCACTAGTGCTTCCTATACTCGTATGAGAAACGTCTTTCGTTTGTCCTACTACTGTCAAATTTGTACTATTTACTCTAGCGTAACCTGCAGCTGAACTGAGGCTAACTAAAGTAAATCTAATCGTAATACTCGTTAATGTTGCGTTGTCATTTTCTACTTTAAAATAATGTAAAGTATCGGTCGTTACGGTGTTTAAAATAGTTAGCGGAAAAATTGTTGGAGCTACTGATTTTGAATATCCTCTAAAATTAGTAAGCCTATCTTTTGAGCCTTCGTAAGTTGGGTCAAATGTTCCATTAGCTACCGAGAAGCAAGTTTGCAAGGTCTTTCCCAGCGTATTAGTACTTCCGTATATTTCTAGACATACTGATGAAAGTTCTATCGGCAAAGCTGTTGGTACGGCCATTATATTTTCAATTTATTTATTATATTTTTTAGCTTCTCAATTTCTTGTTTTAAATAAGCTATTTCAGCTGAATGTAAATCAGTATAAGAAACGGACTTCATACCTTCTTTGTCAGTTCTTACAAACTCTGGGTGTTTTTCCTCTAATTCTTGAGCTATTACAAAAACTCTTTCTTGTTTATTTCCGATAAAATTACCCGTCTTGTAAGCCGATTTTATTTCTTTTACTTTTAGCTCTTTAATATTCTCTTTTAATCTTTTATCTGAGCTTCCTATAAAGTCAGGAGCTGTTACAGCAGAATCGAAAGTTTTAGCTCCGTAAATAGTTTGAGTGCTAGAACTTATCAAACCAGCGTTAGTTGGCCCGCAAACTCCAATACTTGAACTCTGTCCTGTATTTGAATATATGCTCCAGTTATTACTCGTATATATGAAGCTCCAAGTTTGATTTGTAGGAATAAAATCCCCAGCATTATCATCTACATATTTCTTAGTCGCAGGTTCATAATCTGTGTCTGGAATAAATACCGTTGTATTATCTAGTTCTAAAACGTTTGTTTTTAAGGCTTTTAAAGCATCTAAACCTTCTAACTCATCTATAGCTCCTTTTACATTTGTAGCCGTTAAACCACTATCAGTATTATCGTAGGTGGTTGAAACGGCTGTAGTTCCTGTAGTCGCACTTAAAATATTTTCAAAAGGATTTATCCAAAAATCGTCAACCCCTAAAGACATAATTCCAGTTGTTGGCTGGTACCAAAATGAGCCATTTACTACAGCTGGTTCGGTCGGTGAGCCATCATCAATTATAACTCCTGATGTAGCATCTATTAGGGCTGATAAAGCGTCTATAGCAGTCTTTACGTTTGTAGCTACTAAAGTACTGTCTGAATTATCATAAGATACTTCTAAAGCTGTAAGATTGCCTGAAGGTGGTATTATTGTCCCACCTGTTTGAATTACTATATTATCGATTTGAACATTTATATCGGTTTGGAATATCCCACCTTGTGAGCTTTCAGCCTCTAAAACTACTTCATTAAACGTTGGGCCATTCCAAGTTATTTGATCTGTAGTAATATACACCAAGTTAATAACTAAAGGATTGTCCGTCTCTAGCATCGTGCTATTAATATATCCTTTACCTGCTGGCACTCCGTCCTGTTTAAATCTTAAAATAAACCTGTCATTATTCCAATCTTGGAAGCTTTTTATAGAAAACCTTATTCCGTTGAAATCTGCTACAGTAATATTCGTAGTATCATAATCAAAAGTAACGCTATCTGTATTCTGTAAATTAGCGATTGTTTTAATATCTACCAGCCCAAATAAAGGCTCAAAAGTACTTCCTAAATTAAATCGAAGCCCTGCTGTATTTTCGCTTGTATTCCATTCTCCACCAGCTATTTGAGTATTCTCTTCATAGACTGTAGTATCAGTTATTTCTGACGGTACAGTTGTTCCGTTTTGTACTAAAACTATCGAAGCTTTTATCTCGCTTAATGGGTCGTCTAAATTAGGCTCGATAGGTGTAGCTGAAGGTATTCCTGTTTTGAAATTTAACCCGTTAGCATCTACATAAATAATGTCTATTCTCGGGTTGGTTGGGTCTGGTACATCTAACGTTACTGTTTCAAGATTAGAAGTATAAAGAAGCCCGTTAATTTCATAGCTTAAATTAACACTTTCAAAAGTGTAGCTCGTTCCAGTCCAAAGTACCGAACCACTTATTATCCTATTATCTCCAGTAGGTTGGCTTTTCAGGAAGTCGTAAACTGTAATACCTTTCGATACTGGTATTCCATTTTCCTCTACTACTACGTAAATTAAATTCGTAGATTGAGCCTCTGTTATTTTAGTTAATTCCGTTAGTTTCTTATCTAAACTCATTATAGTATTATTTTTCCGTTAGTTTCTAAAAGTACAAAGCTTTCAGTTTCTTGTAATAGTCTCGCAAGCTCATCATTTAAAACTTCTCCAAAACCTACTATTGAACAATCAAATGTTACAAATTCGTCTATATTTGAAGCCTTCCCTATTGATGTAATATAGCCCTGTCCGTAATCGAAGCTTCCTAATCCGTCATCAGCTTTCCAAGATATTAATTGCTTGTATCTTTTGTTAACTACAAGCTCATAATATGTTATTATATCATCTGAAACGTATTCAGTATTTATTAGTCCAGTTAAGTCTATACTATAGCTCTGCTTTGTAGGAATACTCGTAGTCCACCCGTTAGGATTGTCCCTGGTCGTAGTTCCTAGCATCTCCATACTTTCTTTAAAAGAATCAGAAATCAAACAGCCTACAGGCGTCCAAACTGAATTTTTTAAGATGTAAAATAATTGAGTGCCTCCATTTATAAATTCCATATTCCAAATTTAGTAATAATTTTTCAATTTATCCTTTTATTGTCGGTTTTACCGTGTTTCCATAATCGTTTTCAAAGTCGTACTCTAAATCCTCTTCGGGAATTTCTGCCCCTAAAATCTGCCTCATTACTAAAGAAGTGACGTTGTTTTTAGTATCGTAAGAATACTGCATAATCAAAAACCTTCCTGATACATTTGCTATTTCTACGATACTTAAAAACTCGATATATCCGAATACGTCTCCACTATAAACTCTAGTCGGTAACTGACTTATTCTCATCGTTTCCTCTCCCATTATTCTTAACAGCTTCTTACTTTCTGCAATTCCTTTTCTATACCAAGAAAAAGTAGGCGTTGTTTGATCTGATTTATAGATTGTACCCTTATACACTCCTGCCGTATTATCACCAGTCGCTACTTGCTTAATATCTTGTATTTTAGAGCTTGGATTGTCTTTTCTTTGGAATGTATGAAATTCTCCGATAACAGGAGTGTCATTTGCTAGTTTCTGATTTGGCGTAATTAACAAGCTATCTAAAGTTACTAAATAGCGATATCCGTTGTTTTGAATAGGAGTTCTAAACGCTATATGTAAATAACCTATTCCTGTAATTCCTGCTGGCTTTACAGGAGTTGTAAATTCAAAAGCAATTTTATCTGTTATTCCACTTCCAAATATTTGATCTGTAGGTACGTTTGCAGCTCCCCAGCTCGTAAAATCATCTTGTAAATAATAAACATCACCACCAGAAAATGGCGCCTGTTGAGGTACGTCTGAAATCAAAATATACATCGGATAATAAACAACTCCTCCATCGTAGTCTTGTGTTGAAAACTCCATCTTCACATTTACCGTTACATCATCATCTATTTCTACGAATTTTGACCTGATATTTTGAACGCTGAAAGGTTGAGTTGTTACACATTTAAATGTAAAACCATATCCACCTATTTCTAAAGGCTCGACGTTTTCATAATTTACTATTTGAAAGCCGTCTATACTTACTCCATCAGCAGAATATAAATCGCTATTTTGTAATAATTTATCAAGCAATCCATATTTATAGCTAATTCTATAAGCTCCAATGCTGGCCTCAATTTTAAATTTTTGATTTTGGTTACAGTGTCTTATTTCGTAACCTTCTATGTCGCTTCCTATAGTTTTCAGTAAGTTTAATGCGACAGATTGATAGGCCACTCCTTCTAAAGTATATTTATTAAAAACAACGGTAGAATTAGAGTATAATTCGTTCGGCTTGTAAATATACCAGTTATCTCCGAAGCTCGTTAAAATAGCTCCATAAGGCTCTAGAATATCCAGTATGACCTCTTCACAACTCATTATAGTTTTAGCGTCATCTTTAATATATCTATCACCTACAACATAAACGTAATCTAGTATCGGTACGCCTGCTGTTAAGCCTGTATAATAAATACCAATAGAAACGTTCATATTCTTACTTATTCCCGTTCTCGCCAAGGCTTTAAATAAAGCTTGAGCCTGTGTTATTTTCCCTGTAATTGGTATTCCATTTTCATCTACAAACGAATAGCTTGATAAATATCCTAAACCGTCAACGCAATCAAAACTTACAATCCAATCGCTATTTACAAAATCTTCATACCAGCCTTCTGGATTTAACCAGCCTTTAAAATAAAGCTCCTCATCTCTAAAATAATGAATTTCGATTGACTTCTCTTTCTCCGAATAAAGGTCTTCAAAAGTCAGCTCTGAATTAGCTTCTAAATCTACTCTCAAACCTTGGCTTCTTATAACGTCTAAAGGATTTTCAACAGCTCCGTAATCTAATCTAACCGAGCCTTGAATAAAAATCTCTTCACCGATATATCCGTCGATTATAATATGACATCTATGCTTGATATTTACAATGTCATAATATTCAATTTTATACTTTATTCCATCTGCCATTTTATCCTATTTGTAAGTTTCCACCAAAAGCTTTATTTCTATCAAGAGTATTTTTAAGCACTCCTACTAATTTTGTCCCTGCAATTTCAAATACGTAAGTTCCACCACCCTCACTACTAACGCTTGATGTCGTCGTTCTAGCACCTACAAAGCCTCCACTACTTCTACCAGCTCCACTAGCACTTCCAGATGAACCTCCACCGTTTACTGCTTTATCAGCTATTCCACCCAAAGCTGTACCTAAAGCGACAAGGGCAATACCCGCAGCGATAGCAGTGAAAGGATTTTTGAAAGCCATTTTAATAGCCAACATACCAACACCAATTTTTATTGCAGCCTTTCCTAGTCTTACAGCAATCTCTCCTATTCCTTTCAATAAAGCTCCACCCGCGGCTTTTACAACATTCCCACCGCTCACTAAAGCATCACCTATAGCTGAACCTATTCCAGCGAAAGTATCAGCTACACCAGTTTGAATTATGCTATTAGCTTGCTCTCTAAATTGGTTTAGATTATCTAGTAAAACTTGTTGTTTTTCTCTAGCTATTTCCGCGGCTCTAGTTGCGGCATTTTCTATCGGGCCAGTATATTTTTCTAGTCCAAGGTCAAATTTAGGAGCTTCTACGGTAGGCTTGAAGGCAAAGGCAAATTTACCTTTCGTTTTCTTTTTACTTGGGTCAACTGGCTCTGTAGGAGTTACCACCCCACCTTCGGCTTTCTTTTTAGCTAGTAATTCCTTTGTTAAAGTTTTAGTTGCCTCTGCAGCAAAAAACTGATCACTAGCTAGTTTTTCTGCAGCTTTTGCAGCCTTATCAGCTGCCTCATACTCCTCATTTAAAGCCTTTGTCGCACTAGCTAGTTGTAAGTTCATAAACCTAGTATAATTCCCACCTGATTGTAGGAAGTTTAAGAAGGTTTGCATTTTAGTTACGACAGGAGTTAATTCCTGAAGTAAACTGATAAATCCTATTGTTAAGGCTGTAACTCCTGCGATAATTCCTATTATTGGATTGGCTAAAAGTACTGTATTTAGTGCTCCAAATTTAGCGATAATAGCTGGTAAAACAGTAGCTCCTAAAAAAGTAAATACAGTAATTAGCCCTGGCAATACCGTTGTAGCAAATAAACCTATAGCAGTAATTACTGGCCCAATAGCTAACAATAAAGCTCCCCATTTTACTATCGATTTTTTCGTAGCACTATCTAAGCTTTTAAACTTCTGAACTATCTTTTGAATATACTTTGTTAAATCGGTTACAACCTGCTTTAAATCGAACGTTTCTACTATTTCATTACCTAGTTCACCTAAAGCTAAATTAACGTTGTCTTTTAGTGTTGAAAACACCCCCGCTAAAGTCTTTGATTGCTTCTCCATAGCCCCAGCAAATATTCCACCCTCTTCAGATAGGCTTTTAAAGGCTTTCTCAAAGTCGGCGAATGAAATTTTACCTTTGCTCACCATCTCTTTTATTGAGCTTTCAGCAACTCCCATCGATTTAGCCAAAGCTGAGCCTATCGGTACAGCTCTTTCTTGAAGCTGATTTAGTCTTTCTCCAGTTAGCTTTCCTGCGGCTGATACTTGTCCAAATATCTGTCCTAAACTTCCTAAATCGTTTCCTGAACCTGCAGCTGCATCTCCCAGAAATTTTAGGTTATTTTTTACCTCTGCCGAACTAAAACCAAACGCTAATAATTGTTTGGCTGTGTTTCCTATTCCTTCTAATTGAAAAGGAGTTTTTGCAGCAAAATCCGTAAGCTCTTTTAATAGTTTTTTTCCCTTCTCGGCTGAACCTGTCATTACCGATAAAGAAGTTTCTAAGGTTTCAAGATTTTTTGATGCATTAATAGCTCCTGCAGCAAGGAGTGCTAAAGGAAGTGTTAAGCCTTTCGTTAATGATTTTCCAGTACTTTCAAATCTTCGTCCTATAGCCTTTGATTTATTCGAGAATTTCTGTAAATCGTTTGTAGCTTTCTTTAAGTTCTTTTCAAGGTTTGTAATTATCGCTCCAATCCTTACATTTAACTCTGGTGACGCCATTATTTCTTATTTTTTAGGTATTCATCTTTCACTTGATTTATCCTCTCTCTCATCTCTTCTGTTATCTCTGATACTTTCTCTCCTAAAGGCATAAATCGCTCCTTATTTTTAGGAAGCCTTTTCGGGTCTAAATGTGGTCCAATTGTACTGGCCCAAGCTACTTCTCTGAACTTTAGCCACTCTTTTTTTTGCATTCTATTATAAGCATAAAGCCTGATACAAAATTCAGCCCAATTCATCTCGTAGGTATAATCGTAAGTAAGTCCAAACTCACCTAAACACATCGATATAACATCGACTGCCCAATCTAACTCCTCAGGCTCTTTTGCTTTCCCCTTGTTTGCCTTTTTACAGGTTTCTCTTTAGGCACATCTTTAGTCATCGAATTAGTAAATGCCGTTAAAAAGTCCTCAATTCCTTTAGCTGAAATACCACCATTATCATCTAAAATATCCATAAAATCATCTATAGACAAAGTAAATTCTAAATTTAGCCTTTTAGCTCCGTATTTAGCAGAAGTGTGCATAATTAACGGCACGGTATCGAAAGGATTTTCTGATAAATCCTTCATCAACTGCTCTATACTCGTCTTGTTTTCTTTTAACAAAGTTCCCATAAAACCTAGTCCGAAATGAAAATCGAACGTGTTCTCTCCTAGTTTAATCTGCGTGCTTTTCATACTCTAGACTTCTGGGTCAACTATTACGATAGCTCCTGAACCTGATAAAGTTCCACTAAATGTAGCGAACTCATCTCCTGAAGGATTGTCCCAATTTAAGTCAGCTAAAATCGCTGAACCGTAGTAAGCTGATGTATCTGCTAAACCAGTATCCATCTTCCAAGTGATAGCAGTTCCTGCATCCATAATTCCCATCAAATAATCGTGGGAAGCCTTTGTTATTTCAGCCCCTGCTGAAGTTGTATCGATGTAGTAACCTTCGAACGGAAGTTCATAAGATTTAGTACCGCCTTGTCTAATTACAACACCTGGGTCACATTTAGATTGAGCTTCAATTATCGCTTGAGTTCTATTTAAACTATTAGAAGTTAAACAAGCAACAGGTCGGTAAATTAAAGCGTCCCAAATGTACAATACAATAGTTTCGCCCTTGATAAAAGTAGACATAATTTATATTTTTAAAATTTATATTACAACAAAGTTAATAAAAAAACCCTTACACTTCAATAAAAAAATGCAAGGGAAACACAGGAATAATCAAAAAGCTACTTAATCAAAAGTAATAATCGTAAAAATTTTCTATAAACTACTTCATTGTCCGTAGCTAGATTTAAGTCGTTTGGATAGCTTTCTGTTTGCCTTATAATCTCAAGGCTTGAAGCTCCGTCTAACGCTAAATTTTGTACGTTAGTTCTTACCGCGTCTAGAATATTGTCAGCCAATAATCTACTTCCAGGATTACCAGGAAGCGGATATAAAGTAACTACATCTAAAAGAATTTGTGACTCCCAAAAATACTCGCATTTGTTAGCCTTATCTACTTCATTAGATTGGGTCGTCATTAAGACAAAATAGTCTGGGTCGTCTGGGCCAGTTACTCTAGTATCATAACAGTTTATAATCTCTCCGTCAACTGTTATTCCATCGATAGCTTCAAAAACAGCTTTTCGTATCCATTTATCTGGTAAATTCTTGTTCATATTTTCTTTATTAGTCGTTCTAAAGCCTTTTTTAAATCTTTCTCATATAGTTTTGCACTCTTATCGAATGCTGGTCTTAAATACGGTCTGGCAGGCAGATTAACGTTATGGTCTCGTGGTGATTTAAACTCAATAGCAATCTCTTCCCAGCCTGGCGGTATTTTTACCTTCGTTCCAGTTCCAAATTCTACATAAGGTGAATATGGCTCCTTCGCTACTACTTCCCAAGTGTATGTGTTTATTTTCCAAGCCTCAATTCCTTGTTTTAACTTTCCTAAATCAACGGGTGCATTTCTCTTAGCGTCAGCTTCAATATCTTTCGCCTTGATCTGAGTAATGTCCTTAACGGCCGCCTTTCCTTTATCACCAAACTTAACTAATTTGTAAATCAAGTCGCTGACTCCTTCAATCTCTATAGTTAAGAAGTTTTTTGCCATCTTTTTTTAGTTTTGAACCCCTATCATTGTTATTGTAAAATCAGTAAAATTACTATTAACTGGAAAGGTATTTATCGTGTATTCTGAACCTCTATACTTCAAAAAATACTCTTTACTTTTTATATCAAAATCCTCTCGATGCCTCATAGTGAATTCGATATTTCCTTCCGTATTATCTAGTCCGTTCGCGGTATCTGCTCTTTGCCATTTCAGTGTTTTTACCTTCATCCAAGCTGTAGTAATTAACACGGGAGTTCCTACGGTATTTCCACCAAATCCATCAGCTACAGGAGTCGGTAAACTCCAAATTTCAACTTGTTTGTTAAAGGCTCTTGAGCTCATCATATCAAAAATCTTTTATTCTGATTTAAACTATCTATGGTAAACGCTGAAAGGTCTTGCATCGTCCTTCCAGTTTCCTTCCCATAATATAGAAGGTCTATAACCTCATAAGCCGCGTCTAATAGCTGTGTAGGTACATCTGCTGGTAACGTATAGCCTAGATTTAAAGTAATATAATCTAAATCTATATCGTCGGTGCAAAAAGTAGTGTATAACGGATGATATGTTTTAGTTAAATCAGCTGTTACTTCGCTGTTAATTGGGTATTTATATACTCTAGCACTTGAATCCTTTAAAAGTACTGGTATATCCCGTGCATAGACTAGAATATCTGTAAAATTCTCAACATAAGCAAGGGCAGATTTTATCATTCTAGTAATATTTTCGTCATCAGCAGTTAAGCCGTCATCTACTCTTAAATAAGATTTGGCTTGCGTTAAAGTAATTACATCTAAATATGCCATTTTTTAAATCTTTAGTTTTTTGTGATTGGGTGCTTTTTGTCCTCTTTAGCTCCTATTTTTTTTGCTATTCCAGCCTTGATGTAAATATCTGCTAAATCCTTACTCACTTCAGCTTCCTGGCCTGCTTTAAAGTTCTTTTGTTTAGAAACACTGTAGCAGTTCTTTAAGATTAAAACCTTCATTTTTTATATTTTTAAATTCAATTCAAAGTTAGTAATAAAATCTAAATAAAAAAAACACCTGGAATTAACCAGGTGTTTCTCTCTTATTAAATCAAATATTCAACCCTTACGCAACAGCTGTAAAGTCACCAAATCTGAAAGCATCTCCCCTATAGATAGCTAAACCAACTTGAGCTTCAATTCTAGCTGTAATTAAGTTCTTAACAACGTTGTCTTGGTCTTGCTCAAAGAAGTTTACGGCTAAACCTTGAGTTTCAACTCTTTCGGTTTCTCCCCAAGCTCCTATGATGTACTTATTTGCAGGCATCCAAGGAGCTACATATACAGCAATTCCGTTAATAGAAACAACTCCGTTTACTATACTTACTACACCTGGTAGTGAGAAAGTTCCCGATGAACCTCCAGTAGCACCAGCTGAAAGTAAAATGCTAGCGTAATCTGCCGCATTAACTACGATAGCGTTAGCTACGAAGTTAGCTGCAAGTAACTGAGATTGTTCTTTTACAATTCTCTCCACTACAGTTCCAACTATTACTGTTGAAGCAGTAACTCCTACTGAAAGAGCTGTGTAGAATAAAGTATTTTCAGCCTCTAAATACTTACGTCTTAAGTTACTTGGTAACCAAGATTGTAAGAAAGGAAGGTTGTTCGCCATTTTCTTAGAATAACGAGTAAAACCAGCCAAGAAGTCAGTGTTTACATCAACCATTGTAATAGTAGTTGTAACTTCAGCCTTTGCAGAACCTTCAGTCTGTGTTGCTACAGCTCCTGTGTTCGCAGTTTCTTTAGGAAAAGTTAAAGTACCTGTCCCAATGTTAATAGCTCCTACTAAATCTCTGAAATTAACCATCGGCGATGGAATATCAGCCATTGTTGAGCTATATTGTCTCGGTTGGTCTCCAACCAAGTTAGTTGCTAAAACCATAGGTGCTTTAAGCTCGAACCTACGGTTTCCGCTTCCAACATTAATAGCCTTTAATTCAGTGAAGTTATCAGTAATGATATCTTTTATTTCGTCTGTATCTTCAGCGATACTTCCTTGCTCTTGAAGTTTTAAATCTAAAGCGTCTGCGTGGTCTTGAACCTTCTTAAGTTCTGCCTGCATCGTTTCTGAATCAACAAGGTTTCCCTTCTTAATTTCAGCTACTACCGCGTCTGCAAATTTAGCTTCAAATGCTTCAGTTAAGGATTTGATTTGGTCGGTATTTTTACCTTCCATATCTAACGCTAATTTAGAAAGAGCGTCTTTTAATTCTTCGTTCATCTTAGTGAATTTGAAAAGTTAATAATTGTTTTTATTGTCTCTAGACTCGGCTCAGCAGGAAGTGAAGTGTCGATAGACGGCTTCGGTGTGAGTGATTTTTTACCTAGTTCATAGGCTTCTAATTGTAATTTTTTTAAAGCTATTTCAAGGAGTACAAATGTATCATCAGTGAAAGTGCCGTTTTTCATTGCTTTTGTAATTAGTAAAACCTCATCATTCAGGTCTTTTAAACTTTTACTTTTTAGCCCCATAAATGGAGTGTCTGGATTTGCTCCTAAAGTAACATTTGAGCCTTCATACAGCTTCAGTTCCTTTAAAAATCTAGTCTTTTTATCAGTATCATAATCGCTTACAATAGTCTGATAGCCGATAGAATGCTCCTTTATAATTCCAGCTTCATAAAGTTTTAAAGCGTCACTAGAATAGCTAGTATCGACTAAAGCTTCGCTCTCGAAATATAAACCTTTACTATCTTCAGTTAATACTGAAAACTTTCCGTGTGGTTGGCTCCAGTTATGCTGATTTAGGAAGTAAATCGAACTTTTACGCTCATTTATACTCTTATTGAAAGCTCCTTTTAGTACAATATCACCGTATGCATCTTTCTCATCTATAAATGATGAAAGATAGCCTGTGACTATTCTTTTTTTGGTGTCGATATCTTTTATCTCGCCGGTAAATGATTTAAACTCTAGTAACCCATCCATATCGCAAAGTTATAAAAAAAAATTAATTATTATCATCATCTTCGGTATTTTCTGGTTTTGCAGGTGGAGTTATCGTCCACCCAGCCCCGCCTATACCTGTAAATCTCTCGTATCTTATCTTTTCTGACTCCTCTTGTTTATCCATATCTAATTATTCTAAAATTACGTTATACTGATTGTATTTACCCGTTACCTTCTCTACGCTTACTACGTCAAATTCAGTTCCAGATTTATATAAAACCTCTTTTTCGTTCTTAAATCTACTCCACTCTTTTATACTCTTTCCTCTTTTAGCTCTAATTTCAAATAAAATCCTTCCTGCAAATCTTTCTGTATCTGAATTAATTGAACCAAAACTAGACGCAACACCTTTATCAGCACTCGTGCTCAAAAAGGCATCTTGTTTTAGCTTCCCACCTGGCTTTATCTTAGCAAGATACTCTTCAAACTCTTTCTTTTGACTTCCGTAAAACTTCTCACCTCTCCAAGTGGTCTTTTTAAAGGAAGGCAATTTCGTTAACCCAGAATTAATATTTACAGCTAAATTATCAAGTCTTGTTATCTCTTTTATATCTTCCAAAGCATATCTACTCAACAACCCTCTTAATCTGTCGTTAATCTCTCTATAATCTCCACCTGTATAGGTATTTATACTTCTAGTTTCAGCCTCTGTAGGTTTCCCTGTTATTCTTGGCTGAGGTGTCGGCTTTTTAGGTGGTTTAGGAATAGTTGTAGGCGGTAGAGTTCCTGAGCCCAGTGGAATTAAATCTCCGTTCTTATCACGAGCTGCAATAACAGCTACAGTACAGCGACAATTTATTACGTTTCCTCCACTAGCAGTTGGGTCGCCTGGGTATTTTAATAGCTCCCCATTTACTTCAAACTTTTCATATTCTAACACTCTAGTTCCGTTAGCAAAACGGTGTGGGTCGCGAGTTCTTTTATCCAAGCTACTTATCCACTCTTTTTGCATAACATATCCAGAAACAGAGCTTGAAATACTCGCAGAATAATTAGCTGCAGCAGTAGTTTCTGTCCTCGCTATTCTTAGAGCTTGCCACTGATAAAAGTCCTTCCTATTTACCATCTTTTTAACTTCTCTCGCAGCTTGGCGAATATCCATTCCCTTCACTAGCCTATCTTTAAAAAGATTATTCATATCACCAAAATAAGTACTTGAAACAGTGACTATTTTTTTCATACCGTGCTGTGTCAAATAAGAATTTATATCAGCTAGATATTTAAGCTTGAAAGCATCGTTTGTAGCCTTTAATTGTGAATCAATATTTGCGGATATTTTCTTACCGTGGGCCAAGCCGATTTTAGTGTAAATATCCACGTAAGTCGCCATCATCTCTTCTGGGTTTATAGCTCCTTGAATTAACTGCGAATAGTTACTCTCTGAAATAGTATCGAACGGAATATTCTTAGCCCAACGACGAAAGGTTTTCATAAGCTCTTTTATAGCTAGTTTCTCATACCGCTCGTGCATTCTTATCCACTTCTTGTAATATCTTCGTCTGCTTATTGCCATATTTTTAATCTACTACTTCTGAACCTTCTGCTAACATCTCAAAATTATCTATACCTGAAAGGTCGTCTTGAATTACCAATTGCAAATCTTGATTAGCCTCTAATCTTATCACTGCTCCTAGCTTCTCTTGACCTCCAAAAGTTAGCCTACCAGTACATCCGTCCTGCTGGTTTCCCGAAGCTGACTGAATATCAAAGTCATACATTATATTCTTTAGCTCGGCGTTAGTTTTAGCGTTGAAAACGTTTCTTCTAGTCGTCGTACTATGTTTTCTCAATATAATGCCTTTAGTAATTCCACCAGCGATATCTCCAAACTTAGATAAATCAACCCCAGCTCCTGTTAACATCGCAAAGATAATTCTAGTAACATCGATAGCTAAAGGAATATCTTCGTTTGTTGGGTTTCTTACTCCGAATATCTGCGGTGTTACACTTCCATTTACAGCTAAATTCGTATCTCCGACGCTTACGAAAGCTCCTATTGGGAAGGCAAAATCGATAGGGCTGTCTAAGGTTATTGCCAGTGTATTAATCGCTAAAATATGTCCAAAATAAACTCTATTTGAAGCTACATCGTATATTGTTAAGAGCTGACCTATAGCAAAACTTGCAGCTGAAGTTACGTTTATGATATAATCGTCTAAAGCTGGACTTGCAGTTAAATCAGTTTCTATAATTAATTTACTGAAAGGCACTATGATTATAGCTGAAGTACTATCCTGAATTACTACGTCGATTGGCCCTTTTAAAGCTCCTGTTGAGGTTTCATAAAAACTTAAAAAACTATCTCTCGTATATGTTGTTCCATTAGCATCTTGAAGCTCTGAAATAGTTAGAGTTTTGTATGGGCTAAACTCGTCAACCCCATCGATAGTAAAATTAGTCGATGTTGTAGTGCTGTTCTTTACTTTTACGGCTGAAGTCAGTCCGCTGTAAATCCTGTTCGTTGTGGTATCTTCTATGTAGAAATAATTGCCTGTTGTGTATATTTTATAAGCCATAATCTATTGTTTTTAATCTTCTATTTGGAAGCTTGGGTCGACAGCCTCATCTACAGTAAGAACATCAGCTGCCACTGTAAATTTATCCATATTTGGGTTATCACTAGGAGCGTAATTTATAGCTACTCTAAACTCGTTGAAAGTAATTATACCGTCTTTCTTAGCTATAGAAAGCCACTCGACTAATTGCTTCATATCTACCTGCATTTCAGGAAGTTCACTAGCGTCAAACACTATCATTGCACCTTCATAGCCTTTAAATCTTGGAAGGAAGTTAGTGTTAAGAGCTTGGGCCAGAATATCCAGATCAGGAATGATATTATCAGTAACAGCTCTCTTCATAGCGTAACTCATATTATCGTATTTAGCTCCAGCGTCTGAATTAAGTAGTTTATCGTCCCATTGCAATACGTTTGCTATCTGTTTCTGGTCGAAATTTAAGTAGTCGAAAGGCTTTAATTCCTCAGAAGTTAAGCTCAATCTAGTAAATCCTACATCAACACTTACACCTGCTATTTTAGATAAATCCTCAGGGCTTGCGTTCATTTCTTGTAGCCTCTCTTTAAGAGCGTCGGCTTGCTCCTTCCTTAACGGAGTTTGTTTTCCGTGTATCAGTCCAAAAGCTCCACCTGATTTAAGTGTTTTTATATTTAAAGCTAAACCTAGATTTGAGCTTTCAATGTTCTGTAATGCGGCTCTTAATGGGCTCATACCGTATAAATGCTCTCCATTATCTCCGTAGTTTGGGTTTGGGTATTTAGTATGAATTATGTTCTCTGACTCAAACCTGATAAAAGAGCTTCCTTGAATCATAATATAATAGTCGATTGGGTTTTCAGCTCCTAGCATCTTCGGATTTTCCTTTAAAACTATTTCAGTAATATGGGAAGGAAGTAAATAAACTTGAATTGGCTGTCCTTTGTTCTGGCCCATCTCTGGAGCTAACATATAAATGTAAGCATTTCCCGTGGTTTTCATAAAGGTTTTCCATAAAGCGATAAACTCCTTCCAAGACTGATTTGCATTGGGCTTCTCCATCGGAAATTCCATAAAGTCCTCTTCAAAAGCCTTACTTTCCAACATTAACTTCCTAGCAAACTGCTGAGGTGTATAATCACCTTTTGTAGCGATATGAAGTGCTTGTAGCTTCCTTTTAGCCTGTTTATCTTTAATCTTTTTTACTTCATAAGGTACAGAAGCTGTCTTGGTAGACATCTGATTTATAATAGAATAAACCATTGGATTGACGTTATATCCTTTCTCGATATAAGTCTTATTTTTAGTATCGTAGCCTGAACTTATACCTCCACTCCAAAGAAATGCTGAATTGAAAGGATTTGTTAAAGCTCCTTCTATAATCGACTGATAATCTGGCTTGAAGTAGTTTTTTATATTCTTAATAATGCCCATTGCTTATAAATTTATTCAAAATTAGTTATTTTATTTTTAACTTTTCATTTTATTTTAGAATACAAACACATCTTGCTCAACCATTAGCCTGTTAATTGCCTGAGTTAGAGCATCTTGTAAATCGTCGTGCTCTCCATTTGGAAATATCAGAATACCTTGTTTGCTGTCATAATATAGCTTATCTATTAAAGAAGCTCTTATGTAAATCAGCCCGCTTTCCGCATAAGGAGTTGTTAATTGAGCCCGTGCTACTTTATCGCCTCCAGTCATAGTAACTTCTATCGCTGGAATACCACGACTTGTTAAAACTTGTTTAGCTGATTTTCCACTTGCCTTGGCCTCGATATAGTGAGGTGCTTTCCTAGCATTCATATACTCTATTAGCTTCGGAAATTCTAGCCAATCAAAGCCAATATCGTCAATATACATTTTCTCTCCTATCTTTCCTGATGTAATATAGGCTGAAGCTGAATTTATCTGTTTTTCTGTATATGCTAAATCCCAATCCGTTCCGTATCTAGATAGCTCGTGTTCTTGTGGGAAAACGCTATCAGGTACAGCTACAAACCAAGTCTGCCAAATTCCACCGTCTAAAGGTGAAGGAGTTTGCATAATTTGTCCTGCATATCCGTAACTTCCCAAGTTAATTTTAAGCTCCTGTAGGTCATTCCGACTTAGCCTATCTATATCAAGAAGGCCATCGATATAAAACTCTCTCAAGCTAAGTGGTTTTACGTCTTCGCTAATCTCTCCTGGAAGGCAAATATGTTTTATTCTTTTACCCTTCTTTTGTAGCCAATTCCCAGTACAATCTAACTGATGTAACCTCTGCATTACGAGTATCGTAGGAGTTACTGATTTATCGACCTTCCTTGTAGATAGCGTAACGTCCATAAAGCTATTAGCTGACTCTCTTTCAAGCTCTGAAGCTGCACCTTTAGGATTTAGCGGGTCATCTACTACGATAATATGAGCGTGAAAGCCTGTTACTGTACCAGTTACCGAAGTTGCGTATCTTTCCCCACCTGCTGTATTCTTGTAATGGGTCTTATTATCTTGATCTGGCTTTATGCTTAAATTAGGAAACATTGCCTTGAATTTATCGCTTTTTATAATATCTCTAGACTTAACCGAGTGGTCAGTAGAAAGTGAGGAGCTATAACTTGCTGTCAAGTTCCTTATCGATGGGTCAATTATCCAGCTCCAAACAGGAAGCATTACCGTTGCTATAGTCGATTTAGAAGTACCTGGCGGAATGTTAATGATTAAATCATATAATTTAGCTTCTCTTTTAGCTACGAGTAAAACCATCGCCTGTAGCTCCTTACAAAGATATTCAATATGCCAATTATAGATAGGCTTCTCAGGAATGATGATGCTCCAAAACTCTTTTATAAAGTGAAAGAAAGAGCGTCTACATAGCTCTGCTCTAGCTTCATATACATTAATCTTTGGTGTCGGCTGATGCATTTATAATCTCTTTTAAGGCTTCGTCACTTAATTTAGAATAATCAACTACAGATACTGGTTTGTCCCCTCCAGTGATAACGTTTTCTTGCCTATCTCGCCATCCGTGGTTTGACTTTAAATTAATAATTCCAGCTGCCGTATTGATGTTTCCCTTTTTAGTGTTAGCAAAGCAATTTATCTCGCAATTAGACTTGGCCTCAGAATATAGGCTTTTCAAGTGCGGGAATTTATTGTAAATATACTTTGCTGTAAATAAGTTAAAGCCTGCCTCTCGGCAAGCCTCTCCTATAAAGTCGTTATCTGGATTTTCAGAAGCCTTAACTAATTTATCATAAGCCTCTCTACAAGCCTCTTCTGGCCACTTCTCGTAGTACTGGTTTCCGCCTTTAATATCTTTCATAAATACAAAGTTACTAAATAAAAACTAAACTCCTTCGATACATCTTTTGCATACTGGGTTTTCACGATATTTACCTGATTTATGTAGCTCTCTTAAGTAAATCATTCGTTCACTATTCCAAGCTTGTTTTAACGTCATAGTATCGACGTGACCTACTTGTAATTCAGTTCCGTTCATACAGCAACAAGGTAAAATCCGACCTCTAGCATCTACAACTAATTGTTTAAATGGGAAGCTACATTTATAATCTGGTTTATCGGTCTTGATAAATATACCGCTCTCGTTATCTATAAGCTCGTTCATCTCCTGAATTATGATCATATCAGCCTTCCCTGTCCAGAAGTCTATAAAGTCCGCCTCTTGGTCTACATTTAGCTGGTTTCTTAGGAAGTTCACCCTCACTAACGGATATTCTAAACCTCTTTCATTTCTAATCTTAATCAATCGTAGGGTGTTTTCTACTATTTCCGTGAATTTCTTGGAGTGTCTTTGAGCCTCAAAAGTCTTACTATCTATCGCATCTAGACTGATAAATATTTTCGTTATTCCACTATC
>Ga0070747_1000415_pt1 | contig 21644 bp, 24 predicted proteins | sample VirMetDEL_Mar_31_FD_77321 | JGI IMG/M metagenome (GOLD analysis project Ga0070747, IMG submission 77321) | Aqueous microbial communities from the Delaware River and Bay under freshwater to marine salinity gradient to study organic matter... | ecosystem: Environmental > Aquatic > Marine > Coastal... | reverse complement strand
TCTCGCAAAGCCCGTTCATTTCTTTGAAAAATAGCTAAACGTCCTGTTTGAGTAAGTGCTTCCGTTCCTGGCCCTATCATTGCGCCAAGTTGAATACGTAGTTCACGCATGGCTATAGGAGTCATGCTAACAGTTTGTCCTGCATTAAGAAAAGGTCTAACAAGCTCTCCTCCTGTAGGAGTTAAGTAACCACGGTGATATACTCGACCGCGAGAATCAATGAACACTTGAGTTTTAAAAGATTCTCCTCGTTGTCTATGCCACTTAGCAGTAGCCATTAGACCATAGCCTTGTTCACCACGATTTAAAATCTCATGACGCAGCTCATTGATAGAATCATAGTATTTGCTTTTCCCTCTAGGATCCCGAAAGCGCACAATGTCGTCCATAAAATCAAAAAATTCGCCATCTACTTGGTACTCTGTATTTGAAACATGATTCATCATCTTAGCCATGTCTCGGTCTATTTGTTTAGGGTCATAGTCAGCGAACTTGTCTGCTGAAATAATAGGAACTCCTGTGTCGTTACCTCTAGCATCAAAGAAAGTCTTTTTACCAGCTTTAACATAGAGTCTATCTCTATCGTTAACTACACCAAGTCGTCTTGCTATAACAGTTCTACGTTCTGCTTCTTGTAGCAAAATAAGCTTTTTATCTATTACAGTAACTTCTCTAGAAATAGTATCGGCCCAACCGCCTGTTGCGCGACCCGTTTCTACATCCATAACACCTCTTCGAGTCTTACCTCTAAATTGTACTTTAATGTAGCCGCTTTTAGCCATAAAGTCTAGTATACGAGAACCGTCTTTATGATGAGCTTTTAACGTTCTTTTAAGAGGTAGCACTGTACCAAAATCATCAGTAAACTTTTTACCAATGTTAATAGCTAAAGTATCGTAGTCTGTAGATTGCCCAGAAGAAATTAACTTAGCAATTTTAGTTATGCTTCTTAAAGCCTTATCGTCCATTACTTTTGAAGAAGGAATTTTCTTTCTATTAATAAATTCAAGATCTACAACACCTCGATAGCTTTCTCTTACTGATGCAACATTTTTTGTCCACCAACTATCAGAAGGTTCTTTGTTAAACTTCTTTTTAAAGTCCTTATAACGTTTTCTTAAAGGAACTACTTTGTTTAATAAGTTTTCTTTAAACTCTTTTTTGCTAGGATACTTAGTATAAAGGCTTTGAAAGTAGACCCGCATAGGTGCTCGCCCTGTAAAGTAAAGCTTTCTTGAAAGTTTTTTACCTTCTTTAGCTCTCCAATTATCTATAAAACGTTGATCTTTTAAAAGGTTTTTATTTAAATCATCTAAAGTATAATACTTACCCATGATTTGAACTTGAGGTTTATCTTTAGAAAGATAACTAACAAACATTTCTGAACGTTGCCTAGACCTAACATCTAACAATCTTGAAACGTTTTGTACAGCAAATCTGTTTTCTGCTCTCATAACAGAAGCAAAGTCCCCCCAAGGAACTTTATCTTTAGCATACCTTTGAAATACAACTCTTAAGTTTTCAACAATGACTGTTTGTTGATTTAAAGAAACCTTGTCATTTAAAGACGAAGCCATGTTTTCAATAAAGTCTTTTTGTTGAAGAGTAAGATCTTTAGCGTTACGCATAAAGTCAAGTCGCTCTTGATAAAGATTAAAATCAGGATCGTAAATGTTATTATTTTTAATTTCACCTGTTAAGGGGTCTGCTGAAAAGTTTCTTTCATCAAATTGATTTCCAACTCTTCTTCGAGAAGCAGCCTTACCTTGTAAACTAGTTCCTTTATAGTCAGTAAGAGACATAGTTTTGTTAAAGTCATCTGAGTCTAACAAAAGCATATTTCTTAAATCGTCTCTATATTTTGGATTATTTAGTAAAGAGTTAGGAGTCTTTGAATCTACAGACACCCCTTCAGACTTTATTTTTTGTCGAGGCTTAAATACTGTGGTAGCTGCTGTAGCTCTGGCTCTTAATGCTTGTATGCTTAGTGCTTTCCCTTTAGGAGTAACAAACTCGTCAGCTTTTAACTTGCCTTGTCTGAATAAGTTAGCTGCGTCTTCTGACCCTAACATTTTAGTTTGAACGTCCATAGACTGAGTTTTTAACCATGTGCCAAAATCTTTAGTCTTAGGAGGAAGCCCATTTAGCTTTTGGGGGTCTTTCTTTTTAAGCGCAGAAACGTTAACACGTTTTGACGGACTCTCTTGCAGTAGTTCTTCCTTAGATTTAAGAACTGGTACCATAGAGGAACGACAATTCCAGTGAAGGGGAGGTTCATAGCTCCTGTCTCCTATGTCATAAATTTTTCCGTTGTGATGAGTACAAATTGGGCTAGTTCTAGAGTCTAGAATAGCGGTAAACATGTAACCCTTAATTATATCTTTGTTTTCTTCTGCAACTTTGTGTACAGCAGCAGTTTGAGTTGAAGTAATAGCGGTACGAGTTAGAGTTCTTGCTTGATGTTCGGTTAACTTTGTAGTTTTTATTACATCAGCAATAATAGCGGTTTTACCAGAACCTTTAGCAAGCCCTGCTTTCACTTTAGACTGAATACGTACTAACTCTCCAGCAGAGATATTAGAAATATTCTTAGTGATACTTCGAGTACCTTTGATATTTGGTCCAGCAATTTCGCCAAGAAGTTCTTTAGTTTTTGGCCTTTGGACTTTATACCAGTCTTTTACTTCTTTGTATAAGTTATTTGTAGAAAAGTCTAACTGAGAAGTTGAAAATTCTTTTAAACTTGTATTATTGTGGACGGAAAGTTCTTTACCAAATCTATTCATTTCTTTCTGAAGATCGGCTCTAACATTTCCTCTTAATAACGTTTTTAAATTTTTTCTATGTCTTTTTAAAATCCTGCGATTTTGAAGTTGAACACCTTCTTCATACAGCCGTACGTCTCCCATGTGGTCAACAATACGATCAAAAATTTTATCATTGTAGTTCATCTAGTCCACCATTGTAGAGTTAGAGAGGGTGTGACTTACTATTAGACCAAGCCCAAAGAAGGCAGTTACCAATGTTATATTTTGGACCACACTTCTTTGGGTGATGATTTAATCTAAGACACTTATACCATGCTATAAAGCTTTTATAACGTAGCAAGTTATTCTATTTCCATTTGATCATCAGGGGTTTCTTGAGTTAAAGGGTCTGTTTGAATAGACTGAATTGCTTCTTCATCATCATAGTCAGAAGGAATAAAGTCATTGTATTTAGCAACAGACACAAAAGTTTCTCTTGGAATAAGCCCTGACTGATACCATTCAGTAACTAAGCGCATAGCACCTTCGCCGCCAACAACTGGTGCAAAGTCTGCCGATAAAGTAAACTCGACATCATTTCCTGAGTAAGTTGAACCATACTTCCAGTTAAGCATAAAAGAAATTACTTCTCTCATAATATGAGACACTTTAGCGTTAAGAGTACCTAGCTGCGCTGTTTGAGAAGCGTTTCGGATTTCTAAAGCAATGCCTGACTGTGCTGTTTCAGGGGAAAGCATTCGAATTCCCATTTTAGCCATTTCTTCTACGGTTTTTGTAATAGCAGTGTCCATGTCAGCGAGGGCTGCAGTAGGAGTTTCAAGAACACTTATTGACTCGTCTTTACGTACTCGTAACCACGTACCTAGCCCTGCACCTACTAACTCTTCAAATTCTTCGTCTGTCATGTCAGAAGACACAATAGGAGTATAGGTTGCAGCACCATAAAGCAGGTGGTTTCTGCGAGATACTTTGTTGTACAAAGAAACTTCACGATCAATGAGCGGCATAAGCACTGGCTCAATAGGCTCAATATGACCGTTGAGAGGCCAAGCAGGAATACGCTTAAGACGCTCACCAAACATTTGGGGAGTTACGGTGTCATACTTTTCAAAGTGAGTTTCTGTGCGAATGTCTTTATAGTCTTGAGTTACTTCTCCATTAAGAACTTTAAGTTCTGCGTAAGTATCTTTTTGGCGGTAGTAGTCTAAAACAAGATTACCGCCTTCATCTAAGTAGTGGTCACAAACAGTGTCTACATAGTTAGGATGCCAAGGATTTTCTTCATCAAACTCTTCAGTTAAGTACCGCAGTACTAGCCGAGTAAGAGTTCTTTGGCGAGTAATAGGGTGTACATTTACTTGATAGTTAATTACGTTTTCAGCTTTAATAATTACTGGGTAAGGCGCAACCATGTCACGCTCTTCAGGAGTTAAGGCTTCTTGTTGTTCTTCGGTAAGTTTCGGGTAATCAACTGACACCCAACAGCGCGAGGTCTGAAGTTCTTCCCATAAAGCGGCGTCAAGAAAATTAAAGAGAGAACGACCGTCCAAAGTAAAATTTGTTTCAATCCAGTCTAACGCCTCTTCTGGAAGTTCTTCTGGTAATTTAAGTTGAGATTTTTTCCGTAGCAAAGAACTAATAAGTACTTTACAGTACTGCGCAGTTAACCCTGAAAGTTCTGCTTCGGCTTTATAAAAGTTATACTGTGCTTGGGTCATAGAAGGAGAAAATGGCAACAAAAGATTAGAATAGTCGGTTGCCAGAGTAGTGTCGTGAGCTTTTACATTAGCCTCACCTTGTAAAATTGCTCTTGATTTTTTCCACAAAGGAGTAAGAGAATGATAAGAATCACTAGGATCTGCTACAGACTTCTTAATAGTTTTAGTAGTTGTAATTTTCTGTGCCATAAGGGTTCCTTACCATTTTACTTTGTTTGCCCAATAAGCAGCAGACAATTTTCCTCTAGCAATATTAGTTGCATGACGAGCTTTCCAAGCATTCCGTCTTGCGGCATACTTAGCAGATTCTCCCATTTTCCTTGGGCTACCTTTAGCGCCTTGAGCACCAAAGCGAATTGTTTTTACTTGATCTCCTACTTTAGCAACAACAATGTGAGATTTTGTTGCATGAGCAGGAGTTCTTTTTGGTTTATTATAGCCAGAAACACCTGCTCTTTTTAGTCTAGGATCTGAAGACATTATTACTTCCTTTTCTTAGGCTGAGAAGAGTATTGTTTTCCTGCAGCAGTATCTTTTCTTTTCTTTGCTGTTGATGCTTTGTACTTTTTAGGTGACATAGCAGCAATAGTTTTTGTAGGTAAATATCTTTCACCTGTAGCTTTTGGTCCGCTTACAGAAGGTTTACCAGACTTGGTCCTCCACTTCTGTTTAGTCCACTTAGTCATAGACTTTTGACCTGAATCTTTGCCGCCAGTGTACTTGCCACCACGGTCTTTATAAAGTTTAGCAGCTAGTTGCATAGCTCTAGCAGAGTGTCCACCCATTTTAGCTACAGCATCTTTTTTAGCTTGCTCCCACTTCTTTGGATTAGCTCTACCCATTTATTTCTCCTAAAGTAAAAGGAGTACCTAGAATTAACTAAGTACCCCAAAAGAGGAACGGTCAGCTTGTAGGGATATCATAAGCTGTTCCTCGGTAAACCTATATCATAAGCGATCACTATTTTTAGAAATATTCTTTTTATAAGTTTTGAAGGAAACTTGCAAAGAAAATAAGGCTTACTATACCGCCTAACACGGTTAAGACAATTAAACCAATCCCTACTCTAAACATAATAGTAGAAATTAACTTTTGTCGTCTAGCTTCTTCTGCTGCGCGTTTCTTTCTAGCTGTTGCCTGAAACCTAACCCAGTCATTCCAAAGGTTTGCTCTACCTGACCAAATCATAAATTCTTTTAATTCTTCTTCATTTTTTCGAATAGCTTCTAGTGCAAGAAATTCTTCCATGTCGTTAACCGCTGCAGGATCACTGAAGAGGCTACTTTTCTTTTTCTTTACTTTTTGTTCTAGTTCGGTCTTAGCACCGACAAACTGTGACATTTGATTTGCCACCCTTGCTAAGTCTCCTGTATTTTGTACAGTCTTTTTAATAATAGCAAAGGCAGCGTTAGCAGCGGCAAGTTCTGCCAGCATAGTGACCTCTTTTACTTTCTACTCTAACATTTTGAGTGCTTGCTCAAGGGTCTCCTTATTACGGCGTGTCCAACCTTTTCCAAAAGTTTCAAAAGTCTTTAAACTTTCATAGAACTTTTGTCTTTGAGTGTTAATGCTTTTTATTGTCTTTTCAGTATCGGCTGCATTAACCGCTGCAAGTGTCATCGGGCCAACACCACCGTCAACGGTAGTCTTGATACTTTTTTGCATTGCTTTTACTGGCCTAGCCATTCCAGAGTTTACTCCCCAGTCAAACACAGCCCAGTCAAGGCCGCTTGGTAGTTCGTCACACTTGGCTTTGTCCCAGTAATTTTTTTTGTAAAGTGGCGCAACATCATCATAAGTTATCGCCATCATTTGCGCTTTAGTGTTATTGCGCCCTGTAAATTGATCATAAGTAACTTTTGTTACTCCTAAGTTTGTCATACCACCAGGATCTTTAGGGTGATTTACAAACCCTCCTTCGTGAGATAACAACATTTCTAAACATTTTTTAAAATTTTCTTTCATAAATTTATCCTACTTTTTTCCAAAAAACTTACTTACTGAGCGCATACCGATTGACGCACTAACTATGCCTCCTAAAGCAATTTGATACCACTGAGGCATTACTTCTAAGGCTGCAAACCCTCTTGCTACAATATCATTGCCCCAATCACCACAAAAAGCTAATATAAGAGGAATACTAAATAGTAGCGTAATCCACTCGTCTTTCCAGCTGTTTTCTGTAGCTCTCATGGCTTCAAGATTCCAGTCAATTTCACCAGTAAGCTGTTTCTTTTTTATTTCAGCTTCGGTGAGTTTAATCTGAGTTTTGCCATCAATAATACTTGTAGCTAGCCCAGTAAGGCTACCTATAATTTTACCAATCATTGTTCATGCCCTAACCATACAGCAAAAGCACCGGTCATAGCGCCTGTAACGGTTGCAGTTAAGGCTGTTGCTTGTGAAGTCATAGCTTCGGGGGGAAGGTCCATAAACCAATAAAGCACTGTTACGTACATAAAGGTCATAGCTAACATCATTAGCCTTGGTAAAATTTTCCAGTGAAGAATTCTTTCCATAGTTACTGTCATAAACTTTCCTTTTATTTAAGTTAAAGAAGATTCGTAAATTTCTAAAACTTGTTTTTCTAAATTTTCTCTAGGAGTTTGAAAATTACCGTCTAATTCTAAAACTATACTGTCTACTTTTTTTGAAAAGTGTTCCATACGCTTCCAAATATCTGCTTGAACTGTAATTTTATTACCTATAGAGTTGTGACTTATCGATAAGATTTCGCATATATTCATAATTTAACCTTTATAATGTAAATTTACCAAAGAAAACTTCGTAGTAAGCGTCCCAAACACTCACAGTCGAAATAGAGGAGGGAACATAGGCTCCACTGGGTACTGCACTATTACATCCTCCTTGAAGGGCTACTTGTTTATCCGACTCCCATCTAGAGTTTGAGTGTTTCCAATCTGCATAGACAGAACCTCCGGTTGTAGCCGTAGCGGGAACGTATCTAATATCTAATGTTCTAGTTAACCACTGTTCGCCTTGCCCTGTAAACACTGTTTCAAGAAGAGTAGTTCCATTTAATGACATAGACCCTGCATAAGTTCCAGTAGTAACTCCTGAAGAAGTTGTTGTAACTATATCAGGAATTCCTGATTGAAAAATACCGTAGTCGTCTTGTCGAGGAGCGTCAACTCCACCAAGACCATTCCAAACACTAAGTCTTGCAAGTTTTCCTTGAACTAGCACAAAATCTGCGTTTAATCCTGCTGTTGGAATAGTAGCAATTAATTTGCTTGTAGTTGCCTCTAGTGGCTCTAAACAAGTGCTAAAAAACCACCTATGCACCCATTGGCTATAACAAGCATAGTTTACAGAATCAGCAACATTTGAAGCGTAAAACATTGAATATTCGTTTACTATAGGAAAAGTATGACCTTGGGATGAAGGGGTAATAGGGGGCGAAGTACTCCAATTAGTTCCTCCATAGCTCCCGTTAGTAGATAAAGGAGCGTTCCAAGTAGGGTTATTAACTCCTACAGAAGCCTGATGTATAATATGAGGCATAGGAGTGTCAGTATCAAAAACAGTATCTCCGCTAGAATCTGTTATTTTTATATTATTATTAATTAATTCAAAACTCATATCACCATACCTATTGAATTTCCCAAAGTGTCCCAGTTGGGTATTGTAGTAAACTCATCGCTATCAGCAGCAGTTGCGATTGCTGGGAAACCTTGAGCAGGACTACCAAAAGGAATTACCCAAGCAGTTACTCCACCAAAATCACCACCATAAAGTGGCCAGTTTTTATTTACAGTATCGTTTCCAGTATTGTATTGACCTGCCCAAAATCCTGCTTGGTTGTAAAAGTAGCCTTGAGTCTCAGGGGGGTTCCACATAATATTCCGATCTTCTATTGTATTACCACTTCCAATATAAAATTCATAAGCCCAAAGTTGTCTAGTACTTCCAACAACAAAAGCAGGACCATATCGATTATAATACCCTGCACCTAAACCAGAATAAGCAGGATTAGTTGGAGTTCCATAAACGTAACTAGTGTTATATATTCCGCCGACTCTTGCACCATAAGATCTTCCTGTTAAAAAACTATTAGTTGTTCCATAAAGAGGGGTAACTCCTGATTGAATGTTTTGAGAATTATGTCTATGGCTCCAAGAAAGACCTGTACCAGAAGGATTATAGGCTACATAACCACTGGGCGCAATTATTTTCATATAGCCTCTTTCTGTATCTGCTGTTTTTCCTTTTATAAAATAAAAGTCAGGAGTTCCAGAAGCTCTTCTAAGATACTTATAGTCTGTGTTAAGCCTTCCTGCTCCTGCTGTAAAACTAGTAGCGGTGGCTTGTAATTTATTTAAAGAAGTTGTAGTGTTATTTCCTAAAATTTTAAAAACATAAACAGTGTAAGTTTGAAAAGCAGCGGATAAAGAGTCTTTAACAGTCATCCATTTTTCACGAAGTTTAATTGAAGTTCCATCATTATATGCGCTTACTGACCTTACACTTGCACCACTCATTTGCACAGGGTATCCAGAAGGTATTTGATTATTATTTATTTTTATAATAAAAGGAGAATCAATAGTTCCAGAATGATTTAGTAGTGTCCACTCTTGTTCTCCTGAAGACAAGTTATAGGTTACACCTGAGTATTTTCCACTTGAAACAGCAGGAGTTGCAGCCCTTGCTGGATGATAAATTACAGTAGTTGAAGAGTCTGTGTTCCCTAAATAATTAAGATCACTATGAAAATAAAGATAGTTTAATTTTTGAGCAGCTGTTAAAGGATTAGAAATATTGCTTGGATCATTTCCTGCTGTTTTATAATTTTCAATATTTGTGTTATCTCCGTTATAAATAGCGCATTTAACTTCGGTTGTATTAACAATAAGAATTTTTGAAGTGTTAAGATTAGAAGAAAAACTACTATGAAAATCAACACGGGATCCGTTAGCATGATGAGAAATTGAAAAATCATAGGTAGTAGAATTAGTAGTTTGATTAACTAAGTCTACTCCATCATAAGACAAAGAAAAAGCGTCTGAAGGAAAAATAGGCAACCAACCATATTCACTAGCAGACACTTGAGTTGAAGATAAAGTACCGTTAAAAGTTTCAGTGGTAACGGGGCCAGACCAAAAAGTTTTAGACATTTTTGTTCCTAAGATATGTTACAGACCATTCATCCCAAGCTTCAAAGTTGTCTATACAGCTATATCGGCCTACAAAGTGATGAAGTAATTTACTATCTCCTAAATAAACCCCACAATGATTAGGGGCTTGCTTTTCAAAAGCAGGTTTTCCTACTGCAAAGAAAACAGCGTCTCCCACTTGAGGGTCTAATACAAGCTCCCAGTTATCTTGTAGTTCTTCGTTATGATCAAAATGAGAAATAACAAATTCATCTTGGATATTAGAAAGATTAGCGTCAAAAACTGGTAAAACAATATCATAAGTTTTTTTGTAATAGTGTTGACATAAACTATAACAATTCCAGATAAGTCGCCCCTCTACACAATAAGGGCGTCCTTCAAAAGGAGAATCGTATTCCCAAGAATCAGGAACATAGAAAGCATACTTTCCACTAGGCCATTCTACATAATAAGTGGGTTTTTCAACATTATCAGGTAGTAAGGAAAGATCTGGACAAGTTTTAATTTCAGCGTAGGCTCCTTCTTTGTTTTCAGAAAACACTCCGTGGCCATTAACTACTTGAACATAATATGTATTTTCTATAGAGGTTGCTCTCCATCTTTCAGAAGCTGTCATCAAAGGTCTAAGTTGTAATACTCTTAATTTCATTTTTCTACACCGTTATTAAAATTTCTTTATTTGTTAGGTCTATTTTAAATTTTCCATCAGGACTTTCAAGTTTACCAGCGGTTAACGTTCCCATATTGGCTGTTACTGTAGACAAGTTAGTTACGTCAAGTTTATCAGAAGTAACTGTACCAGTAACCATTAAATCTCCATCTATAAAATCAGCTTGAGCAATCCAAGTTGCACCATTATAAATATAAGCAATAGCAATGTCTGTACACTTAATTATAAATCTGTCTGATTCTGTAACCGTAAGAGAAGTTGCACTTGTAAATGCCGCATTAATTCTAGTTTGTTGTTGTAAACTAGCGCCAGTAGTATAATAAGCAGAAGCGTTTGTTGAATCAACATAACGCCACCAGCCTGGGCCTCTTGTTCCTGCTGTTCCTAGTGGAACAAAAGTTAAACCACTAACAGGTAAGCTCGGAGAACTTGCTGAAGAATAAAAATTTACATGAGTTTTTCCTACTGCACTAAAAGATTGATTAGTTCCAGAAGCACTATCCGCATAAATAGGGAAAGTACTATTTCCGGAAGTTCCATCTGCACCTACAAATCTAGTAAATGTTATCCCTGTTCTTATCGGAAGTGTAGGTTGACTGCCTGTATGAGAGTAATAAGCAACAAACTCTTGAGTAGAAAACGTGTAAGACTGTGTATTAGTCGAAGCGTTTGCGGTATTAGCGTAAATAATTTCAACAGAACCATTAGTAATTAATTGTAAAGATTGTTGAAGTGTTACTCTATCAGAAAGCCTATTGTTTATGTTTCTTGCTCTTACTGAAAAGATGTAGGTAGCAGTTTTCATACCAAGAATGTCAAAAGTAGTATTAACTGTACTGCCTATTTGTTGGTATTGATCATCGTTTTCAGTAGAAAGCTTTGCTTCGATAACATAATCTTTAGCTGAGATATCATCAGAAGCAGTCCAAGTTAATTTTCCAGCAGAAGTTCCATAAAGTTGATTCCCTGAAGCTGTAAAAGCTAATCCAACAGGGGCCGCTACTGAAAAGTCAATTTCAGGAAGTATTGAGTAAGCAGTATCGTCTAAAACATTCCAAGCTAAAAAACCAGAATGAAAATGATAACATTTTACTTTTACTGAAAAATCATCATTAATTGCTACAGATTCTACTTTAAAATTATAACCTGTTTCATTAACCGTCCCTTTATTTTGAATTAAACCAAGATTATCAGATTTAATATGTATAATATCTCCAGGTTCTACTGTTAAGGCTTTTCTAGATAAAGTAAGATCTACTGTAAAAATTCCTCTAGACTTTCTGACTTGTTGTTCAGCATAAGCTTGTGCGTTATACTTATTAGTAATTCCTTCAGGAGAAAAACTTTTAGTTAGAGGATTATTGTTGTCTTCAGCTAAAAAGATAGCGTAAGGTGTGGTAGATAAAGAAGAAGTTGGAGGCCAAGTTACAGAGTCCATATCAAAGTTTTCAGCTTCATTTGGGAATTGTACAGTAACTTGAGTAAATCTTTCTTGAGCAGTTGGCCAAACAACAGTAGCTTCATTTCTTATAATATCATCTTCAGTAAAGGAATGATTACTATTGACTAAGGAAACAACTCCTGCCTCGTCTGCGGGGTATTCTAACGAGAGCTTATACTTGCCTTCGGGCGTCCATGTAAGACTTGCTATCCCCATAGTAGCAAGAATTCTCTCTATGTTGTCTCTTAAAGTTTCTGTAGTATCTAAAGTAATATTACACTCATATAGTCTTATAATTTCAGAGTTTGGAGTACTTATGGTTGTATAAGTTGGAGTTCCATTGGATGCAACAGCTAACGAATAAAGCTGAGAAATATCTTCTGCAAAATATAAATAATCTGCATCAGAAGCGTCTGCAGTGCTAAAGTTACTTGCTGAAAAGTCATTAACTCCAGGAAAAGCGTCATTAGTAGAAAAACTAAAAATAGGTTTTGCGCCATTAACAGAGCCACCAAGAGTTGCATTCGATAGTTTTATTGTATCACAAATAACTGATGAGTTATAAAAAGACTCTAAATCAATATCACTAGAGCTAAGTCCTCTGCCAAAATCGCTATTTAATAAATAGTCTAATAAACAATATGCAGGGTTGTTAGAGTATTCATAGCTAGTATTTAAAGTAAAATTAGAACTATTTATTTTTCTTATTTTACGTCCTTTAAGAATATACTCAACTTCTGGAGAGCCGCTATATTGCGGTGTTTCTCTATTAAGTTTAAAAAAAGAAGCAACCCACGCAGTATCAGTAAAAGTATTGGTTATAGGAAACCCCATGCTAACAGAGGCACTGTCACCACCACCAGAATTATGAATGTGGAACCTGTGTCTATAAGTACTTTTGTTATTCTTCATGTCACTAGTTGCACCGCGATAGTCAATTCCATTAACTTTTATATGTTGAACACCTTCAATTCCTCCGTGACAGAGTGCTGTTTGAACTGCTAAAAATTCTTTTTTAGACCCAGGTTGAGTAGTATTAGAAAACGCTTTTTCAAAAGCAGTATCATAATCAGTAGAGCCTGAAGCGGTATAGTTGTTTTTAACCTTATGACCTGTCTTTGTACCCCCTGCTATTTGTTTTCCATAAATAACAGGTAAAGGTGCAGCTTCAGAAGTTATATTAAACTTTTGACCGCGAGCTTTATCAAGCGCAGCCTGACGCCTTCTTTCAGCCTCTCTTGCAAGCTTTTGTTGATAAGCTGCAGACGCAATACTTAGCCCAATACTAATAATATTGGCAATACCTAATCCCATTAGATTTTCCCCCATGAAATAGCAGTTTCGTTATCTTCATAAATACTGTCAAAAGAAGTATCTGTAGAATTTTTTTGGTCCATTCCATCTTTAGAAATCATGGTCAAATTTATTTGATCTAAATCAGCCATAGGAGAAGTTCCTTCAATTTTAGCAATTTTGCTGTCCCAATTAATAGAAACTGTTGGAGCATCAATAAAGCCAGAATAAAGAAAAATAATATCACTAACCCCGTTACTGTCAGTGCCTGTCATTGGTTGCTCATTGCTGTTAAGTAAGCCGAGTCTAACTTTTATTTTATTGCCAATAACACCTTGTTTAAAAGTATCTGATAACCCATTGGCTGCATCTGTAAGCGTAATGATATAAGCCTCTCTATCAACTATAGAAGAAAACCTAGGAGAATCTATTTCAAAAACACCACCATCTCCTACCCATGTTTGACCATTCCAAGAAATATCTCGATTAAAGCTTGTATAATAGTAAGTAACTCTATTAGGATTATTGGCAGAAACTCTTTCTAGTTCAATTTCAATTAAAAAGAAATACTTAACAAAGTCACTGTTAAGGGCAGTTGTAAAATTAGTTGAAAAAGTTCTAGCCATTACACTGCCTCAATTAAAGTTATTCGTCCAATATCAGAAAGAATACCATCTATAAAAGTAATACCTTGTTGGTTTCCTATATCTCTGTAATAGGAAAATTGAACAAGATCTTTCATTACCATATTATTACCAGTAGTTAAAGCTTGTTTTAATCTAGGATAAATATTAATAGTTGTCCCTGAGTTTGAAAAAGTTACATCGGAAGTTGTAATATAAACTTTATCACTATTACTAAATTTGATAAAAGTTCCTTTTGGCATTAGGCCATGAACCACCGCAGTACCACTTCCAACGCTAACTTGTGTTGCACCTGCTGCAGCTGAAACTGAAATAGGCAGGGTAATTTCATTTAAATTTGCGCCTATAGCCTCTGTTGCATACATATTAGATGCTATGCTTGTAGAATTATTTAATTGCGGCATAATCATAGTATTTGAGGATTCTAAGTCTTCAAAGGAACTAAGGAAAAGATCTGCTTGATTACTAGTTTCAGCAACAACGTCAAAAGACAGTTCCCAACGTTGAGCACCCTGAGACGCTCTTTGTGTTTTTAAAGATACAGTAGTCATATCGAACATAGGTTCGTTTGATGTAATTGTAAAAGGAGTAAGTATTTGCGCCCCTTTATAGTAATAAGTTTTCATAGTTATTTCCTTAAATTAGATTTTTTCTGCTATAAACATCCTTACTAAGTCAGCAACTATATCGCTTCTAACAATATCTTCTATACCAAACTCAATCACAGGAAGGCCAAGACCATTAACTTGTATAAGTTTACAGAATTTCATAAGATCAGCTCCAGCCTTTACGTCTGACTGAGCAGGATCTCCCATGAGAATTAGTTTAGAGTTTTCTCCGATGCGTGTACTTATGGCTTTTAGTTCATCCATGTTTAAATTTTGAGCCTCATCAACTAGTACAAGAGTGTTTTCATAAGAACGTCCTCGTATAGTTTCAATGGGCTGAATCTCAATGTCATTTTTACTCAGTAAATACTCATACTTACCTGTACCAAAGGCTTTCTTAAGGACTTCCAACATAGGAAGTAACCAAGGAGTCATCTTCTCAGCAATAGTTCCTGGGAAGTGTCCTAGACTTTTGCCTGTAGGTACGTTAGCGCGGGTAAGCACTATCTTTCGATAGCCACCCTTCAGAAAAAGTTGTGCTGCCGTTCCAGCACTACAGTAAGTCTTCCCAGTACCAGCACAACCAATGGTCACTACAACTGGACTTGTCTTAATAGCTTGTATTAAGTAGTTTTGCTTTTCATTCTTAGGAAGAACATGAAATCTAGGTAATACGTGAACATTACCTTCTTTCTTATCAGCATAACGGGACTTTTTCTTTTCTGATCTTCTTGACATAAAGGATCCTTTAGTTGGTATTTCTAGAGAGACCTATCATTAGCGATCTCTATTTTTAGTAGTAAATTTGTTCTTTAGCAGGGTCTACAACTTTAGGTACACAGTAAGCCCTTCTAGGGTCATTGTTAGGGTGAGAACCAAAAGACTTAATAAGTTGTTCTGCGTAGTAGTTACAGCTTTCAATCTTGCGAAAGTACATGTCATCACTTATAAGCTTCTTGTCCTCACCCGCTCCTATGTACAGCATTAGAGCAAATACATGTATCATTGTACGGGCTTTGTGGTTAAATTATACATCTGAGCCATCAGGTGTTCTGGTCATTCTCATGTATATCATCAGATAGGCTCCACAGGCCATGTGATGTTATTCGGAAATCCTGACTGTTGCGGGACATTCAACAGGTCCGTGCGATACTGCGACCACTCTGTTTGTTTGTCAGCGGTCATTTCAGCCCAGCGGAGAGGGTTGGACACAAGAGGGTCAACGACTGTAGCTAAAATATTATCACGTTCAGCACGAACATTAGCCGCCGTTTCTTCGTCTAACTCTGCCTGTGTAGGAGCAACATATGCTGCAAAATTTGTGCCTATAAGAGCCATGACTTCTGCGTTGTCGATTGTTGTATCTGTATCAGAAGGGTCTAATGTGTACGGTATCCAATCATATTCTGGATGGTTAATCTCTACATCAAATGCGGTATTTTCTGCGTTAAGTGATTGTGCGTTACGCACTTCTGTTATTGTTACTGTTGGCATAAACGCCTCCTGTTGTTATTGTTGTATTTATTAATCAAGATATTCTGACCCATAAGCAATTCACTTGCTTACCAAATTGTGTACTACCAGCAGCACCTGTCATGTTACGCCATGTGCCTGATACACCAAGAGTGCTGTTTTCACCAGAATTCCACTCATGAGTAAGCGGTCTTTTATGACCTGAACTATAAGCATTTGTCTTAAGAGTGCTTCCTGAAATAGTAGAATTAGCCGATCTCATCGATGAACCTCCTGATGCCACAGTATAAGTACCAACAGCGCCCCATGTTGTACTACTACCAGCGGCAGCACCATCAATCGTCATTGAACCACTGCTTGCTGATATGTCGTTTGTTTGATGATTAATTGTTAGACTCATATTGTTCTCCTATGCTGCTGAACTGCCAGCCATATCGCTTTGATTCATCACCCAAGCATAGCATTTTGCTAGAAATGTAGCACCAGAAGCTGCTTCCACAGCGTCCAACGTTGCGTTATACCGTTTGAAATCCACCTCACGGGTGTCATCATCAGGAGTTGCAGCATAACCAGACAGGTCAATCATGACGCTAAACTTTGGATCAGTACCACGTTGTCGTGAGACTGCCGCTGTAACAATACGGTAGTAAGCCCCGTTGAAAGCGATGCCGTACTGTGAATTTTCTGTAGTAATGTTGTTAGTTATAGCCATTATCTTGCTCCTTTAAGCATAGGTGACTTCTGCCGTTTGGATGTTCGCCACCCATCTGATGTTGTGTGATGCTTCTCCTGTGACGGTAATAGCCAATGCGTCCCACGTATCGTCTGCTGATAATGCCAGCCCCCAGTTTGAACTGTTGTGGATCACTGTGATTGCAGAATTAGGTACAGTTAATGCACCATAATCATTGACTATCAGCCCTTCTATTTTCCAAGACCCATAAGCCTGTGCGCCATTCTGCATTGCAACGACTGTGCCTGAGAATGTAATGCAAGTATCCTGTGCCGCTACTATTTGATTACTAGAAGCCGCTGTTGCATTATTCGTTGTCATACGTGTTGCTGTCGCATCTGTCGTATCACATCTTAAAATAAACATGCCACCTTGAGCATCGCCTGTTGCGGCAAAGCGCCCTTGACCAAACGCATATTTCCCAGTTTGTGCAGCTTTAACTCCGTCACCAATTGCTACAGACCCATAGCCACTAGCTACGGTTTCAGTAGCGCTATAAGTAGCTCTTAAAGCTATTGCACCATTACTTTGAGCCTTTGCATCTCGGCCTATAGCAATGCCCCTTAAGGCTGTACCGCTTACTGTTGCCCCTGTACCAATTGCGATTGCACCTTGATTTGTACCGACATCTGCCGAATAGCCTATGGCGATTGATTCATTGCCATGTGCCTTCGCATGATACCCTATAGCTAAAGAATAATCTCCAACGGCTCCGTAGCTAGTTGAGTTGTCAGATATACCAGCCGCAAAACTATCAACTCCACCAGCATAGCTGTCTGTAAGGGCCGTAGAATTTACACCAGCCGCGACCGCCTTTGCTCCTAGAGCGTTAGATTGACTGCCAGATGCCTTAGCTAAATACCCAATCGCCACAGACTCATTTGCACTTGAACCGTAGCTGCTTGAATTGCTTCCAATACTTATTGCACAACTATCTCCTCCACTTGCTCTAGACTTACCAAGGGCAAGTGCAAATTGCCCAGCACCAATAGCAGAATGACCAATGGCCATCGCACCATATTTATTTGATGATATTTGGGCATCATACCCTATAGCCATTGATTGTGCTGAGTTTGACGGAATATCTACGCTATAACCAATTCCAAGCGCAAACTCCCCATCTACGTCAGTGCCATGCCCTATCGCTATGCTTCTTAAACCATCTGCATGAGTTTGAAATCCCAACCCTATAGATTCCGTAGCTGACCTTGCTTGCAGACCTATAGAAAATGCGTTTTCCCCAGCACAAGCCGCCTGAGAGCCAATAGCAATTGAATTAGTACCCGCCGCCGTAGGACTTGTGGCTGAACTAGGATTGGCAATATAAAGGTCAGCAGAGGCAGAAGCACCACCACCAGCGTCTGCCCAAGCAGCCACCCCAGAACTACTGTAAGTTAATACTTGATCAGCAGCGCCTCCTGTTGGTATGTGATTGTTACCCGCACCTGTTGGGTGTACGTAGTTATTTGAAGAAGTCGCTACAGTATCTAGCTTAGTCCCATCAGCTGCAACATCACGCCCATCAACGGTGCCTGTTGCGCTAATATTGCCAGTAACAGTCACTCCTGAAGTGTGAGCTTCTAGTTTAGTTTGACCGCCAAATTTCTTTTTAGTAGACCCAGAAGCGGTATCTCTTGTCTTAGTCATTTACCTTCTCCTTAAGGTTGTCTTCAATTACAGTTACTCTCCTGTCTAAAAACTCTATTTTAGAAAAAGCTTTATCCATGCGATCCTCCGACATTAGCTGGGGGCCACTGGAAAGGCTGTGTCTGGAAACCCGTCCTGTTCTGGTAAGTCACGCAAGGCTTGTCGGTAGGTGCGCCACGCGGTTGGCATAGTTACGTCACTGCAAGCCATCCAATCGCAAGCAGATAGTTTAGCGTTACGTTCTCCACGGACTAAAACTTCTGGTGCGATAGGCTCTGGTTCTGGGGCAGACTCTACAACGGGTAGAGTTTCTACAACCCACTCTGTACCGTTCCACTTAGCAAGTTGCTTGTCAGTGATAGTCGGTGGTGCAGTTTCTACACACCCCGCTGGAATAAGCCAGTTAGTGCTATCCAAAGGATCTTGATCTGCTACTGTAGTGCCTACATAAACACCATCAATGTCGGTTTGATATACGTTCATAGTTGTGTCTCCTTAGTATTTAATGCAAGCAAGCAGGGCTATGTTGCGAGGGCGAGTTTCTGTGCCGCCTGTGGATGTTGTGGTGTTAGTTGCCCCATATCCTGCACCTGATGAACCTATTTTATTGGTAACGGCTGGAATTAATCCATAAAGGTTATAACTGTGGTTGTGACTCTTAAACGCGTCTGTCTGAGCAGAACCAAAGGAACGCCCACTATCAACACCACGACTATCATCCCAGCCTCTAGGGAACTCACCACGAAGATCAGGCACGTTAAATGTAGAAGACCCATCACCCGCACCAAAGGTCGTGCCAATAGCTGTAAACAAGTCAGAATAAGTTGAACGTGAAACAGCCGCACCATTTGCCTTTAAAAAGCCTGTAGGGGCTGTATTAGCTGCGTGGTAAATGACTGACCCCGCTGGAACTCCACCGCCAGCATCAGCCCACGTAGGCGAACCCGTAGCTCCACCAGATTGCAGTACTTGTCCCGCTGTGCCTGTGCCAAGCGCAATGGCGTCTTGATACGCCAACTTGCCTAAATCAGCGTTTGTTGGCACTTGGTTTGCGCCAGTCCCTATTAATTTTGTCATGTGTTATCTCCTGCCCAAATGCGATAGGGCGTTGCTGGTGCGCTTACTGTTGGCAATGCCGCCACCTGTGCGTCTGTCAGTGTTTCCCGTAGGTTCGCATGAAACCCCGCAACCGCCTGTGTTTCGTCGTATTCAAAACCTTCACTGTCGGTCAGCGTGTTGCCCGTCTTGGCGTAAATCGTGCCAATTACATCCAGCATCTGCGTGTCTGCTTGCCACTCGTATGCGCCTGTAGGTTCCCAAGTTTCTTCGTAGCCGAGGTTATCAGGTGCCACGTTTAGCGGGTCTGTCTGGTCGTATTCTTTGTGTGCCAATCCCGCTGCGCCAAGGGCTGTCCAGAGTGCGGCTTCGGAGGCTGCTTTAAGATAATATGTTTGTGTCATTGCGTCACTCCGTTGTCATTGCTTGCAGGGTGGCGTTGGACAAGCGTTTGGGCCAGCAAGCGACTTTTTTGATATATCCGTTAAATTGATGATAAGCCGCATTTCCGCTTGTTCCGATATTTAATTCTGTGACTTGGTTAGGGTCTAGCTGCGTTAACGCCGCTGTTTGTTCCGTCCCAATTAAAGTGCCATCAACGTAAAACCGCTGACTTGAATTGTTAAAGCCTAACACAACCTTACTTGTCGTGTTGTCAGCCCAAGCCAGGCTTCCGTTGACGTTTGTAAATGACGAATTTGCTCGACGAGCGTGATACCAAAATTTCTTTGAGCCGCTCTCTTTAAAAACTCCTAGTCCATCAGCATTGCTATCACCAAACTGGAACAAATTGTATTGTCCCGTAGTGTCCCAACCTGCGGGACCGCTGGTACTTTCGACATAAATCGAACCGTCATGCGCACTCATAACCGTTGACGTAAGTACGCTTGTTAGTTCACCAGCCCTCGTCGCCGCAGCACCAGTGGTCGGAATATGTGACGTTGCAAAACTGCCGACCTCGACTTGCAAGCCCCAGAACCCCAATCCATCCCAGCCATTGCCTGTGTAACTGCTGGTTGTACCAGTGCCTTGACAGTTGAACAAATGCACACGCAAATCGTTGGTTCCATCACCTACGTCTCCGGTAATTGTTAATCGCCGCCAGCCGTTTCCAACATCCGTAATCGTCCCAGTGTAGCCAGTATCTCCCGAAAAACTGACCACAATATTGTCCAAATCAAAAAAGACTTTCTTGTAGACATCGCCGCTATCAGAAATACGCATGGCAAGCTGGCAATCACTAACTCCGTAGTTTTTCACATAAACGCTTGCGGTGTGAACGGTATTCGCTGTTTCATTCGGAATAATTTCTTGAATGTGATGCGCTCCGTTTGCGGTATCCTCACGATAGACGTTGGCGGTTTGTGTGCCATCGGGCGCAATGATTGAGTTGGCAAATACTGTGCCACGGTTAAAGTTGTCCAGACTTTCATTCATTTTAGAATGGGTAGCTAAGTTCGTCCGTGCTTCCTCAATCAACAGCCCCTTGCTTTCACCCGTCACTGGGTCGTGGTCAAACCGTGCTGCACCACTAGCCGCTGTTTGCAGCACTGGTTGATACTTCACGATGGGGCTAGAGGTTGTCGCTGTGTAGGCTGTAGCTGCGCTGCGTTGTTCTAGCTGTGCGCCCCAGAGGAAAATAGCAGAGCCGTTAGCAACGCTTGTTGATGGGGCTGCTTGACCGCTGCTGTTTGTAAACTGGAAATCAATATATATCATTTCTGCATTGCTTGCAGATGTTCCAGAAACAGTAACCCGATACCAACCGTTGCCCACATCAGTTGTAGTGGCAGTTCCAATGTCGTTGCCAATTGTTGTACCATTTGATAGGTTTATTATTTTTTGACCAAAAGTGTTTATGTAACCGTTGCTGCTAGTTCTTGATTGCAAATTAACAGAAACATAGTCCCAGTTTGATTTCTTCAAGTAAACACTCAGCGTATACGCCGTGGACGCCAAACCTGTCGGACGTTGGCTTATGTTACGGTAGTCGCCCTCAGTACTAATCGCCACCTTTTCAGCGGTAGTCGTTCCATCAGGTGCCGCTGTGTTATTTGCTGTTACTGTTGTTCCTGATACAAGCCAAGCCGCATTGCTCAAATCTTGGCTATAAGACAGCAAATTCTCTTCAGCCTTCCCCGTGGTCTTACCATCCCAGTAAGTCGCAGTGGAGCCTCTGGTAAACGTAATCCGTGGGTCTAGCGTTTTGGAGTTCGCAAAGTCTAGCAATAGGCTGGGGCGAATGTCGGGGAGGGCTTCGTCGTTGTTAAACTGGTCTGCTTGGACTGTGCCTGTGACGTCTACGCCTGTGGCTGTTGTTGCCAGTTTAATTGCGTTGTCGTGGTACAGAGAAACTGCACCGTCAGTTTCAAAATACCCCATTGTTTCGCCAGTGTATTTGCCTATAGTAACATTGCTGTTTCCACGCAGAATTAAAGCACCTGTTCCAGTATCATCT
>Ga0070747_1000409_pt1 | contig 21708 bp, 10 predicted proteins | sample VirMetDEL_Mar_31_FD_77321 | JGI IMG/M metagenome (GOLD analysis project Ga0070747, IMG submission 77321) | Aqueous microbial communities from the Delaware River and Bay under freshwater to marine salinity gradient to study organic matter... | ecosystem: Environmental > Aquatic > Marine > Coastal... | reverse complement strand
TTCTTCAATATATTCTTTAACTTCTTCTTTAGTTGCAACCATTTTGAAACTAAGGTCTGCTTGAAATCTTTTAACTTCTTCTCCATCATCAAATATTACTATTGTTGGTACTATTGCGATCTCGTACTCGTTTTGATTATTATTGTTTTCTATCAATAAACTTTTAGTATCGCAGTCTTTTATTTTAGAAAACCAAGCTACATTGTTAGCGTTGTTCCAGTCAGCATTAAAATGAATAGCTTCAATTTGACAGAAAGCATCAATACTAAAAAATAATATTATAGTGGTTATTAGCGCTTTCATTATCTTAAATCGTCTATCTTATCTTCCATACGTATCATGCGCTCCTCTAGCTTTTTTACGTCGTCTCTAGTTTCTATAATAGTGTTTCTAATGTTTTCATCTTTCATTTGAAACTCCATTTTAGATACTTCAGGTTTTGGTAGCTCTTTAGCTTCAGCAATATCAGCTTGTAAAACAAACCACATGCTTATAATAGTTGCCATACCAAACCCTATTCCTATTAGAGTTTGCACACTAACTTTAAAGCTAGTGTTTTCGTTTAATTCTTTTGCCATTTTAATGATGAGTTATACTTTAAAATATCACTTATTTATACGCTTAGTTAATTATCTACGCCCACTTCTACCGCGGCGTCCTCTACCATCGCTTCGAGTTTCTTTATCTTCACTTTGTTTTTCTGCTTCTTTTTGAGCTTTTTGTTTTAATGGTAAGTATTTAATATACTCGTTGTCTTTACCTTTATTGATAACAACTCTTTCACCAACTTGCAAGTCCCAAGCACTCCAGCCTAACGTTAAAAATGTTCTTTGCATAGCTGAGTTTTCTTGGTTAAAAGCCTCTCTTATATTGTCAGTTTTTCTTATAAGCCTATCAAGCGGAACGTTAGTTGCGGCAGAAGTAACGTTACCAACAGCATCCCAAATAGGATTATTGTAATCAAACGTATCCATCTCACCCATAACTTCACTATTAAACTTATAGTTTTTTAAAGCTCCATACACTTTTCTAGCTTTAGATCCCATAGGTGGAGATACTTGCAAAGCTTCAACTATTACTTCGCCGTAGTCAGCTCTAAAGCCCTTTTCAGACTGCTCCATAGCTTCAATTATAACGTTTTTAATTGTAGCTACAGCAGCGCCTGTTACGCCAGAGCCTCTAAGCAGAGTATCTATAGTTCCATTAAGAACTCGTTTAGATTTTTTATCTAAAACTTTTTCGTCATCTTCATCATCAAAGCTTAAAGCGAATATAGCCTGTTGTAAGCTAGAGAATATAACATTTTGTATAGCGCCGTAATATAATATTCTAGACATGTTACTTCTCCAGTCTCCACGTTTGTTAATTAAATCTTTAGCTGCTTTTTTAATTAAACGATTATATTGTAAAGGCGTGTTAGCAAAAGCTAATATAAGACGCCCTAGTGGACTTGCTTGTTGTTGAGATATTCTATCAGGTCTACTAGACTGCTGAGTTTCTTGAGCTATTTCTTGAAAGTCTAAAAACGCTTTATCTTCAGCTGCTTTCTGATCCATACCTTGCTTAGCGTACGTTTTAACTCTATTTCTATAAAAAGTAGATCCACCTGACGCAATAGCAAAACTATCTGCAATTTGTGTTGGTAAGAAACCTTTTTTAAGTAAATACGCTAGTGCAGCTTTAGCTTTGTTTTGAGCACCAGCAACAGCGTTAGCAAGTTCAGCTTCATTAACGTTTATCTGCAGACCAGCTCTTCTAGCTTTTAAAAAGTCTGAGTTGAACAGTGTAGAAAAATCAGACCAATATTGTTTTTGATTAACAAACGCTTTACCAGCCGCGAATATATTATTGTCTTGAAAATTTATAAAGTTTACTGTAGATAAAGTTTGTAGTACAGCTGACCTAGCGTTGAAAAACATTATAGCACCAACAGATCCGTTAACCCAATTTGTCCAGCTTTGACCATAACTTTTTCCTGCAGATCTATTAGTACCGTTTTCCATACGATATAATGAATCTTCAAGAGCGCTTCTAAATCTACTACCGTAAACAGCTTCTATCTTATTTAAATTTTCAGGCGAAAATATAGTATTTTTATTTTCTATAAATTCAGCTAGATATTTTTTTCTACCTATTTTGTTAACTATGTTTTCTAAATCAGAAGCTATTGTTTCAGCGCTCCAGCTTTCGCCAGGGTTTATGTAACCCTCGCTTTTTTTAGATATTAAGCCTAACGTATCAGCAAAAGATTTTAAATCTTGATCTGTATTAATAACGTTGTTTAAGTAAGCTAAATCTCTTTTTGATATACCTGGCACATCGTAGCCTGCTTTATTAAACAAGTAAACTCTAACGGCGTTGTCAAATGTAAATCCAGTATCTTCGTCTATAATTTTACCTAGCTTTTTCTTTATGTTAGGCATTTCTTTAGTAAGAGTTTTGTAGTCGTCTAATATACTCATACGAGCCATACTCATTTCACGATCAGCTCTAGCAAATGGATCTAACAAAGCTTTTTTCATAAACTCCATGTCTCTATCACCTTGCTTGCCTTTACCATAAAAGTCGTAAAGCAAACCTGCAAAATCATCAGCTGATGGTGGAACAAAAAATCTATACTTACCTATATTCTTACCGCGCTTTTTACCTACAACACTTGAGAATACTTTTTCAGCACCTGTACCTTTCTTACGCTCAATCATTTTGTTGAACTCAGGACTTAAGTCTTTGCTGAACTGAACTCTTGCTTGAACAGATTTGCCTTTAACGTCTAGCTGATCAAATACATGTTTAACAGCTTTTACGTTAGGTAAAGCGTCATCAACAAAGTACATGTCATTATAACCTTCAGCGTACTTGTCTATAAACCACTGAGCTTTAGCATCACCTTCGCTTTTGCCAAGTCCAGTTATATTTTCTAAAGGTATATTGATACCTTTACTTTTTAGCCATTTGTGTATTGGCTCTGCAGCTTCTTGCATACGAGCTGTTAATACAAACACATTGCTAGATCCATATTTCTTAATCTGGTTCTTCATTTTCTGAAGCAGTGGACCTTCTTTGCCGCCACGAACATTTACAAAATCAGAAAAGTCAAAAGTATAACCTTCTTCAGCATATCTAGGACCATCAATAGGCCATTTATCAGATGGTATTTTAACTACTTCACTATCTTTAGTTGCTGTAACAAAGTTTTCACCATCTACAATTAATGTTTCATCAAAGTCAAAAGTAGACATACCTTTTGTATCTTTGCTGTAAGCTAATACAGGTCTAACATTAGATATATTGTCGCTAATCGCTTGTTTAGACTCTCTATCAAACGCAGCTTCTTTAGTAATTTTAATGCCTTTCATTCTAGCGTCAAGCTCGGCTTTAGCCTCTGCTTTAGTCATGTTATTTACAAACACTTTGAAAAGAAGTTCTTGTTGAATTGATATAGCGTCTTGATTCATTTCAAATTTAGAGTCAACGCCTAAACCAAACTCTTGCGCTAAATTATTTCCATTGGCTAGCGTCAAGACGTTAGGGTTCATTCCCTTGTACTTTATACCGTTTATATAGTGCGCTTGCTCGTTAACGTTAGGATTTATATATCTTACCCAAGAAGGCATTATACCAGATAGTATTTCAAATTTTATACTTTTTTCAAATCCAAAGTCTTTGCCAGGTAAGTTTTTAGTATAATCAAATCCTTCGCCTTTTAGTAATTTGTCATATACTTGCGGTAAAGATATTTGAGTAAAAGACTTCATAGCTTTTCTTATAACAGACGGTGATAATAAGTCTGCTTTAGCCATCTCCCAAAGATACTGAGCAAAATCAGTGGCTGGAGACATGTGCTCTTCTACATTTGTTAAACCTAAAGTATTACCACCTATAAGTCTAGAGGCTACTCTCATCCAGTTTGCTTGAGTTGTAGATGTAACTTCTAACAAAGCAGCCCAATGTTTTTTGTTATTAGAGTTGTTTTGAATATCTTTTTGTATAGCCATCCAAAGATCAATAAATCCTTTATCAGATTTATCAAACAAATTTTTATTTTTCTTTACTTGATCTAAAACTTGTTTATCTGTTTTTTTGCCGTATTCAGTTGTTCTTTTTATAGCGGCATTTACATTATCATTTTCTGGCGCAAACTTACCACCGTTTTTCTCGTATTCTTTAATAAAATCTTTTAACTGATCTACGTTGGCAAATAACATTTTGCGAGCTGCTATTCTTTCGCCATCTTTCAGCTCATACTCTTTTGTTTTTTTGCCGTCTACTACTATATTTTTATATCTTGCTCCAGAACCTACTATTTGCCCGTTATTAAGCCAAAATGATTTAGGTTGAGTAGCAAATCCTAGCTTAGTTAGCCAATCTTTTTGTTTTTGTTTACCTTCTATTTTGTTTAGATCAACATCTCCAGACTCTTTTGATTTCTTACCTTCTTTAGAAAACATAACGGTAGACATACCATCACGTATTTTTAATATCTCTGGGTTTTGTTTTCTTATTTCTTGATTAGTAATTGTTTTACCAAACAAGTCTGCTAAAGCTATAATTCTAGCCGATGTATTTCTATTACGAGTTGGCTTACCATCTATAACATCTATAAGCTCTAGTAACTCTGACTCTTTTATATTTGGCTTCTTTACTTGTGTACGTAATCCAGCTTTTGTTTTAGCTCTAGCCTCACGTTTAGTGTATAACGCTTCTAATACTGTTTTAGGTACGCCTGTAGCTTTACCTTCAGCATCAAAACCTTGAGGTAAAGCATCGATAACAAGTCTAGCGTTTTTGTTAAACCAACGCTGAGCGTTAGCAACTTCCGCAGCTGTTAAGTTAGCTTTACTTTTAATCTTGGCTGGCGATATACCTAATAGCTCTCCTACAGTGTTTATAGCAGCGTTAGGGACGCTTTTAAAGTTGGTTAATGCGTCAACATCTACGTCAGCTTTTACCACTTCAGACTCAACCTTATCAGTTACATTAAGTTGATCTGCTAATACTTTTAACTTTGTTCGTCTTTCTGGTTGTTGCTCTACAGCCTCTTCAGCTGCAACACCTCTAGCTTCTGTTACGTCATCCGTAAACTCTTCACCTAAAACTCTACGTGAAGCTTCAATAGCTCTAGCAGGTAAAAACTTATTTATATACGCAGCTAATGGTACGCCAGACTCAGGTTTGTATTTTTGTATAAGATCAAATATACCTCTTTCGCCAGTATTTATTTCGTCAGTTAGTAGTTGTCTATCAAAGTTAGGCGCTTCAGATCTTTTCTGTACTATTCTATTTACTATAGGCGCAAATTGATCTATAATGTCCATAGCTCCACTAACGCCTTCGTCTTGATATATTTGTTGAACTTTGTCCGAAGCTTCTTTAGAAGTCTTTAAACCTTCAACAGCACCTTCACCTTTTATAGCTGTAGCAACGCTAGAAGCTAGAGATCCTTTATGTATACTTTTATTATAGTCTTTTAAAAAGTTATAAACTCCCTGAGATGTTCCAAAGTTTACATTAGCAAATCCAACGCTTTGCATTAAATTTCTTATAACATCTTTAACTTGAGTAAATATGTTATCTTCAAACTTTATTTGACCGTTAGCTATGCCGTCAGATATAATAGTTAAGTATTCTTCAGGATTTGCTTCCATATAAGCGCTGTCGTAGTTCTCTTCAATTCTCTTGTCTACTACAGCTTTATTTTTTTCTCCTATAGATTTTAATAAATTTAAAGCAATATCTTTTTGTTTAGCTTTATCTACTTTCTTCCAATTAGCCTGAATTATACCGTGTAAAAGTTCATGATTAGCTACGTTAGCACCATTAACCTCACTATTCTTTGCTAGATCTTTGTTTATTATTATTTGATCACCTTGTATGAAACCTAAAGACTCTTGAGCGTCCTTGTCTTTGAATTGATTGTTTATCTCTTCTTGACTTAGTTCTTTTATATTTAAGTTAAAAAGCTTACTATGCTTTTTAGCAAACTCTATATTTCTTTGAAATTCAACTTCAGCTATGTTTTCTTGTACTACTTTAGCTGTTTTCTTTATATCCTTTACTTCTTTTGTTCTACCGTCTACAGCTTCGTATCTGCCTATAATATCGTTTATTTGTATTTCAATATTCTCTTGAACTTGCTTGGCGCCAGGAACTGCAAATATGCCTTTTTTTTCTGTATCAGATTTAGCTTTGTTGTATTGTTTATTTAAGTCTACTAATGTTTTTCTATCAGCTTTGTCAGTAACTTTTTCGTTTATTTTAGACTCTTGAACAGCGTCATTTAATTTATTATTAACCTGCTCAGCAAACGCATTGTCGTTGTCGATATCAAATTTTATTTTTGATAGTTCTTCTACAGTTAAATCTTCACTGTCTAATATTTCTTGTATTTCTTCTTTTGATCTAAGCTCGCCATTTATTTTATACTTAGGTTTATTTAATGCTTTTATTACAATGTCAGAAGTGTTAACAACACCTTTAGTTTCGCCAATACCTTCTAGCAAGCTTTCTCCTAAATCAACATCTTGGCCAGCAACAATCTGCCCACTAGTTTCACCTAAAAAAGCACCTGTTGTTTCAATACCTGTAGTAGCGCTACTAATTTGTAAAGACTTAGATATAGGCGTAGCTTTAGAAGTTTTTAATATTTTGCTACCAACACCGCGAGACAATCCCATACTAACACCTTCAAAGGCTCCAATAGTAACGCCTCTACCAACAGCTCTTAATCTTATTTTATTAAACAACTTTTCGTCGTTTAATATTTCTCTTACGTTATTTTTATTAAAGTCTTTACCTTTAAGCTCATCTTTTATAAGATCTGTCATTGTCAAAGCAGTTTCCATAGCTCCAACTAAACCTGTTAAGCCACCAACCATTGTTCCAACGACTGGCACAACACTTCCAACGCCTGCTCCAGCACCAGTAGCAACAGCAACTTCTTCTGATCCTAAAGAGGTTGACATAGTAGCGTAAGAGCTAACGAGCATTTGTGGAAAAAAGCCAGGATTATCTGCTAAAGCTTTAGCTGTACCCCAAAATCCGCCGCCTTCTTTTTCTTGAGCTTTTCTAAACTCTATCTGCTCATTTGTTTCTCCTATTTCGTTTAACGCGTTAGTTGCATCAATAAAACCTTGTAACTGCTCGTCTGATATAGACTTACCTTGCCTGTAAACATCCCAAGCTTCTTCTACGCTTTGACCAGTTTTAGTCCCTTGTCTTGCAGCTACAACTAGATCTTCAAAAAACCCACCGTCTCTATTAAATTGTTTATCATTAACCTCGTTTACTTCTATTGGCACTAAACCGCCCCATAACTTAGTTTTTGGTTGCTCCGAAGAAGTATCCGCCGATGCTAAATCCGTATCGGGTGTTTGAGGTACTACAGTCGCATCGTTTGCTACAGCACCTTCTGTCTTTTCCACAAGACCTTTTTCTTTTAAAAAGTTAATGTATTCATCTACGTTATAACCTTTTTCTTTGGCTTTTTTTTGAATATCTTCTAAGCCAATTGCATTTCCATTTAATTCAAACATGTTTTATCGGTTTAGCTCTAGTTGATAATTGTATAAATCTTCAGCTTGTTTTCTATTCAAGTTTTTATTAGAATTCATGATAAGCTTTATTTGCTTTTCTTTTTCATCAGGCATTTCAGGTAAATCTATTGATAAAGGGGTTGCACCAAACGCGCTAGGATCTTTAAACACAATGTTTTGTTTTGCAAAATAATCTTCATCCATGCTTATTTCATTAGCCTTAACTGTTGCTACTTTACCTTCTTTGTTAGCTATAATGTATGTGTTTGTGTTTAATTTTATAGGAAACTTCTTGTCGTCAATTAATTTTGCGATTGTAGGTCCTTCAAGTTCTCCTTTAGGTTGGTTTCTAACATAAACTTTATTACCGCTATCGTGTACTTTAGTAAGCTCACTTGTAGCCCAATTTGCAAATATATCTCTAGACTTTGAGTTATTAGGGTCTAGCATAGCTTTCTTAAGCTTTATTATATTTTCAGGTGTAGAAAAATCACCGTTAAGTTTAGCAAAAGAAGTTTCGTTAGCATCTACTTTTCCGTTTTTGTTTAAATCTAATAAACCTAAAAACATTTCACCAGTTATTTCATTTTCACCTTCTAAGGCTTGAGCGTAGCTAATGTCAAGACCTAACTCATTGCTATGAAAAGCAGTTACAGCCTGATCATTTGTTTTTATGCTGTTTGTTATTGCAGACTTAGTTATGTTAGCTTGAAAGTCTAATCCTTTTAAAGAGTTGTTATATACAGCCTCTTGGATTTTAATTAAGTTTGGAGCTACATTTGCATCTTTCTTTTTAATCAAAGAACCTATATCTGTAGCAGCCGTGTGAACACCTTCTTTGCCTTCAGCAACATCTACAATAGCACCGTTATCGTCTATCATAACTTCTTTGCCATCTTTTACTAGCATGAAGTGTTGTCTCTGCTCTCCGTCTACATCTTTATAAAAAGACTTAGCGCTTACGCCAGCGTAATCACCTTCTTTTAACGGATAGCCTTTACTCGCGATAGCATTGTTCATCACCCACTCTTGTTGGCTAGAACCATCTTGTACTATTGCGTTTTGCTCTATAGCGGTAGCGTTCATAAACGTACCGTCTTGCATTGCTTTTAAATCTTTAATAGCAATATTTTTTTTACGTCTAAATTCTTCTCTAGCTTCTTTACCTTTTTTACTAAATGGTATATATCTTGGATTAAGCACTTTATTTGTTTCTGGATCACCGTCGTCGTCAATAAAAAGATTGTTACCTTTTTTTAACTTTTGAAGCTCATCTACAATACCTTGTCTAGCGTCAAGAGAGTATGTATCAGATAAATCGTCAAGGCCAGTATTGTTATCTTTTATATTTTGAATAGCTATCTTAAGGCCCTCACCTGCTAGTTGTCCAACTTGTTCTCCTACTATAGCTCCTGCTCTACCAACCTCGCCCATAGCAGAGCTGTAGCTTCTACTTATACCATCAAATGTTCTACTAAGATCTTGAGGAACACCAGCCATACCCATTCTGTATGATTGGTTAACTAAAGTTGCATCTGCTTTTGGTGTTAAATTTACTGCCATTTTGTTTTTATTATGTTATTTATGCAAACGATCCTGTTAAAGCAGAACCAACTCCTTGTGCTACGCCACCTATTATTTGTCCATACATACCCATACGAGCATTTTGCATACCTGTTATAGCACCAAATCCTGCCATTTGATTTCCATAAGCAGCTTGCACTCCAGCTCTAGCTCCAGCCATTTCACCCATTTCCATACCAAGTAATGTAGATTCTCTGCTAGCCTCAGCTTGTTGAACAGCTGCATCGCCTTGTCTTTGTAGCATTTGAAGTTGACCAGCTTGTTGAGCTGCTAGTCTTTGATTTTGCGTTTGCTGTTGTGCTAGATCGACTGATATTTGTCTTGATTGTAAAGTGCCTTGATTAGCTAAAGCTTGAGCTAAACCAGCAACACCTGATCCGCCAGCCGCACCTCTTAATCCACTAAGTAAATTTGCTCTTTGCTGTGCGCCTTGCTCTGCCTGAAAGTCTGCTGCAACAGTGTTAACTTGCAAATCTTCCATTGTGTTTTCCATACCTGCAAAAGGATTTTGAAACTCAAAAGATTTAAAAGATTCTTTTTGATCTGCTAAAACTTGTTGTTGCCTAGCTTGTTGTGCTGATTGTTCTGCTAGCTGAGCATCTGTAGCGCGTGTTATCGATGCTTCAGTTCTTCGTTGTTGTCTTTTTCCCATATTATAAATATTTAAACGCCTCGTAAGCCGGAGCGTCTCTCTCTATATGCCAACCTTGGCTTTCGTGTATATTTTCCATGTGTTTGTTTACGCATACCGTGAAGAGCATAGACATTCCCCATGTTTCTTTTGCTTCTTTTGCCACGTTTGCTACTAGCAACTCTAGCATTTGTCTTCTATCTTTTTGCTTGTACTCTGGATTAGATACTAACCATGTTTGATAACCTACTTCAGGGTTCACAGCTGCGTACAAAAAGACTGCTGCTACTGGTATATCATTACTTTCTATTACAAAACACCTTTCGTTGCTTGGTAAGACTTTTCTTTTCACTGGTATTTCTTTCCACCACCATCTCCACCATTCGCAACACATTTCATAATCACCTTCTTTGAAGGTTCTAAATGTTACTTTGTTATTCATTATTTAATTAAATTCAATTATAGTGTATATAGTCACAGTTAGTGCACACTATTTACTACTTTCGCTTACTTCAGAGCTTATAGCAAACAACTCTACTTTATCAAAAGAATCGTTTACTAACGTAACGTCTGCGAAGTAACCTTTTAAGCCACTAGTGTTTATTCTAGCGTCTTTAGAAAACATTAAAAAATCATTTGCAGAAGGAGCATTAACAGCAGCATCGTCTTCTATTTCTATAAAACTAATATTATTTTCGTTAACACCAATGTTTATTATAGGGCCTATTTTTTGCGGCTCTCCAGCAACTTGACCTATACCTACATTTTCTACACTAGTAGAAAAGTAAGCTATATCACCCACCTGTAGTGACGTATTTTGCATTTGTGATTTTAAATTTATTATCATATTATAGTTATTATGCTCCAGAAGTTCCTGGTGTTATAAACTTATCTAAGTCTAAATATATAGTTTTATTTGCGCTTGGGTATCTTTTTATTATAAAAGAAAAATAAATATCGCATGATGTTGTTAAAATGCTATTATTGTCGCTGTGATTAAAAAATATTATTTCTTTACCTTGAAAAGCTTGATTAATATCACAAGTAAATAACCCATCACCTCCTGAGCCATCCGCGTCAGGAGTAACAACATTAACATTATTAGTTGAGGTATTAACAGCGTTTGGTCCGTCAAAGTTTATTAAACTTCCTCCAGCTATACCATAAGTAGAGTTGACAGTTACATTTGTATTTGTAACAGGAGCTCTAAGTTGAGCTTGTATTTTGCTAGTTGATCTAGCTAGCCAACTAGCAGTATTGCTAGCTTCAAACAGTGTTCCTAAAACAGAATTTATAAGAGAAAATCCATAAGCTCTAAAAGTCATAGTTAATCCATCGCTTATAGCTTGAGCATTGCTTAGTGTTAATACTTTAGTGTCAGTATTTATACCTGTTATTACGGTGCTAGCAGAAGGCTTTGTTGTAGAAGTTAAATAATAAAGTTGCATACCTATTACTAGTTCTGTTAAATCATCAACTATAACCTCGTTGCTAGGCGTTATAAAAGTTAAAGTTACTCCATCGCTAATAGACATAGCCGCTGATAAAGTTATATCTTTAACGTCACTACCAACATTTACAGCCGCAACAGTAGTGCCGTATGTTACGCCAGTTCCAAAAACGTAATCGCCAACCTGTATATTAGTTGTAACATAACTAGTATCTAAAGTGACAGAGGTACTGCTACTCACTGCACCGTCTACAGTATCAGTTTTTTCAGTAATACTTGATCTATCAACAGTTTCTGTAGTTGTATAATAGAAAAATTGATCGGTAAGTTTTCCTGAATTTTCAATAATTAATCCAAAACCGTTAGCATCATTTTTTTTATTAAAAACAGACCACGTGTTAGATAACGTAGAGCTTGCTGCTTCTCCAGCTTGACCTAGTGAAGTTACACTAGCCGCAGCGGGATCTGCTGTAGATCCAAGACTAGCAGATTGACCATAAGTGTTTGTGTTTTCAGTTCCAACAGCCGCGGTAACAGTAACAGTTTCTCCTTGCTCAATTTGTTTGCTAATTACTTGCTTGCCATTAAAAACTGAAGTATCAGCTTCAGGTAGTAACATAAAAGTGTAAGTACCAGCTGAAGATGGAAAAGCTATAGTTCCATTGTAAACAGCAGAAGTCATTTCAATGCTTAAAACGCTTTCTGAGTCAAATTGAGTTTGAGCTGAAGGAAAATTGTTATCTATAAAGTTGTAGAAAAACTCTCCTGCTCCAGATCCTGTTTTAGTATGCTGTATTCTCAAAGAAAATTTAGCACCAGCTTCACCCGACACGCTAAAAAATCTATTCTCGCCGTTCTTATTAATAGCAGCAGTACTAATGTTTAAAGAGTTTATTGTTTTATTTTCCATGTTTTTATTTAATCTACGCTTAGTATTTCACCTAATCCTTGGAAACTTAAGCTTCCTACTTGATCAGAGCTTTTACTAGAGCTTTCAACTCCCTTTATATAATTAAACCATTTACCTTCTTTTTTAATAAACTCTGATATATCACCGATCTCAATATCTGTCAATATACTTGTAGAGTGCCAGCCTGTACTTTGAGCTCCAACTAATGCGTTGCTAGTGTTTATATCACTTACAATAGTTCCGTCAGCTAACGTATGTTGAGCGTATGCTAGTCTTTTTGAGTCAGTACCTTCATAACTTATAGTATTAAAAGATTTTACAGAAGAAGGTGATTGATTAAGAACAGCTGTTATTGTTGAATTATAATTGTTGTTGTAAAATTTATTATATTCTTCGCTCGTATAGTGTTGATACAACGTACCTAATCTCATTGTGAAATAATTTTTAGACAAGCTAACGCCATTTTCCGGAATAAAAGATTTGAAACTAACCCATCCTTTAACGTCTTCACTGTAACTAATAGTTTTGTCTTTTGTATTGCTCGAAGGTATTACAGCTAAAGTTATACTGTCTATGTTTCCTTCTACAACAGCATGATTTTTAGTATATATAACTAAAGTTTCTTGAAGCTCATTAGCTTGTCTTTCTGCTAAACCACCATGACTAGGAGCTATCTCTAATGTTCTTTGAACGTTATAACTCTCGCTGTTTGCAGTGCTTGAAACACTAAATCTAAAGCCTTTCTCGTTTGCATTAAAATAATAACCATGTACAGAACCGTTTGTAAGGTCGTTATTAATAGTTAATCTATATGTTTTATCTTCTTCTAAATGTCCTATGAATTGTTCTATTTGAACAGGATTATTTATTCCGTCAGTTACGTCAAAAGTAAATTCATTAGATTCTTGATTCCAAATAATACTAGTTTCTATGTTTTGATCAAAACCACTAAATGTCCAATCGTCAGCGCTACCTCCAGTAAAGTAATTAGATCTTTTTACAGAAATATTATTTATTGCCCCTGTAAAACCAGTATCTGGATTTGCGTAAAATGTAAGCTTTTCTGGATTGTTTTCGTTTATAGCACCGGTAAGCCAAGTCGAATCAATAGCTGCTTGAGCTATTATGTTTGATCCTTGAGGCTGAACTTTAATAACAGGCGTAGTGTTGTTAAAGTAAAAGTCTACTTCATACTCTCCAGCTTCTGTTATATTATCTATTGTTAATCCTTCAGCGTCTACATTAGTTACCCTTGCTCTTAAAGATCCAGTTAGTGGCGAAGGGCTGTATGGTGTACCTCCGACTAACGCTTGAACTTCAAACTTAAGCGTGTGAGATATATTAGTGTTGCTAGTTTCAGGTAAAGATATTGTGCCTTGATTCCAATATACCCCGCCAAAACCACCTGGCGCATCAAAGCAAAGTAAGTTTTCGTAATAATAAGCGTCTGGGTTTAAGTTAAAAGGTGTGTTTTCAGTTATGAAATCGTACATGTAATGCGGAGCTTCATAGTTTTCAGCAGGCGTACTCCAATTTGAAGGAGCTGTCATAGAAGCTCCTGGGCTAATTTTGTACATTTCTATTGTGTTTACAACAAGCGTTCCATTGTAAACTTGAACTTTAAATTCATCAGCATCACCTTCGTACTTAAATATGCATCTATACTGACTATCACTAATAGCCTGCATTCTCATGCTTTTAATAGAATCTAATGCGTTGCTACCAGTTACTCTACCAAAAGAAAATTCTGGATAGTTTTCATCACCTGAATTGTGATTACTATTATTTAGTCTAGCTTGATCTATTGCATCACTAGAACCAAGTACAGATCTTATTATTGGATCTACTTGATTTTCATCTTGATCATTTGGATCAATATATATGTCTACCATATACCACTCGCCAATTTCATAGCCATTATCGCCTAAGTCAATATTAGCATATGCACTGCTAGCGCCTATATACTCAAATCTAGCCCTACCGTTGAAGTTTAAAATTTCTTCTCTGTAGTACTCACCTTCTACCTGCACGCCAGCATTAGCATCGTATAAGCTCTCAGCCAAAGGATTTGTTCCAGGATTTATATACCAATTAGCGCCTTCATCACCTGTAACAGGACCTTGGGTAGCTGGATTCTGTGGACCATACTCTTGTTCGGCAGCCCACCAAAAATTTACTCTATCAGAATTTGGAGTTGTCCACGTAAACCCGTCTTCAAAGTAATACTCTATTTCAGCAAAAGCAGGTTGAACACTTCCATCTTCAGTATAAGAACCGCTAACAGCTTTGTGATGTTTTATTTTTATTTTATGACTAAGACTTCTATTTGTAATAGGCATAACAGCAATACCGCCGTAAGCTGCTTGTATATAGTTATTTGTAGTAGGAAATTCTGCTATTTCATAATTCTCTCCACCGCTTAAATCTGTATTTAAAGATAATTCTGGACCATCCGAAAAACTTACCAAAGCGCTGCCGCTGTCAACAAAAGAGTTTTTAATTAAGTTTGATTTATATGTTTCTGCAATAGTTAAGTTGTACTGCTTCTTATACGCGTCATAAGTACCTATACACTCTATATCAAAGTCTTGCAAAGCATCTCTAAAGTAATCGTGCATACCAGCTTCTGATATAGGTGTTAAACCATCCATAGATAACCTTAGCACCGCGCCTCTTTGTTTGTCTGTAAAATAAGCTCTGTATGATTCAGAAGCAAAAGACTCTGGGTTTTTAGATATACCGTAATCTCCTGAAAACGGAACAGCCTGACCAAGAACATTTGAAGATGATATTAATTGAGGATTACCATCAGCGTTAAACAACGCATCTTTGTTAGCTATTATCTTTATAGTTTTATCCTCACAAAAAGCAACTAAGTCCGTGCTTCTTGAAAACAACTTCTGAATACTACCGTAGGTAGGATTTAAGTCTTTTGTAATCTTTTCAGCCATGATAAACTGATTAAGATTATTTGTAGCAGAGTTAGAGTTGTATATACCAGAGTATATTAATCCATTTTTTCTTTGTTCTTCTTGATAAGGTTCTTCTAATGTAGCTGAAGCTTTAGCACCATTAGTAATTTGCATAGTATTAAAGTCGTCTCTAATTCTATTTGATTCGATACCATTTCCAAAATTAAAACAATTAAACCAACTTAATCCCATTTGTTTAGTTGGATCTATTTCTGGGTTTATTTTAAAAGCTCCAACCACAGCATCGTCCGCAGCGTAAGTTACTACTCCAGTTATAACGCCGGTTGTGTATCCTCCGTTTTCTCTATAAAATCTAATAGGTTGACCAATGTAATCTATATTCGCAGGAAATCCTGTGTCTCCTCCACCAATATCTCTTATTTCAAACTGCTCGTTGCTATTCCATCTTCTTAAATATCTAAACACACCGTGTCCACCTGCAACAAATGGAACTTCAACTCTACAGCCTTCAGGCGCAAAAACATTTCTATTTTTTTCTGTTAATCTAACAGGTATTGCATCTCCAGCTTCGTAATAAATATCTAACTCAGTGTTATCTTTTGGTTCTACTTCCCATATTATTGGAGACTTAGTTACTTCTCCAGTATTTACCTGATTATTAGCTGTTATAAACTCTATTGTTACCGGAGAGTCAGTGTCTGGCAAAGCTCCTTCTCCTTGTGTACTAGTAGCGCCGCTTTCTATAGGATTGTACGATTGCTGTAAAGGATTGATATCTACTTGTAATATGTAACAAGTTCTTCTATTGTTTCTATTACCAAAGTTTTGCAGCGCAGTTTTCATAGCATTAAACTCATTGCCGTCGTTATCAGGGTTACCGTTTGCGTCAGCAGTGTTAGCCCATGCTAGTACAGCTCGCTCTACACTATGGCTATCATTGTCATCAAGATCTCCTTTTAAAGTTAAATCATCTCCATCGTAAGTATACATATTTCTCCAAGAAGTGTGGTTATATATGTGTTTTTCTTTTACTTGCGATATTATTGTATATTCAGTTGCGTCAGAGTCTCCTACAAACCTAAAAGTTTTGCCTTCAGATAAGTTTTCTACAAAATTATCTATAGAGCTACTACCGTTATTCCAAGTCGGATTCCACTGGCCATTGTGTTGGCTAGCGTAGTTGTTGTCATAACCAAAACCATTATCTTGGTTAGGAGTTCCTGGATTATCATCTTCATCAGAACCGCTTACATTGTTAGGATTAGACTCCATTTCTACAAACTGAAGATTACTATCACCTAATCTTGATCCATCTGAGTTAGAAAATACACCACCTCCCCAAATACCTTGTAAGTATTTAGCTATTCCATTTTCTCCGTTTATAGTTACGTCCGTAGGTATGTTTCCATCGTGCAACAGTGGAGCGCCTGGAGCTAAGTAAGATAAGTGTATATAGTTTCCTCCATATTCGTAAGTTTCATCTGATTGTCTAGTTCCGTATATAGTGTCCTGCGCCCATCTTCTACCCTCTAAGCTATGTATTTCTTGAGCAGATATTATGCCTTCTAGTCCGTTTATAATTTGTTGTCCAACGTATTCGTATCCAAACTCTCTAGTAGGATGCACAGATGAGTTCTGAATAGCATAAAATTCAAAGCCAGCAAAGTTTGTTAATGGTTCGTCTAATCTCCTCCAACCCCAATGATTACCTTGTGCATCTTGGTTGTTTACAAGTCCTGACCATACTACTTCTGGATATATCACGTTTTCTGCACCACCTATCCAGCCTTGACCAGAATACTTAGCGTAGTTAGTTGAACTAGGGTTACTAGCCGCCATGTGCATAGCGTCAATAAAAAATCCTCTCGTAACACCTTGGCTTTGATACGTTAAAGCTTCCCACTCTGCGTGAGTGTCTGTTAAAGAGCCGCCAGCATGAACTTCTGAAGGCTCTGTGTTGTTATTATTACCTATATAGTTGCTTATATAGACAGTAGAAGTAGAGTTAGCTATGCTGCTAGATGCGTCTGCTTGAGAATTAGCGCTATCTGCCATATAGTAGGTAGGAGCTGATGCTAGCACGAAGTCTCCAAAATCTATATCTAACGAGCTAGGAAGAATCTGCTCACTTAATAATTCGTCTTGTAGTAGCTTAACAAAAAACTTACCAGAAAAATTTTCTCCGTCTACTTTATCTTTTCTTTCAATAGTAAATATTAAATTATTTTTAAGCGTTGCATCTGTTGCTCCATCAGCCAAAGTAGCATCTTCTAAAGTAATTGGCTTTGCTAAAGTTAATGCATAAATACCGTTGTCAGTTAGTTCAACGTTAGTTATTGAGTATCTTAAAGAGCTAGTGCCTCCAGCTACTTTCCAAGACATGTGCAAATTTCTTTTATCTATATTAAAGCTTTCTCCTCCCTCTGGTAGTAAGTGAGATCCTTTATTACTTGTGCTTGTCCACGCAGATTTAGTTATATTTATTAATTGTTGGCCTTCTTTATCTATTCTAGTGTCAGCTGATTCAAATATACCATCTACTTCTGTGAATTGATCACCAGTATTTTCTACGCTACCTAAGCTATGAAAAGCATAAGATATAGATTCTGGAGCTTCGTTGGAAACTCCTAGCACTTTATATCTATTTTCACTTTGTATTTGATCTGAGTTATCTCCTTCGATAGCTCTTTTCATAATAATGTAATCTTGCTCTTCTACTTTATTTCTATCCGAAGAAGGTATAGAAATCCAAATATGGTTTTCTTCGTTTGCAAACTCAGTCGTTTTAGCTGGCGTATAAGCCCTGTCCATTATAAAGTTATAGTATTCTCCAGAAGTTTGTTTTACGTAAAACTTATAGTAATCAACCCAATCAGGAAAACCTTCAAAGTTAGCTAAGCTAACGCTTAAAGAAGTTGCGTTGCTAGCAAGAAGTCCTACGCTAGGGTTAAAACGCCCGGCTTTTACGCTTGCATTTTCAGAAGTGAAAACAGGAGTTTCTCTTCCGTACTTATCTCCATATACTATTCCTAACTGATAGTCTCTTTCAGACTTTAAAGATGGAAATATTTCACCGCTTCTAGTCAAGCCAAAACCAATATGTTTTCTTTTTTCTAAACCTCCTGTTAAGTTTGGTTTATTTAAAAAATTGTAACCTTGAGTATAATTACCATACACAAGTCTGTTTCCAATTATTTCTTGAGACAAAGCTTTTCTTGGCACGTTATCCCAAGGTCTTAAAAATTGACTTGCTGGTAGAGCTGCGTATATATTTTCTGTAGATATTGTGTAGCTACCTCTAACATGTATTGTATTTGTGTCAGCTGGCGCAATTCCTTGGTCAATAACATTGCTATTTACTATAGTATTCCAAGCATTGTCAGTTTTATTTATACTAGCCACAGAGTATATAACAGTAGAATCTTCTTGCTTGTACAATATGTCTATTTCAACAACGTCTTTAGGTATGTCATCTCTAACAAAACCAACTACATCTATGCTACCAATATCGTTAGACATGGCGGTGTTGTATAATTCTTCTACGTTATACGCTGTATTAGAGTTGTAGTTTTTTAAATTTGGTGAAAAAACAACATCTGTAAAAGGGCCAAACGGAGAGTATTCTCCGTCTCTGTATTTGTATCTAAGACAAAATCTAGGAAAAGTTTTTTCAAATATAGGTTTTTCATTAGGCTGAGTTTTGTTTACATTTAGTAAGGGAGCGTAAAGCGGAGCTCTTTTAATAACAGTAATGTGCTCTTCTTTTAAATGACCTAAATCAACGTTGTTTACGTATAGATTTGACTGATGGCTAAAAGAATCTACAGGGTGAATTTGATGTGGAGCTGTTTTAATGTTTACCTTCTTAGGCTCGTTGTCTCCATCTGTCCAATATAAAAAATCATCAATGATATTTATACCTGTTATCTTTTTACCTGTAAATTTTAAAAACGGCTCTACATCAAAACCATAAAGATCAGAAAGTATAGACTTAGATGTCTTAGTCTCGTGGTCGTACTCTAATATTAAATCTCTATTTATGCCGTGAGCAAACCAGTAAAGCTTATTATTTTTTTCATCAGCAATACTACCAACACACTTATACCCTTGACCTAAAGCTATTGTTCCAGCTGTATCATTACCTAGTATGTTCTGCACTGTGCCAGCATCAGAATCTTCTGAAGTTGAAATTTCTATATTCAACGCATCTCTGTACTGTCCATTAGGAATCAATCTTTCGTCAAGGTCTTTGTTCATTTTACCTTGAGTGAAAGTGTTTTTAATTTCTGGCATATACTAGTGTTTTATTTGTTTCGACTTACCTCTTAATACCTGAGTTATTTCTTTTAGTTTAATATTTGACAGCCTTAGTTTAGCTTGTCTAGTAGATGCAAATTTTTCTTTCTTAGCTCTTCTAACTATCATTTCAGGAACATTAGATTTAGTAGATAATACTCCGTATGTAATCCATTTATACATAGCTTCTTCTGCAAATTTATGAACTTGCATTTCACCGTCAGTTCCAAGGCTATCACTTATGTAATCTAATATTACAGTTTTTCCAGAAATGTTAGAGCTAAAATTAATTTTACCGAGTCTATTATCTATATAAAAAGATCCGTTAACTTGTGCTCTTTGTGGGTCAAGACCATATCTCTCACCTTCGTTTGGCCAGTATATGTCATCTTCATAGTCATCATTGTTTGAGTTTTCAGCTGGAGTTATAGACTTAAAATTAGTGAAAGTAGAAGAAACCTCAATATTAGTAGATCCTAATGAACCTATAGCGCCAGTAGATTCCAACGCAATACCAGATACAGTAGAAGCAACTTCTAGCTGTTCACTTATACCTTTAGGAACCGCGTCGTTCACTTGCCAGTCAGCAATACCTATAATAGTTAAGTAAACTGTTTCGTATTGAGATATATCAATAGGATCAGAAGTTTTAAAGCCAGACTCAGCCCCCGACCACTGTAAGTAGCCAACATCAAAATAGTCTGGATCAGCATTTGTACTTGCTTCATGTAGAGGTGTTGCGTTTAAATAAAGATCACTTGATGGAGGCTGCGTGCTAAGACCTACTCTTACTGTTGAAAGTGGCGTAACGTAATTTCCTGGCGTTATTGGATTCATAAACGCTTGTGAATGCTCATATAGCGCGACGTTTTGAACTCCAGCCGCAACTGTAGTTGCATTTGCAGAAAGAGATATAGAACTAACATCTGTAGTAGAAAGCTCTTTGTAGCAATATGTTACAAAACTATTTGTTTGACCAGGATCTACGCCATAATTTGTAGGTCTATGTCTTATAGTTAGTTCATCTGTGTCAAATCCAGCTATAAGATCGTTTTGCCCTACAATTAAACCAAAGTTTCCTTTATCATTGAACGCCCAGCTGTTGTTTTTGTTTAAAAGAAAACTATCTGCTAAAGCTTTAGGATAAACATAAGATCCGTCTTCTTCTTGTTGTATTTGAAAAGGATTAGAGCTATCGCTAGTTGGATATATAGGATGCTTTATACCAGATGAGTCTACATAGCTTATTTGTGTGTAGTTAACATAGTCTTGAGGTAGCCTCATAGTTAAACTAGGTGGTACATCTATTTGCTGCGCTTTTATAGACTTAAACGTGTCAAAAGACAACTCTGCTAAACCTCTTTGCGCCCAAAAAGCTACATCTGTTCTACTGATTTTATTTATTATTTTTTCATCACCAACATAGACAGCCATGAATTGAGTTATTATATCTTCAAGAGATACAAATTGATAAGAGCCATAATTATTTCCTTCGTAATAACTTTCTTGCGTAACGTTATCTAATAATCCCATTTAGCTATGATTTTTGTTGTTGAATATTCTTAATTTCTTCTTGACCAGCAGATTGAGCTAAGTTATAATCTTCTATAGAAACTCCAGCGAATTTAAGTATTTTAACTACTAGATTCGATTGTTCTTCTGGATTTAGTTCAAAATCTTGTTTGTCAGCAGCATCAGGATTCCATAAGGCTTTTTCATTTACTATTATATAAGTCCACTTAGGAGTTTTTGGCTTTCTTATATAAGATATTATAGTTTGAGTGTCAGCGCTAGGCCTAACGCTAAATCCATTTTCCCTAAGATAAAATATAGGTCTAGACTTTGTAGGAGCAGTAAGTGGCGACTTGTACATTTCTTGCTGCTCTCTACTAGTTTTTTCAGCAGTATTTCCGTCTACAGTAACTAAACTCATTCTATAAAAGTCTTCAGGCAGCAATTGATTTTCGCCCGCATTGTAAGTATTTGTTTTAATAAAAATACTTATCTTGTCTTGCAATATACCGTTATCGTCGGCATAGTCTGATTGATTACCAGGAATTCTTATAGCTCTGTTTAAATCGTAAAAATATTGATTAAATATTTCCATCTGAGCTTGGTCGGCAAATAAGTTAAACTCTTGTGGAGTGATATAACCTCTTTGTTCTTTATTAGCTAGCGCTAAAACTGTTTGATATACTGTGTCTACACTTATTGCCATTATATGTTTTTTTTATAGTTAAGCAACCACCCCGAAGAGTGGCTGCTCTACTATAGGATAGTTACGCGTTTAAACGCTTTTCAATATTGGAGTAAATCTCCATACCTTCGTCAGTTTTAAACCAAGCGGCTAAAGCTGAATAAGGGTGTTCGTC
>Ga0070747_1000407_pt1 | contig 21755 bp, 30 predicted proteins | sample VirMetDEL_Mar_31_FD_77321 | JGI IMG/M metagenome (GOLD analysis project Ga0070747, IMG submission 77321) | Aqueous microbial communities from the Delaware River and Bay under freshwater to marine salinity gradient to study organic matter... | ecosystem: Environmental > Aquatic > Marine > Coastal... | reverse complement strand
TATGCATAAATAAGGAGTATTCCTTTGAATACCTTAACAAAAAATAACAAAAGTTCTGACAGAAAGTCTGAAAATACTATAAGAGAATATTGGCGTGAACTCCATAAGCTCAATATAAAGTTAGAAAAACTTCAAGCTCAAAATAATGAACTTAGTTTTGTACTTTTTATAGTATTTTCATTACTAGTATCTAGTCTTATTTATATTGGTATAACTTACAAATAATGGAGCAAGACGATGATTGACGATTTAGGTATGACACAAGTGAGAGACATAATAGATTTGTACGAAGCTAGAATTGCAGAGCTTAATAAAAAACTATCTCATGCAGAAACTCAAAGTGATAAAGCACTAGCTATTCGTGACCTAGAGCAGCAAGCTAAGGGTGTTGAAAGCTTAAGGTTCCCTACAATGCTAAGAAAAATGTGGGCAGGTGGTGAGATACAGGAGTGGTTGAGTGATTGTGCCGAGGGCTTAAGAGAACAAGCCAAAGCACTACAGGAGCAAGACAAATGAATAACTTATTTCCAGAAAACTCTTATTATCAAAAGTGCTCGTGCGGCACTGAATTTCTTGCGCCAAAAGGCTCATTACATTGCCACTCCTGTTTGTACAAGAAAATTGCAGAGCTTGAGAACGAAACAGCGTTTCTACAATCGTGTTTAAACTCAGGTGAAACTGCCACAAAAGAAGATAGACCCAGTAGTAAAACTACTGCTCAACTTTCTGCTAGAGAGTTGGATATTGTACATAAACAAGCTGTAGAGAACATAAAGTTTAGGACTATTAAAAGTAAAACCGAAGCTTATAGAGCAGTTGATAGGCTTATAGCTAAATGGGAGCTATCAGGTTATGGGTAAAGAAATTTTAGGTATGGCTAGCGCAATAGCTAAAGCGAAAAGTATGCCTTACGGGTCAAATATGGCCATTAGTGCTCAGTTAGTTGCTGAGATGGTTGAACGCATTGGAGAGCTTGAGAAATCAGGTAATGAAATGGCAATTATAATAGCTGAGTTACGTTCGGAAGCACTTGTTCTTGAGCATCAAGTAACGCGATATAAGAAGGAGCAAGACGAATGATGGTTATCACAATATGTATATTATCGGTAGCTCTAGTGTTTTTTGTAGTACTAGCCGCTTTTTTGTTTTACGGGCTGACAGAAAGTGGCGGGATGCTCGAAGAACTTCGTAGGTATGAAAGAGACAGAAACGAAGTTAATAACTTACAAACAATGCTTGTAAAGGAGAAGTTTGGTTTTTACCTGCCGCAGACAGAGAGAACAGTGACAGAGGCCGTATACAGACATCGTGAAGAAATAAAGGAGCAAGGTGATGAGAAAACTCGATAAAATAGATAAACTTTTATTGGTACTATGTACATTAGCTTTAGTAGCCATCATTGGGTTACTTGTACTGATTAGTTATTAACTGGAGATAAGTAATGCTCGAATACAAAAGAGTAAAAGACAGACTAGTGTTAACACAACCATACTCTTTTGAAATAGAAGAGACAGTATTCTCATTGCCTAAAAACACATCGTGGAATGGTGCAGATATACCAAAAATCTTTAGGCCATTCTTCGGTGGAGCCTTATCAGCTAAAAATGCAGAAGCGAGTCTAGTACATGACTGGTTAATTTATGTGAAGTGGGACTATAAGCAACGAGATTTGTACTTCTACAAGATACTTAAAAAGAATCGTGGAGTTATTTCATCATGGTGTATGTACCAAGGTGTAAGAGCCTATGGTCACTTCTATTGGAAAAAACGGTGATGCTAATGAGTTATTTATTTGAAATCTCAGGAAAAGTAAGCAATGCAACACTAACACTAGTTTTCACTAAAGAATTTGGTGAATACAAAGATGGTGAATACTTTGTTAATTTAAACAAAGTATTAGAAAAAGGTTATCTTGGTTTCCTTAAGATGTCCTTGAATAATACTTATTATGACCGTTTTGTAGTTACACTTGCTGGTGGAATGAGTCTAGGAATAGTTGTCGATAAACAATACTGGTGGGACAAAGAAGAGTTAATCTGCAATCAAGAAATTACTTATCATTGTTCTAAAGGCTTATTTGGCTCTATCACACACTTCATCAAATCATGGATAAAACATAAATTAAGAAGGTAAATAATGAAGAAGATTAATCCACATAACCCAAAGTACTTTGATTACTACATGGAACTAGCTAAATTGACTGCTAAACAGTCTGTAGCTAAGAAAAGACAAGTAGGTGCTATCATTGTATTACCTTCTGGTTTAATTGGCTTAGGGTGGAATGGGATGCCAGCAGGATTTGAAAATGAATGTGAAGAAATGCGTATGTGCACACGTACAGGTGTGCCAAGATTAACTACTAAACCTGAAGTAATTCATGCTGAAAGAAATGCTTTAGATAAGTTAACTCGTGAAGGTGTATCTCCTAACGGTGCAATCTTATTTACCACAACAGAACCTTGTGTAGAATGTGCAAAATCTATTGCTGCTGTAGGTATACATACTGTTTTGTATGATGAACACTATCGTACTGATGATGGAACAAAATTTTTAATGAAATCTGACGTAGAAGTAATTAATTTTAATAAATAAGAGGCTAAATAATGAATATAATTCAATACATTCTGTCATCCATTCAATACATGCTGTCATCCATATGCTTAATAATCTCTTACATAATAGTTTTATTTTTTACTTTAATAGGAGTTGAAACTGTTTTTGATTTAAAGACAACATATGGTTTTATCTTTTTTATTTTTTGTCCTTTAGTATTGACCCTGTTTGCTGCATCTTTTGCTACAACAATAACAAAATTTAAAAAAAGTAAACCTAACCACAACCCATATAGTGATAAAAAGGAAAAAAATTAATGACAATTAGTGCAAAAATAATAGCAGACTCGATTAATCCAGATAATGAACGTATTACTACGTTTGAGTTGGAATATCCTCGTTTTATTCACTCTGAGTTTATGACTCATAGAGTATTCTCACGTAATGCTTCTAGCTCTCGTGCAATACCAATTAAAAAGATGCTTAATCTTGTGCGTAGTAATATGGCTACCCCTATTCATTGGGGAGCCAAACAATCTGGTATGCAGGCTGACAATCAGTTAACTGGTTTTAAAAAATGGTTAGCTCGTAAGCTCTGGAAAGGTACTGGTTACTTAGTATCATACATGGTTCAAATTATGAATAGTCTTGGCTTACATAAGCAAGTAGCTAATCGTATGCTTGAGCCTTGGTCTCATATTAAAGTAGTAATGACTACTACTCACTTTGATAATTGGTTTGCATTACGTGAACACAAAGATGCTCAACCTGAGATACATCAATTAGCTGTTCAAATGCGTAAAGTTATGGAGCTATCTAAACCAAGAGTATTAGATTGGGGGGAGTGGCATCTACCTTACGTTACTGAAGAAGACCGTAAAAAATATGGTAAGTATGCTTTAATTAAAATATCTACTACTGCATGTGCTCAAGTAAGCTACCGTATTCTTGACACCAGTATTGAAAAAGTACATCGAGTATTTGATTTGCTAATTAATTCTGATGTTGTACATGCTAGTCCTTTTGAACATCCTACTAGGGCCACTAAATCTGGTGGTTCAGGTAACTTTGCTCCAACAAAATGGAAACAGTATCGTTTCTATGTTGAACGTAACTTAATACCGCCACTTGATTAAATCGCTTTCAGCGATTATATTTGAATCGTTGAAATAGTTTCTTCCTGTTCTTGTTTCAACATCTTTAAAACTTCTACTGGTTTATAGCCACCTTCGGGTGGCTTTTTTATGTCTGGAGAAAAGCTATGAAAGAGATTTTTGAACTATTTTTTATAATAGTTTTTGGATGTATATTTGTTCTTAATATGCCTTTAATGTTAGCTATTATTACTAATGTTAGTCTAAAACATCTTATTAAAACACCTGCTAAGAACAATGTAACAGGTGATACACCTCAACAACGTGTACGTGAATTTAGATGCAGAATCAGAGGCTGTATTATTACAGGTAGTTATTATCAAATGCCTCAAGCTACTTGTCGTAGATGTGGTCATAAAAATCCTTGTGCTCAGCCTCAAATTCCTGAATGGAGGGAGCCATATGACTAAGAAAAAGAGGTTATCTCCCCAACAACGTGCTGATTTAAGATGCTGTGCTTCATGTGAGTTTATATTTAGCCAAAAAGAATATCTCAATGAAGCAGAGTGTCCTGTCTGTAAAGGTGCTACTTATGGTGCCCGTTTTATACATGGTGACAAAGCTTACCAGTACAAAAAAACTCAAATACCTTTTTATAAAAGACTTGAGGATTATGCTACTCGTAGGGCTAGAGCGGAAGGTCTAGCACTCATTCATGTAGCTGAAGCAACTCGTAGGAACAACTTCATGCATATAATGAATATTTAGGGAGTTATTATGCGTTTACCAAAATGTCCTGAATGTGGTAATAGAGGAATGCTTGCTTCTGGTAAAGAAGTATATCCTCACCGTCCTGACCTCTATCATAAATGGTTTTATGTCTGTGACATACACGACACCAGAGTAGGATGTCATCCGAATACTACAGACCCTTTAAGTTATAAAATGGCTGGTGCTCCCCTCAGATTATTAAGAAGCCAAACACATAAAGAGTTTGACCCTTTATGGATTAATGGCCACTTTAAATCAAGAGGTCTTGCTTATCTTTGGCTTGCTAAGCAAATGGAAATATCTACTAAAGATTGCCATATTAGTTATTTTAACCAAGCCCAATGCCATTCAGCTATTTCAATATTGCACTCATATTGTAATCAACTACAAGTCGCAGCATATAAAGAAAAAGAAATAGATAAATGGAAACCAAAAAACTCCTTATTTAAGGTAAATAAAAATGAGACTTAACTTATCCCATGAGCAGACCATACGTGGTGGTGCTAAACCAATCCAATCAAATGTACATAAGACCTCGATAAACAATACTATCTTTAGGATTGTCACCAAGGGTCTGTACATTCGTCCTATTGAAGCTATTGTACGGGAAATCTGTACTAATGCTTTAGATGGCCACATTGCTGCTGGTACTCCTGAATTACCTTTTGATGTTACATTACCTTCTCCTCTTAAACCTTACTTTATAGTACGGGATTACGGAGTCAGTATGGATAATGACACTGTATTCAACGTGTATGCTGTTCTAGGTGAATCTACTAAGAATTCAACCAGTAACTCTATTGGTGGCTGGGGTGTTGGTGGTAAGTCTCCTGCTGCTTATACAGATACGTTCTTCATCACTACTTATAAAGATGGTGTTAGAAGAATATATCAAAGCTCATGCTTACAGAATTCATCTCCATTGGAATTATTACTTGAAGGATTTACTGATGAAAAGAATGGTGTTGAAGTAAAAATACCTATTAAATCTGACGATTTTGATAGATTTACTAATGCTGCTAAGATTCAATTAGCTCCATTTGATGTTAAACCAAATATTATCAGAGGTTTAAGTTCTGCAATAGACTTCGAGTATCAGTACGACCTTACAAAAGCAGATAGTTTTAAAATTACACCTAGTTTGTATTTACCAGATGATAATGGTGATTTAATTAAATCTTCTACTGAAGTCTCTGTTTACCTTGAGGCTACTAAACATACATTAGCAATTCGTATGGGTTGTGTAGTATATCCTATTAACGTCACATCAGAGTTCTATAACCAATACGAAGAAAAACTAAAAGTCATTAAAAATATATCAGGTGCTTATAACATCTTGATTGACTTACCAGTTGATACTGTAGACATAAAACCTTCTAGAGAGGATTTAGACTACACAGAAAGAACTAATAATGTATTAACTGCTGTAATGAGTAGTTTAAACAAATACTATCTCACACAAGCTATTACTATTGCATATCAAGCAAGATTGTTACCTACCAACGAAGCAATAGAATATATCTTCAATAACTCTCCTAGTGAAGATATGACTAAGTATATTATGTGCAGATATTCTACAAAACCTGATTTCAGTCCTGTACGTATGAAATATACTAACGTTCCTTTTAGTTACGTAGATTTTGCTTATCAGACCATTAAAAATTTTAATAAAGACAGAGAAACTCCTATTGAATTTATTGTTTGTAATGGTCAGAAAACTAAAAAATTTGATAACGCTGATGTTAGATTTTGGTACACCATTAGTCGTAGCATTGTATTAATAAAGCGTGATGCTGGGTACATTAAAAAACTTAATCACTGGTTTGACGAAGGTAAATTAGCTGAATCTGGTTTAGTTAGTAAGTATAAAGTATCTGGTTGTTCCCCCTACTATAAACGAAGTGTTGAAGATAATTACTATAAAAGAAATTTTCTAGTTAATGGAAGCTGTCCTAAGTATTTAGTAGTAAACGATACTGATTTAGATGCTACCCAAGCACTTCTTGAAAAGTTATTTATGCATGTTGAAGTAGTTGAATTAGAAGACTTACCTAAGCAGGTTAAAGAACGTAATCGAGTAATTAATGCATCAGGTAATTTACGTGAAGTAGATACTGAAGTGTTTCTGTGGGACGGTACAAGAATAAGGAGAACTAAGTACTGTAAGCATTCAATAAGTGCTATTAAAGAAGCTTGTGATGCATACACTGAACAGTATGACCATGAAGTAGTATTTACTACAACTAAAAATGCTTATTACAATACAGAGAAATTAAAAGAACTTTGTAAGTATCATAAAATAAATGTTGTAACTTTTGATTTACCCTATGGTTTTGCTGAAAGGTTACATAACAGTAAAAATGTTAAATTTGTAGAAATGAAAGTTATCATGGAAACAATGCTTAGTAATATTCCAGATAGTGTTAAAACTGAATGGAAAAATCGTTCAATCAAAAGAATGAAATTTACTAAAATACGTGACTTTGCTTATTCATCTTTAGAATGCTTTTTAATTCAGATTCCTGAAATTAAAGATTACTTTTTTAAATTTGTTCCTAAACATGTGCTTGCACCTGATTTTCCTAACTTAGCTTCAATGCATATAACATCAAAAGAGTATGACTACCTAGATAAAGAAGCATCTATAAATTTTAAGCGTATCAAAAAACGTTTAGATTTATTACAAACTCGTCGCCCTACATTAAAATTACTATCTAGTAACACCAATAGTTCATTAATTGTAGAGTTATTTAAACTTAACTTTAAAGGATTTAATCCTGATGCCAACGAATAAAGAAATTGAAAAACAACAACGTAATAAGAAAATTATTGCAGATTATCAACATGCTTTAAGTAAAGCCCCTGTAAACAAAACCAAGTTTGCTGAAGAACATGGTACATCATTGCGTACACTTAATCGTATTCTTGATGAAGCAGGTCTTAAAAATGCTAAATTTCTAGGTGAAATTCCTAAAAAAGCTTCTAAGCCAGTTAAGACTGCTAAAGTGGTGGAAGCGGCTCTTGACCCCGTACCTGAAGAATTAACTAAAGCTCCTCCAGAACTTAATACTCCTGAAACTCAAGATGCTACTGACTCTACTGAGCCAAATGAAGCTCCTGAAGAGGAGGGTGAGACTGTCTCTGAAACTAAAATTAGTGGTACTATTTTTGAAGTTGAAACCCCCATTACTGATGTTAGCAATGAAATACTCTCTTGGACTGTCGATAAAACACGTTTTATTAGTGTTCTATTAAGTGATGGTAATACGTTGTCCGTAGAAAAAGACCACGAAAATTACACAGAAATTATTCATAATTTAGACATTGGTGAACATAAAGATGCTCTTAGTTTAATGTCTGTTGTTCACAAAATAGCTAATTTAGAATTTGGTAATTTTGTTGTCAGCACTACAGGTATTACCTTTAATGGTAATTTAATAAATAATGCTATTGTTGATGATTTACTTGTAATGTTTGAACGTAAAGAGCCAATGGAACATTTACTTAAGTTCTTTGAAAACTTAATGATGACTCCATCTGAGCATATTTATACTCACCTGTGGAAACTCATTAAACATGCTGGTGTAACTATAACTCCTGAAGGTAACGTAGAGTGCTTTAAACGTGTTAATAGTGATTTTACTGACTGCTTCACTAGCAAGATACTTAATCGTGTTGGTGATACTGTAGTAATGCGTAGAAGTGAAGTAGATGATAACCCATACCAAACTTGTTCTGCTGGTCTGCATGTATGTGCTCTTAAATATCTTGACCGTTCTGGTTACGGTGGTAGTAATAAAGGAAATCAAATAGTTAAGGTTGTAGTACGTCCTCAAGACTTCGTATCCATCCCTAGTGACTATCAATTCACCAAAGCTCGTACTTGTAGGTACAAAGTAGTATCTGTCTATAAAGGTTAATCCTGACCCTCCTTCGGAGGGTTAATTCGACTTTTTAAAAAAATACAATAAAGGAAATCCCCTCATGAAATATACAGTTACTCCTAAGAGTGCTAAAGCTTCTATCATCCCAGTTTTAATGGCTGGATTGTGTCCAATGATGTCTTCAAGCCCAGGTGTTGGTAAGTCAGCTATTGCTACTGAAATCTGTGAAGAGTTCAATTTAGTAATGGTTGATATTCGTCTTAGTACTGTAGACCCAACTGATTTAAATGGCTTCATTGCTCCTAATCTTGCAACTGGTCGTGCTGATTATTTACCGCCTTCAGTATTCCCTATTGATGGTATGGATAAATTACCAGAAGGTAAGGATGGTTACTTAATATTCTTTGATGAAATTACTGCTGCACCTCCTGCAATTCAGGCTGCTGCTTATAAAGTAATACTTGATAGAATGATTGGTAACCATAAGTTACATCCCAGAGCGTTGATGATGGCTGCTGGTAATGGCGTTAAAGATAATGCTGTTGCTTCAAGGATGTCTACTGCTTTGCAGTCTCGTATGGTTCATTTTGAATTAGTAGTAAGTGCTAAAGAATGGATAGAACATGCTATTGAAAAGAAATTTGACCCTCGTGTTATTGCTTATGCAGAACACAGACCAGATGTACTTTCATCTTTTGACCCAAAACATACTGATAAAACTTTCTGTTGTCCTCGTACAATGGAATTTTTAAGTAAGATTTTGGCCAAAGTCCCAGCAAGTACCCCAGCACATGATTATAGTTTAATGCCAATGTATGCAGGTACTGTAGGTGACGGTATTGGAACTGAGTTTCGTGCATTTTTAGAGATTTACAAAGAACTTATTAAGTTTGAAACAATCTCAAACAATCCAAAACGTGCTCCAATCCCTGAAGAGCCTAGTGCTTTATTTGCTTTGTCTGGTGTTATAGGTGAACGTACTGATAAAGATAATATACTTGCAGTAATGCAATATGTTGAACGTTTGCCAATAGAGCATCAGGTATCAACTATTAAGAAAATAGGTGCAAACAAGCCTGAGCTTAAAACTAGCACTGCTTTTATTAATTGGCTTGATGTTAACGCTAAAAAATTATTCTAGGAGTTATCATGACTGAACAAGTAATAAAAATAGACCCTACGGTACTTAAACAAGCTAATGCTGCTTTAGATAAAGCTAAGTTGCAGCTTATTTCAATTAAACGTAGTGTCTTCACAACTACTATCTTATTCAGTCTTAAACTGAAATGGGATATGTCAATTCCAACTGCTAATGTAGACGGGATAACCCTCAGAATTAATCCAGAGTTCTTTTTGAACTTTACTAATGGGTATAGAGTGTTTCTATTGGCTCATGAGGCTTGGCATATTGCATTTGAGCATATTACTCGTTTTACTGATATGCCAACTGGCAGTTGCTTTAAAACTTATAATGAAGCTGCTGACCATGTTATTAACCTTATGCTCAAGGATAAAGGTTATTCAATACCACAAGAAGCTTGTTGTAATTCAAAATATGCAAATTGGTCTACTGAGCAAGTCTATGCTGATTTAATGAAAAATAAATCACAAAACCCCAATTTTATTCCTGATTTTACTCCCGCTGCTAATAATAGTGGTGATGGTAATCCTGACCCAAGTGGATTAGAACAAGACCAGTTGAAGCAAAAACTAGATGAAATCATAGTTAAAGCTAATACTGCATCTAAAATGAATCCAGAAGCTGATGGCTCAGTTGAAGATGTTCCTGACTGTATAGCTGGAAGAATTGAAGAACTTATTAATCCAAAAATAGATTGGAGGACTTTACTTCGTAACTATATGTTTGATTTGTGTCGTGATGATTATTCATATCGCAGACCTAATAAGCGTTACATGCCTGCGCTTATTATCCCCAGCTTATATTCAGAAGGTATGGGGGAAATAGGCTGTGGTATTGATATTTCTGGGTCTGTTTCTGATGACCAATTTAATGCTTTTAAGAGTGAAATTGAGCAAATCAAAGAAGCTTTAAATCCAAGCATGACTGAAATTGTTCAGTGGCATCATAGTTTAGCAGACATCACTAAAGTAGAGCGTTATCAGAGTCTTGATACCATTACTTTTGATGAAACTGGTGGTACTAATGTATATCCTTTGTTAGAACATTGGATACAAAACCCACCAGAGGTAGCTGTCATTTTTACTGATGGTTACTTTCGACCATACGATAAACCAGAACTAATAACTTTTCCTGTTATTTGGGTTATCTATGATAATAAAAAATTTGAACCTGAATTTGGGAGCGTCATAGAATATGAGCTTGAAATCGACTAGTGAGTTAGTTAAAACAATAAGCAATTTAGAGGACACTGTTGATACCCTTCAAACAGAGGTCACTAAGTTAATTCAAAAAGCATATATCAGTGCTTTGCAGGAACATACTTCAATGAGTCAAGAAGCCATTTATAAGGCATGGCTCATTCATAATGCAAGTGAAGATAATTTGGAGGTGTAATGTGAGTGAATCAGAGCCAACAAAAGACGGTGAAGAGATTAAGCGTAAACTAGACGCTTTTATACAAGGTGGAAAATTGCAGGACATCTTTAAAGACCAAGAAAGATTGGCTATTGTTAAACTTCAGAGGTATGGAAATTCTTTAGTATTGCCTTACGAAGACGCTGTTAAATTTATCCAGACACTTCATAAAGCTCAAGAAATTGAAGTAGATTATAACGATAAAATCTCTTTTCCTGAAAAAACAGAATTGTTAGATGTAGGATTTAAAGTGATTGATGCAGTTAAATTCAATAGAGCCAAAGTAGCTAACTTTCTTAAGATTGATGGAAATGCTTTAGAGACTTATCTCAATAATTCAGAGGAGTTACCTTTCTAATGGAACTTAAAGAACTTTCACAAGACAAGCAGGATTTACTTCCTGTCTTGTCTAAGATGTTTTCAGACCCAACTCAGGAGATGTTACGTATCCAAGGCGGGGCTGGTGTAGGTAAAACTACTGTTGTAGAGATGATAGTGCGTCATTTTCTTAAGTTTAATGAAATACAACGTATTATTGACCCAGAAACAAAAGTACTGTCTTCTGCTAACGTATTTTTAACTGCTACTACTAATAAAGCTTTAGCTGTATTAGATGAATTAGCAGGTAAAAAATTAGAAAAAGACTTCGGTACTATTACGTGTAGAACTATTTATAGTTTACTTACTTTAAAAGTCTTTAATGACTACACCACTGGTGAAACTAAAGTAAGCCGTAATAAAAAACAGTCCTGTATGTCATTCCCTACTAATTCATTAATTATTGTTGATGAAGCTAGTTATGCAGATGGAATACTTTGGCACCATATTAAAGACCAGTTACTTGATATGAATCTTAACTTAATACTTATTGCAGATTTCTATCAAGCTACTCCTGTTGGTTCTCGTATATCTCCGATATTTGAGCCACATATCCCTGAGTACCTCCTGACGGAACGATTTAGGTATCCAGTAAACTCTGCTATACATATGAACTCGTTAGCGGCTGAAAGAGCCATTGATACAGGTAATATGGATTTACTATTGTTTGATAATACCTTTGAGCGCATTACCAGCAATGAAATGAAAGATGTTATTAAGCATCATTGTATTGATAATGACTTTAACTCAAAAATACTAGCGTACACTAACAAAACTGTTATTGGTTACAATAACTGGATTTGTGAGCAGAAGTATGGTGATACAGGGTTTCATAAAGACCAAGAAGTATGTTCAAATGCTTTTTACATGTTTGGTCAATCCGTTATTCGCAATGAAGCCAAACTTACTATAAGTAACGTAGGTGAAATATATATTCAAGACAGTGGTTTAAAACTTCGTAATGTTATGTTCAAAGAATTTGGAAATAAATCTTTTCCCATACCTGCTGACTACAACCAATTTAACTCATTCCTTAAGTCTGCTAAAAATGATAGAGATTGGCCTAAATTCTATAAACTTAAAGAACAAGTAATGGATATACGTCATTCTTGGGCTTCTACAGTGCATAAAGCACAAGGAAGCACATATGATTATTCCATCGTAGACTTTAATGATTTAGAAACTGTCACTAATCCTTTGTTGTTCTATAGATTGTTCAATGTAGCAATCACTAGACCCAGACATAAGGTATTTATTTGTAAGGATTGATAATGAAGAGAGGACAACAAATGACCCCTAAATATAAAATTATTTTTTCTAATTTTGTTATTGAATTTATCTTTAAAAAAACTGATACAATTTTTCAAGTTGAAGTTGATAAGCTTGTAATCAGAAACATGGAGTTACTGGATTTGCAGTCAACATACGGGTTTGTTTTTGATGGTGTTAATTTCATTCATTCAAGTGTTACACATAATGTTTTTCAACAAAGAGACTTTGCAAGAAGTAAGACACACATCCCTCACGATAATATCCTAAAAGATGCTGCTGAATTACTTAAATCCAAACGAAATAATGAAATTGATAGAATGCATTTTAAAGGTTTAATCAATGGAATGCTTAGTGTTGTTAAATCAAAACTTGATTTTCAAATAGTATTTGATGGGATGTTTGTAAATGAAATACGTGCTTTTGACCTTGAATACGATACTGATTTTGGTAGATATACTAGTGTTCCTGATTTGTTAAGTTCTATGCTTACTACTTCTGATATGCTTTTTGTTCAAGAAACCAAAGAAAAATTTAAAGTATCTTATGACAGATACAGAATGTTAACTGACGTACTAGGATTTTAATATGATTGATAAGCTTAAGTTTATCCAGTTTGGTGAAGTTCAAGCTAGCTATAAAGTAGTAATACTGGCTAAAGATACTGACCTTAATAAAGACGAGCTTATTAAATACTACATTCAACCAATACTTGATATTACCCCTAATCTAACTATGAGTGACTTTGTTGCTGTTGGATTAGACTTTGGTGGAGCTAAAACCCCTAAAGTAAATGCTACTATTAAGCCTTGGTTGGATTTTCTAGCTACTATTATAGAGTGTGACTTACTATTATGTACTAACACTAACTATTTTAAAATACTATCTGGTATTACTAATACAGCTCATCTGTTTGGTAGTACTGTAGATTGTACCTATAAAGGGTATGAAAACATCAAAGTAGTTATTACTCCGTCATACAAGAGTATATTCTACGATGATAAGAACCAAGCAAAGATAGAATTGAGTAATAAAGGTTGTTCTGCTTTTTTAGATGGTAGTCTTTTCTTTGATGACATAGTAAATACTGCTGTATATCCAGAACTAACTTACGAGAAGCGTGACTTCTTACAATCACTACATCAGTATCCAGTACTGACTTGTGATATAGAAGCCTTCTCATTAAATCATACTAGAGCTGCATTAGCATCTATTAGTTTTGCTTGGACTAAACATGATGGTGGTGCTTTCATAGTAGATACTAAAGTGCTTGGCAAAATCTGTAAAGCCACTACTACAAGACATCACTTAGTAGAGTTCTTCTGTAGGTTCTTAATACAAGATAAAAAGAAAATCATTTGGCATAACATCAATTACGATGCAAAAGTTCTCATTTGGGAACTAATCATGGAATCTACGTTATCTAACAAAGTGGAAATGATTCAAGGTCTTGAACTATTTGCTGATATAAACAGTTTTGAAGACACTAAACTTATTGCTTATGTGGCTACTAACTCTTGTGCTGGTAACGAGCTAAATCTTAAGTCTCTGGCTTTACCATTTGCAGGTAATTATGCGCTAGATAAAGAAGATATTAAAGATGTATCCCTGTTAACTAAAGAGGTATTACTCAAATACAACTTGATTGATGCTTTAAGCACGTTTTATGTGTATGAGACCTATTATCCTAAGATGGTAGCTGACAATCAACTGAAGGTGTATGAGACCATTTTAAAGCCATCTGTAGGTGTATTAATGCAAGCAGAGCTTCATGGTATGCCACTGGATATGTCTAAAGTTAAATATGCTGAAAAGCAGCTTGAAATTATCGTAAAACGTTGCATGGATAACATAGTTAAAAACCCATATATCCAGTTATTTAATGAGACTATACGGTGTGACTTATATCATGAGAAACATAATGCGTGGAAAAAGAAAACAGCACCACTTATTGATGATGTATTTAATTATTTATTTAATATGAACTCATCTGTCCAGTTGTGTAACTTGCTATATACTATGCTGGAACTACCTGTATTAGATTTTACAAAAAGTAAAAAACCTGCTACTGGTGGTAAGACACTTAAGAAATTAAAAAACCACACTGAAGACCCTCTGATTTTAGCTATGCTCGATATTGTTATTGAGTTTACTAAAGCTACAAAGATACTCACATCATTCATACCAGCATTCTTAGATGCTTATTATGACCCAGAAACAGATATGCATTATCTGATGGGTAGTTTTAACATCGGTGGAACTGTGTCTGGTAGGTTGTCTTGTAAGAATCCAAATTTACAGCAAATACCTTCTGGCTCTACCTATGCAAAATTAATTAAAGATTGCTTTGTGGCTCCTAAAGGTAAGTTGATGGTCGGTTTAGATTTCAATTCACTTGAAGATTATGTATCTGCACTGACTACTAAAGACCCCAATAAACTGAAAGTTTATACTGATGGTTATGATTCTCACTCATTGAGAGCTTATAGCTATTTCCCTGAGAAGTTTCCACATATTGAAAATACAGTAACTAGTATTAATACTATTAAAAAGTTACATGAAGATATTCGTGGCATGTCTAAAGCACCTACTTTTGCATTAACTTATCAAGGTACTTATATAACTCTGATGACTAACTGTGGCTTCGATGAAACCACTGCTAGACGTATTGAGAGCAACTTTCTAGACTTATATAAAGTCTCAGTTGAGTACATTGCTAAAAAGCTTGAGGAAGCTTCTAAGACAGGTTATGTCGAAGTTGCTTTTGGACTTAGAGTCAGAACTCCTGTAATCCAAAAATCAATATGGGGTAGTAGTTATACACCTTATGAAGCCAAAGCTGAAGGTAGAACTGCGGGTAATGCTGCTGGCCAGTCTTACGGTATGCTAAACAATCGTGCTGGTATCGAGTTTCAAGAACGAGTTTTTAATTCTAAATATCGCATAGGTATCTTCCCTATAGCTCACATACATGATGCTCAATACTTTATTGTAGATGACAACATGCATGTATTGGCTTGGATGAATAAACACTTAGTTGAGTGTGTGCAATGGCAGGAGCTTCCTGAACTTCAGCACGACACTGTAAAACTAGGTGGTGAATTAAGTATATTTTATCCTTCATGGAAGACGGAAATCGTCATTCCTAACGGAATGCATGATGCGAAAGAATTAAGGACATATGCAAACCAAAAATTAAAGGAAATTAAAGATGAAGAGGACAATAGGTGAAACCGTAACAAGATTCTGGCGTGGTGAACGTTTTGTATTTACTTATCGAGGAAATGGCGAATGGGAATGTGATAAAAACCATTATCCAAGAGCCATATTTGATTTTGATTAATAAGGAAATAATCCTATGCAGGTATCTCTACTCCCTGACCACATCTCAAAACGAATAAACATCTGTAATCATACTGGCTGTTGGAACTATGAAGGTAAAGACCCTTCATCCAACGGCTATCAACGTGCTTGGTTCAAAGGTGTTCGTAGTGCTACCCATCGTATCGTTTATATTATACTTGTTGGTGGAAACATTGAAGGTAAAGATATTGACCATAAATGCTGCAATAGAGCTTGCTGTAACCCAGAACATTTAACCCCTATGAGTCATAAAAAGAATTGTAGGTTGCGTGATAAACGGAGAAGAAGAAAATGAATAAATATTTTATTTATACCTACTTTGACCCATATCAAGGACGTATTTGGGAAGTACGTAAAAGCTACTTTATATTTTTTAGTTTTTACGTTGCTTGTTACTTTGAAAAACTTCATGCAATACGTGTAATGCAAAACCTTAATAAAAAGTCGAGAAAATAACATGTTTCAGTTTTTAGGTAAAATCTCTATTATAGTATTAGTAATTTTATTTACCCCACTTGCTTTTGTACTATGTATGGCTCAACTATTTGATACACCTGCTATGTTTAGTTTTGGGCATATAATCTCTTTTTGGTTATTAATACTAATCTTTAGATTGTGTTTAATTTCAAACCAAAAAGCCTCTGTAATCGTATTAGGAAAATTACCAAAATGAATAAACCAAAGTACACAAATAATTATGGGTTACCCTTATCACTAGCTGTATGGCTATTAGATGATGGTTATGACCATGCTGCTGTCTCTGACCCTTATACATTTTCAGTTACTGAGATTATTAAGCCAGTAAGACAAATCATTCTAGGCCGCAGAGTTAACGCTCTACCTCCCGAACAACAAATGCAACCTGACATTATTGGTTTATTCAATGCTCGTGTAGGTCAATCTGTTCACAGTGCTATTGAGAATGCTTGGATGTCTGAAAAACTTCCTGATTTACTACATATGTTAGGTATCTCTAAACATGTAGGTAAAAGTATTGAAGTTAACCCTGACCCAAGTAATTCTAATCCTGATGCATTCAAGCTCTATATGGAACAAAGACGCACAGTAAAAATTAATAAGAAGTACTCTCTGACAGGACAGTATGATTTTAACTTTGATGGTCAATTAGAAGATTTTAAGTTTACTAAAACGTATGCCATAATGTCAGGTGTTAATGATGACTACTACATTAAACAAGGTAGTTGTTATAAGTTTATCTTCCCTGACCAGATAATAGAGGATACTACTAGAATTTCATTCTTATTTGGTGATTGGATGGCTTCTAGAGCCTATGGTGATTATCCTACTGTAGCTATTGATAGCAAAATCTTCCCCTTAATGAGTAAGTTTCAAACTCAACAATTTATCACACAAAAATTCACAGATATTCATACGTATTTCAACGCTGATGAATCAGCTTTACCAGAATGTAATTCAGAGGAATTGTGGAAAGATAAGGACGTATGGAAATACTACAAAAATCCTGCCAGTACTGCTCGTTCTACAAAAAACTTTGATAACATCACTGAAGCCAACCTTCGGTTAGCTAAAGATGGTGGAAAAGGTGTTGTTAAAACAGTATTAGGTAAAGTCAAAGCCTGTAAATACTGTAAAGCTTTTCCACTTTGTACACAGAAAGACCGCTTACTACTTAGTGGTCAACTTGAAATTTAACGGAGTTTAGGTATGAATACAGAGCATCCATTTATATTTATTATGGTTATTGTTATATTAATTTTATCCATAGTGATAGTACGTGCAGCAGTAAAAATTAATAGGGGTTTGAATCAACAAACAAGAAAAGTTAGAACGCTGCACTCCCCGACATTCAAATCCCCAGAAAAGCTAGGCCATAGTTTGAACTATAAAACTCCTGAATCAGAGCGTGTAGTTAGTAAGTCAGGTAGAGATTTAACTAAATTAACTGACGGACAGCAGTACGTTGTTAGAACTTTCTTTAATCAGTACCACAAGAAGAAACCTCTTAGTACCACAGGTAAGGCTGAAATCCTTATAACTAACCATGTAGGAGATACTTTTGTTTTCTATGCTAGTTCTGAGGGAGACCTAACTGAACATTTAAATAAGATTTTTGCAGCTACAAAAAGCGTAAATACTTATCGAAGAATGTATAGCAAAAAGCCAAAAACCTATATATATTAATCAGTTCCCCAATTAGAAAGAGGAAATTCATGGCTAATTTCAAACTTGAGCCGTACTTCAAACCAGCAGAAGATTTAACACAATTCCTTTGTGAAAAAACCCAAAGTACCAGTGCTTCATTCTTTCGCGTCTTGGTTGATTATAACCTATGTAAAATGGCCTCTGTTATGCGTATATCAATATCTACACATGATAGAGGACTAATACCAGTCAACATGTATGCGATTGCTTTAGCCCCTTCTGGGACAGGTAAAGGACATGCTACTAATATTATGGAAGAAGTCATTATGAAAGGCTTCCGAGAAAGATATTTAGAAGATGTTTTACCTTCTGTTGCTGAAGAAAGTTTGGCAAAACTTGCAGATAAACGAGCCACTAAAAAGAATAGAGACCCAGATACAGAACATGAGCTTGTGAAAGCTGAGTTCGACCGTTTAGGTACTTTTGTTTTTAACTTTGATAGTGCAACCACCCCAGCAGTAAAGCAAATGCGACATAAATTACTTATGTGTGGTGCAGGTGCTGTAAACATGGAGATAGATGAAATTGGCTCTAATTTACTTAGTAACCAAGAAGTTTTAACTGCTTTTCTAGAGTTATTCGATGTAGGTAAAATCAAACCCAAACTTACTAAAAACACCAATGAAAATATTCGTGGTGAAGAGATTGAAGGTAAAACACCTACTAATCTTATGTTGTTTGGTACTCCGTCTAAGCTACTTAATGGAGGTAAAACAGAAGACGAATTCATGTCTATGCAAGAAACTGGTTATGCTCGTAGATGTTTTTGTGCATTTACTAACAATACCAATAAACGTATAGATATGAGTCCTGAAGATGCTTACCTAACTGCTACCAGTCAAATCTCCGCAGGAGCTATGCAATTATTAGCTACTCAGTTTGAAAGACTTGCTGATGCAACTCACTTTGGTCAAGAACTTGTCATGGACAAAGACGTAGCTATCGAGTGGATTAAGTATCGTATGGATTGTGAAGCTGAAGCGGATTCATTGTCAGAACATGATGAAATACGTAAAGCTGAAATAGCTCACCGTTACTTTAAAGCTATGAAATTAGCTGGTGCTTATGCATTTACTGAAGGCTCATATCAAATTGAAATGAAGCATTTATATTCTGCTATTAAACGTGCTGAGGAATCTGGTGCAGATTTTGCTAAAATCCTTACTCGTGACCGTAATTACGTAAAATTAGCTAAATATATTGCTATTGTTGAGCATGAAGTTACTAATGTCGATTTGGTAGAAGACTTGCCATTTTATCGCGGTTCAGTTAGTCAAAAGAGTGACCTTATTGCTCTGGCCACTGCTTGGGCTTATAAAAACAATATCGTCATAAAACGTCAATTTAATGACGGTATAGAGTTTTTTAAAGGTGAGACTTTAGAAGTTACAGACTTAAGCAAAACCATAGTAGCTCACAGTGCTGGATTAGCTCAAGGATACTCTCCTGACTACGCTCCATTTGATAAGTTAGATAAGCTCTTAAACATGCCATCTTACAACTGGGTCAATCATCACATGATGGATGGCCACAGAATGGAAGATAATTCTATTGAAGGATTTAATCTTGTCGTATTAGATGTAGACGGTACTGCTACTCTTGATGAAGCCAAAGTATTCATGGGTGAATATAAATACTATATGTACACCACAAAACGTCATAGAACGGTTGGTGATGGCTGTAACGGTGAAGACCGATTCAGAATAGTGTTACCCCTTACTCACACGCTTCGCATGTCGAGAGACGAGTTTAGGCAGTTTATGCAGAATATCGCTAATTGGCTTCCTATTAATGTAGATGACAAAACCTTTCAACGTGCTCGTAAATGGCTTACCCATAATGGAGAAATCCATAAAAACCTTGATGGTGATTTATTAAATGCACTTCTGTTTATACCTAAAACCAGTAAAAGTGAGCAACTTAAAAGCCAAATGGCTAATCTTGAGAATCTTACTAATATTGAACGATGGTTTGTGAATAATACTGGTGAAGGTAATCGAAGTAATCAACTTATTAAGTATGCACTGATGTTAGTAGATGCTAATAAGTCTTATGACGAGGTAGAACGTGCTCTTAAGCAACTTAATGAAAAACTACCTAACGGTCTCAGTGAGTCTGAACTTGCTTCTACAATCCTATCTACTGCTGCTAAAGCAATAGTCAAACGAGGTAAATAATGAACAACAATCTTATCCTAGTGTCAGGTAAAACTGGCACTGGTAAGAGTCTTAGTCTTCGTAATTTAGAGAACCAATCCAAGTGGATGTATCTTAATTGCGAAAACAATAAGGCTTTACCATTCAAAAACAAATTTGAGTCTTATAACCTTACAGACCCAATGGATGTATTCGCTGGTTTTGACCACATGCTCAGTAAGCCAGATGATTATGAAGGTGTGATTATTGATACCGCTACATTCCTAATGGATATGTACGAATCAGTATATGTCGCTACGGCTGCTGATGGTCGGTCTGCTTGGGGTGACTACGCTCAGTTCTGGAAACGTTTAATGCAAATGTATGTTGCTAAAACTGACAAGAAAATAGCTATTTTGGCTCATACTGCTGACATCTTTAATGAAGGTGAATTAGTCACTGAAACCTTAGTAAAAGTTAAAGGTTCCTTAATGGCTCAAGGCATCGAGTCTTACTTCTCTAATGTAATTAGTACTAAAAAAGTACCAATTAAAAAGTTAGAAGCTCAAAACCAAGCCAGTGATTTATTAAAGATTACTGAGGACGAAGAAGAGGTAGGATTTAAACACTGCTTCCAGACTCGCCTAACTAAAGACACAGTAAATGAACGTATGCGAGCACCATTAGGTATGTGGAAACGTAGCGAGACATTTATTGATAATGACCTTCAGTCAGTCTTTAATAAACTTGAAACTTATTACGCAGAAGAAGAAAAATAACCCTTAATGCCCTACTTCGTAGGGCTTTTCTGAGTAAAACAACGGAGACATAAAATGTCCTTAGCAAATTTAAAAAGTGATATGGCTCAAACTGAGTCAGTTGAAGAAAGAGATTCTGTAGGTGGTTCAGTACTTGATGGTGGTATCTATGATATGCGTCTTGAAGTAGCTTACAGTCAAAAATCTGGCAGTGGTGCACTTGGCTTCTTTACAGTATGGGCCAATAGTAAAGGTCGTAAAATTACTGACCGTCAGTACATTACTTCTGGTAACGCAAAAGGTAATAAACCTTACTACGAGAAAGAAGGTAAAAAACTGCCATTACCTGGCTTTTCGCACGTAGATTTCATGTGTAATCTCTTACTAGGTAAGGGTTTGCTTGATTTGGAAGAACAAGAAGCTACTATCAAACTGTATGACGGAGCACAAAGTAAAGAAGTACCAACACTGGTCACTACTTATCCTGAATTACGTGGTTTAACTTCTAAAATTGGTATTAAACAGATTCGTCAAAATAAACAAGTTAAAGTTGGTAACAATTACCAACCTAGTAATGAAGAGCAGCTCGTTAATGAAGTTGACAAGTACTTTGATAGTGAAACTGGTAAAACTAGTACTGAAATTAAAGCTAATACTGAAGCCAAGTTTATTGATAAATGGTCTGAAACATTTGCTGGACAGGTTGTTGATACTTATAAACCAGTCACTTCTGCTCCTCAATCTGGTGCCAATCCTTTTGCAAGTCAAACCAAAGCCGCTGGCGGTGAAGGTCATCAGCCTTCAAGTATG
>Ga0070747_1000406_pt1 | contig 21762 bp, 31 predicted proteins | sample VirMetDEL_Mar_31_FD_77321 | JGI IMG/M metagenome (GOLD analysis project Ga0070747, IMG submission 77321) | Aqueous microbial communities from the Delaware River and Bay under freshwater to marine salinity gradient to study organic matter... | ecosystem: Environmental > Aquatic > Marine > Coastal... | reverse complement strand
ATGTACACAAATAAGGTCATTTTTTAACGACCCCCCTTCCCCCCTTGAGGTTCGTACCGCTCCAAACTACTCTTACTATTGTGACAGCTTGAACACATCGACTGGAGGTTGGTGATGTCATAGAACAAGCCTCCCAACCTGACGGGATTCACATGGTCTACGACAGTCGCAACCTGTTCGCACTCCACACAAAAAGGGTTGCTTTGAATCACAAAATCGCGAAGGTTACGCCATCGCCTACCATTGTAGCGGCTGTCCTTATAGGCTCTTTGGTGCATGGTGTTCTTAGGCCGCTGTTGCTTGCTGCCTGTATCCTTAAGGTTAATACTTGGCATACTTTTTAAGCTTTATCTGTAGTTCCATTAGCATCCTTTCCAATTCGTAATCTGTCCACCTTGTCTTTCTTTCGCTATCCTTCTCGACAGCCAAGGCAAAGCCATAGCCATGTTCCTCATCCAATCGCCGGGCAAACTTGAATTGTTCACCACCGCGCATATTGCACGGCGCACATTGGCAGCGGATGTTGCGTTTATAATCCCACCTTGTTGGGTACTTGGCCCGGCTTTGAAAGTGTCCGGCTTGGGCTTTCTTCCAATGCAATCGGCGGCGGCAAGTGTAGCACCTAACGTAACCCGCCCGCGTTGCATTCTGTAACCTAACCAGCCGTGACGTTGCTCGATCCAACTGATTGATTAGCGTTTTTCTTTTTGGTCTGCGCTTTCTCGATCTCATTTAAATCACCTGCCGTTAAAGCTAAGAACTTCCTGAGCGGTTGCGCTTCGCTATGTCTGCGGTGTGGGTCATAACCTGGCCTATGTTGGACCTCTAGAATTTGGATGGCCCGCGTTCCTTCAAACTTTCTACCCACCTCAAGGAATTCTGCCAGCTTAAGTCTGTTGTAAAGCTTATGCTTTCCGTAAGCAATCTCCCGGAACATTAAATAGAACTCTTCGACGGTAAACGCTGGAAAATGCTCCAACATAACATCCAAAGCCAAAAGCTTTTCTTCGTTAGTTTGCATTGTGGTTGCAGCGTCAACCAATTGCAGGGTTAGTTCTAATTCAGCCAATAGAAAGAGCCTTACGGCTACTCCATTAAGTCTAAGGGCTGTTCTAATATTCGTCCCATTCTTAAAGGCTTCCTCATTAGATAGCTTCCTAAGATCTTTCTTTATTAGGCTATTCGTTTGCGCCTTTAGTTGCCCATTTTTTGAGGGCGTCTTGATCATATTGCTGGCGTTTGTATCCTTTCGTCTTTCTTTCATTGTCGTATTTTTTGGCATTCCTAATCCAATTTCTAGCGGCGGCCTTCCAATCCTTTATCGGCTTCCTTGCTGCGCCTTGAATCCATCCATTGGCTTCATAGTAATTATAGAATGGCTCCCCTTCATTAGAATATCCTAATTCTAGAAATGCGGCTAGAACCTCATCTAAATCTTTAGGCTTCGCTTTCGCTTTAATAGTTGTCTTATCCTTTGACTCTATAACTGATATAATAGGTATCCGCTCACGGGTAGGGGGGGTATCCGTCTGCGGGTAGGGGGGGTGAGCGTCAGCGGGTAGGGGGGTATCAATGCACGGGTAGAGTACCCGCCCGGTGACACCCCCTCCCTTTCTGATGAGGTAACCACCCTTTTCCAGCTTAACGATTGCTTTCCGTGCTGCGCTAATTGAGACGTGAGCCAATTCGGCAAAATGGCGGCTGGAGGCGTAACACTGACCGACATGGTTTAGGCTTACAACCTCTGCCAAAATCACCTTTTCGGTCGGCGTAATTGGCAAGTTCCAAACCGCCATCGGAATCAACAGAAACTCACGCGGCATTAATGACGATCGTAAATTTCGTTCCCCGTCAAAGTCTTTAGAGCCTTGCAAGTATTTTTGTAGCGGGTGTAAAATTGGCCGCTCTTGGAATGGTCCTTTTCCATTGCAAGGTTAGCACTACACGTAAGTAAAGCGCGGCGTTCTTCCTGTAGGCTTCGTAAAATCAACTCTTTTTCAGCTTTGCAACTTGTTGATTCGTGCCGCAGTATTAGTGTAGTCAACCTGGAATCGAGGTGTAGGCGCATTGTTTCTTTATCCATGTTCGGGGTTTAAGGTCATTTCATGTTCTGCCATCAACAGGCGGGCAAGCTGCCCAATCTGTTGGCTGTAGGTCTTTAAATATTCAAAGTCACTTTCCACGGAAATGGTATCCGTTGCGGCAATGGCGGCTTTAATAGCCCATTGGACCTTAATGGATTCCCCGCGTTTATCGGATCCGCTGCCTTGGGTTGGCATTGGACCGCCTACGCTGGGCCGCTTAATCCTAAGCTTCTTCCCGTAAGCGGAATCCCCTGTTATTTCATAAACCACCTCCGTTCCAGCCGCCTTAAACCATGGCTCCGGGGCTTGGCTGTAGCATTGCCCCACCACGCCATTTTCCAAGGTTATTTCTTGTTTATACAGGGTAGAGCCATCCGGCGGATTCCATACGCCATTGCCTTGGCAACTTACAATTTTGGTCAATCCGCTTTGCATGATTCAGGTTTTAAGGTGTAAGGGTTGATTTGCAAAATGTGCAGCAGGGAGAAAAAGCGAGTTACGGGCATTGTGCCAATGTCTTTCAAATGCCGAATAATGGTCGCCCGGCTTACGCCTAATTGATCAGCCAAACTCACTTGGCTCATTCTTTTAGAGGCGATTTGGGTTCTTATTACGCTTTCGGCCTGTTGCATATAGTTTAAGCTTATCGGCATCAATGCGCGGCTTATCTCAGTTGCTAAATCCATGGGTTTGTTCAATTGCTTTAAATATTTCAAAGGCCACTTGGGGAACTATTGCATTCCCGTAAGCTTTTACGCTTTCCCGTCTCCACTTTGGAAAGGTGATGTTGTCCAATACTTTGGGAAGCCCATCATTTCTTCCACAAACAGGGGCGACAGTTGGGAAGGCTTGCCAATTTCTTGGGCCATCAAATGGTTTAATTCGCTGCGCCGCGTTGGCTGATCCGCCGGCCGCTCCTTTTCCGTCCCTGAGTTCCAGCAACGAGCCGTGGGGGTTGGTAGCATCCCTAAGCGCGCGGACTGCCTCAATGACTTCTGCAAATTGATTCCCTTCGCTGCATACTTCGCTTTCGCTTCCTCCCATTTCTCTGGAGTTCGTGCGCTGTTGTAATCGAACCGCGTTGGCGTTGGCAGCATATTGCTTTTGGCTAGATCGTGGAGTTGCGCCGAAAATTCTGTTCCGCCCTTGTTCTGTCTCTTGCCGTTCTCGTTTACCTGAACCGCTCCCCCGCTTACATTCTTTGTTGTTGGCGTTGGTAGCCACGATCCAAATTCTTTCCCTGCGGTGCGGCGCGTTGACGCTTGCAGCAGGAAGAACGACCGGGAAGACTTCGTAACCTTCACTTTCCAAGTCAGCGCACACCTTGTCGAGTACAGCCCCTCCATTCCAAGAAGTGAGACCGCGAACGTTTTCCGCCACGACATAGGTGGGGCAAGCTTCGCAAATAATTCTAAACATTTCCGGCCACAAATATCTATCGTCGGATGTCCCGGCCCTTTGACCTGCTGCGGAAAAGGGTTGGCATGGGAACCCTCCCGAAATGACGGATATACATCCATGAAAGTCAGTTGCGTTAAAGGTTTTGACATCATCAAAGGATTGAGATTGGGGAAAGTGGTGGTTTAATACTTGACGACAGAACGGATCGCGCTCAACGTGAAAGACGTTTTCCCACCCCATCCATTGCGCGGCTAAATCAAAGCCGCCAATACCAGAAAACAGGCTTCCATGGGTCATGCTGTTTTCTTTTTAGCGTCTGTTAATGCCATAAGTTTTTTAATCTCCATGTCGATGGCGACAAAATCACGGCGGGAAATAATTTCCAGGTTGTCTAATTCCTTTGCGATCCGGTAAATATGTAAGTGGACAGTATCCGGGTAAACGTCTACTGCTATAAGCTGCTCATTTGTATCCCTGTACATTATGCAAACCCAATCCGCAGTATCTGCACCATATGGGTGGAGATCGTAGCCTACGTACTCATCGAAATGACTTATAAGACCATGCATTAATTCAATCAACCGCATAAATGGCGAGTTGTTGGGGTTGGTTACGTGTGGGCCGGAAGGCTCTACCATTATTTCGTTCGTTGTTTTTGATTTTAGCCACCTCATCATTCAACAGCCAAATTCGTATTTCAGCGCAAATTGTTCTGCTGGAACATAGTAAAAGCGGTTGGTTTCCAAGCTTTGAACGTAAACGCAGTGTTTACCTGTTGATCGTTGCCAAGCGTTAGGACTAACGATCATAAAATATTTACCTGTCGAGTTTTTCACCCAAATTTGCTCCTTTCGCGGCGGTGTTGTGTAGGCCATTTGCTTGTTGATTTGTGCCAAATATACGACTGCTTGTTTCATATATGGAACTTTTTCGGTGAGTTTTTTTTGCCGACCTTGCAAGCATGGAAGCGAAAAAGAGCAAAAGCGCAATTAAAAGCGTAGACGCGGCAAGCCCTAAAAAAGCCGCCGCGCCTCAAAAGGTTGAGGTTAAGCCATCAATTACTATTGCCGAATTGGAAAAGGTCGTAATGGAGGTCGCACGGGATGAGGCGGCGAGAGGTCGCGGCTTTGTGCGCAACGTATGCCGCAGAATTCTTTCTGACGCCCGGAAAGCGGCGGAATAACCTTAGCGCGCAAAGAGTAACGGCAAAACGGCAACGAAAGCCAAGCAAATCAATGGCCAATCTAAGCCGTTGAGTAAGGCTTGTTCCGCAACAACGGCAACCAGGACACCGCTAACGGTGTTCTTGGTGCTAAACTTGCGCCGCTTGCCGCTGCTTTGTGCTGTCGCTCTAACTGCCTTAAAAGCTTCCTTTAAACTGCCTTGGGGTAAGTCCATATTCGGGGCGTTGGTTTTTTGGGATCCGCATCCACATGGATAAAGCGCGAACCAATCCCAATGCGCTCAAAGCCGGCCCTTATAAGCCCATCTAGAACCTTATAACGTTCCTGTCCATTACGGGTTCGAATGTCAGCGGCCCAGCCTCTTAAATGGCTGCTGTTTGGACTGGCGTTATAGCTTTTTTCAATCAAGCCTTTATTGTGTGCCAAAGTCCGGTAACCACTGCTCACAACAAACGGAACTTGAGCCAATTCGCGGGCAAAATCTAGCTTACGCATAAATTCGGACTGCATATTTTCCCCGGATCCTGGTTTGTCCGGGCTGTCAAATTCGCTTAATTCAAAGTATCTGTAAATCATTGGCGGGCCATATGTAAGCGGATATCCTCAACGCCTTGTTGGAGTTCTTTTAGAAGCGTTTTAATTTCTGTCCGTTCGCTTTCTAGCACATACAACCTACCCTTTACGCGCTCAATCTCCCCGTTCAACTTGACCCACATAGCAACCAAGGCCAAGGCTGTAGGTAATAGACTCACAATATTGTCAGAATTCATTCTTCCTCCGGATGCCACATATAGTTAATGGCCTCAATTACTTCGTTAAGCTTTGCGATGACCTCTGCCAAAGTTGCCCTGTCTGATAGGGGCTGAATTGGATTATTTATACGCGCCATCAATTGACCAAATTTACTTGATGTTGAAAATACATATAAACGCTATTGGTTAGTGATCCGCTGCGGTTTTCAGCCATTATATACAGCATATCCGCAGTAATAGGGTTGGCCGTTGTAAACGTGGCATGGTAAACCCGGCTCGTTCCGGATTGTATAGTTTCTGCCGCCGTTTCTCCCTGATAAGTTAGTGTTGGGCTTGTTGTTGTGCCGCTTGTTGTTTTGTCAGCCGTCCACAACGAAAAACCAAAAGTTGCTCCAACAGGTGCGTTACTTTGACGGAACATAAACTTTAGCTCTATTTTTTTGCCGCTAATGGGGATTTGAATTCCGTATGCAATTTGGTGAATAGCCGCAATCGTTGCCGTGCTAGTCCCAACAACCAATCCAGACATATAATTTCTTAGGTTCGTCGTGTTTGGTTCGCTTACGAAGTTGTAAAAGTTAAACGGACCATAAGACGTATTTCCCGTGTGTATACGTTCGCCATCGTCTGAACTACTCCATTGGTAACGCCCGGAAATATTGGTAAGGGGAATGGCAGCAGATGAGCCGCCCCCAGCATCTTCCCAAGCCATAACCCCAGCTCCGTCAGTAGTTAAAACCTGTCCGTCTGTACCTGTCGTATTGGGCAGGGTTAACGTTACGTCTGTGGTGTCGTCAGGGACTTTTAAATAAACGCCGCCTAAATCGTCCTCGCCTTTAAGGTAAATTTTAGGGATTTGACCCGCTATCAACCTTTCGATGGATAAAACGTTTTGAACTACGGGGTTCACTTTGATTACCCTATCACCCCAAGACAAAACGCCGGAGCCATTTGTAGCCAGGACTTGGCCGTTTGTTCCCGCACCATCGGGAAGCGTAAGAGTAGTGTTTGCCGTAACACTTAGTGGGGCTTGTAGTTGTATATAGTTATCCCCTAACAAGTCGGCTTCCTCTAACCTAATAGCACCACCCGCGACGGTCCCGCTATCAACGTGGAAATTTCCAAAGACTTGGACACCATCGGCGGTACTAATCGCCATTTTTGTGGTTGTTCCGTCTGTAAAAGTTAGCTTGTTGCTATCTAGATCAACTTCCCGGTTTGCGGTTAAAGTTTGGTCTGCCGCCCCTAGGTTTCCGGATCCGTTAGAAGCCGCCGTAACCCTACCCGTAGGGTCTACGCTTATGCTTGCGTTAGTGTAGCTCCCTGCCGTTACTGTAGTGTTATTTAGCTGGTCTTCGCCTATGGCGTTAATGGCTATTTTATCAGAGGTAACTTGTTCGTCTAGAATTTTGTCGGTAGTAATTGCTTCGTCTGCAATTTTAGCGGTAGTTACTGCATCGTTTTCGAGTTTGGCAGAGCTAACCGAGCTGTTGGCTATTTCGTCGGTGTCAATACCGCCCGCAGCAACGCCCACGGTTATGCTTCCCGAAGTGGTTACAGGGCTTCCGCTTGTTACCTCCAACGATTGCCCGGCGGTAATTCCCACGCTTGTAACGGTTCCACTACCCCCGCCGGATCCGTTGGCGGCGGCTGTAACCCGGCCTTGGCTGTCTATGGTAATATCTGCGGCGGTATAGCTGCCCGGCGTAACCGCCGTGTTGTCTAGGTTCAGCGTTACCGCTCCTGTTGTGGGTGATGCCGTTAAGCCTGTACCTCCTGTAACGCTTGACACCGCCCCAGCTGATGGCGTAACGTTATCCCACCTATCCGTAAGGGCGTTGTATTGTATAACCTGCCCGGCGGTAGGTGAGCTAATACGAACGTCCCCCAAATTCTCAAGTAAAATTTCACTTAATCCCCCGGATCCGTCTTTGGTTCGTAGGATAGCTTCTACTTCCCCTTCTACATCGGCAAGTTGACCGCTTGCTATCCTTATAAATCTGCGGCTTGCCTCTTTTGTCCGGCTTGGGCTGACGCTGCCAATAATATTTGGCGGCTTGGTTGTTGGGTAGTTAACCAAAGAAACAGAAGGTTCCGACCCGGTTAAACCTTCGCCAACGTGGTGTAACTCCATGCGGTGAGTGTTTTGATCCGCGTGGAATTCCATAGAACCTATGGCATAAGTTTTCGATTTGTCGGTATCGAAAACGTACATGAAAAACGGCACAAAATCCGAGGCGAGTAAATCGCCGCTATAAACCTCCTTGGCCCTTTCAAAATATCGGGCCACGTCATTAACGCAGACCTGGTTTAAGTCTTGGCCTGTAGAATTTAACAGGCTAGTCCAATCCGGCAACGGCCCGTTTACATTCTTAAATTCAGAAGGGTTAAAAATGTACTCACCACCGCTTACCAATTGACTACCGAAAAAAACGGGTTCCTCTATTCTTGATTCGGAGGCATCGTTGGCGTTACTGCTCACAAAATGACTACTTACGCCGCTACCGCTACCCGCACCAAGGCGGAAACTGATGTAAATAGGAGTGGCATTTTTTTGGGCCGTGCTGGCCGCCGTTCCGTCACCCTCAAACAAAACGCAGATAAACTCCAACTCTAGAGTTCCCGTTGCATCTAAGGGAAGTTCCGGCGTTGTGAAAGCTAATGGTATTCCCGCTTCGTAGTTAGGTTGGTTGCCAACGTACACTATAGGCGGATCGTAGTTTATGAGTTCGCTACCAAATTGGATTTTATCTCCGGCGGTTTGACTCCAAACGGCTTCCTCCGGCGTTCCCCATTCGTAAACGGTAACATTTCCGGTAGCGTTCTCGAATTCATCTTGGGGGATAGTAATCCCGTTGGTTAAATCCAACTCAACCCCCATTCGGCGGCAATAGTAGTTGCCTACTTTAAGTTTGACGCCTACGCGAAGCAACCCACTAAACGGAGAAGATGAAAAATTAGCGGTTGTAATTATGTCCGCTGTTCCCTGTAGCGTAAAGCTTGTTCCTGCCGGATACGTTCGGGGTTCGTTAATGGTGTAACCCGCGATGGTGTCGCCGCTGCTTGCACCTTGGGGGTAAATGTCAGCACCCCCGCCCGGCATATTGGTAACCAATAAACCATCCCCGTAAATTAATGGCCGCCTTACCTGTTTTACGGGTGGAAGCAAAATGCTTTGCCAGCTTGCAACCTTGTAAGATCCGGACCCTTCACCAATGGTTTTAAGTGCCGTGGTTACGGCTCCGCCTTCCTCGGTGTAGTCAGCCAAAAAAGTTCGGAACGTAACGGAACCCAACACCCCATTTACATATTTGCCAACCGGGAATAAATTAAATGAGCCATCAACCAAAGCGATTCGGCTATTGTAGCACCTAAGCAAATTCCTCAAATATTCCTCTGCGTCATATGGGAATAGGTCAAAGCTGCCTGTATTCAAGTCATAAAACTGACCATCTAATTTGACCTCTGTAAACGGATCGTTGTTTGTGGCAACGTCCGGGGCGATGTCAGAAATAGCCTTTAAAAATGTGTCCGGGCTACCCAAGGCATCTAAGAATAAATCTGAGGTTCCACATAGCTTTAAAATGTCTATGACGTGTTCGATATATTCTTGATTGATGTTGGCCGGGGTGTATTCTTGACGGCTCAAAAGTTGCAAGCCGTCCACCGCCATTATTTCGGTGTCGTATGGATAGGGTGCATCTATAATTTGGAGGTTATCGGTTGTGATTAAACCCACCCAAAATACCGGGCTTGTATCTGTGTTTCCCTTACGGATAACAAGCCGAAATCTACCCTCGTCTGCGGTGCTTAGTTGAGTTAAGAAAGTCTCAACGGCAGATGTTGTAATAAGAAAGGGAAGGCGAACCGTGCTTGGTACTATTGGAGTCCAAATGTCTTCCCCGCCGTTGTAGTTGAGGGAGAAACCTGGAGCGCGTAGTTCAATATCTAGAATGGCCCCGCTGTAGGTTGTGTCTTCAACGTGAATGGTGTAAATCTGCCCTCCTGTTGTTGCGGCTTTGCCGCGTAGTCTAATGGCCATTCTTTAAATGCTTAAGCTGCCGTAAGTTCTGCGACTGCGGTTCTTGTCACGGGATGAGGTCAATAGAATATCACGCCCACTAATGGACGCGGACATATTTCCGCCGCCAATCATTCCCTTGAGTTTGTCCAATGGAGCGATTACTTCCGGATTGTTTGCGCTTCGGTTGCTATGATCTCCAACCATCGCCATTACTGGAGAGGAAGCCAATCCACCAACGGCAAGGCTTGGGATACTTCCCAAAAAGCCCTCTAGCATAGAAAGGCCCGCAACAATTAAGGCCGGGGAAGCTAGTCCACCGGAAAATAAATTGGTGGGATTGGCCGGGGAGGTTGCGTTGGCAATAACGTTAGCCTTGGCCATTCCTATTACGCTTCTAATAGCATCAATGGCGAAGCCTTTTAAAGCGTCTTTGGCGGCGGCGGCCTTTTGTTCCATCGCTTCCATTGGCGTTATAATGCCCTCAGCTAAAGCCTGTTTTATTTCTTTGCTCTTACCAATTAGGTTTCCAAATTGTGCGCCTATAGTCGCCCCAATTTGTGCCATGGCCTCAGAAATTCTTTGGGCTTTTTCCCGCGCCGCCATTTCCAAATCTGTAAGAACGGCTTTTACGGGTTCCATATCCATGCCACCAAGCATTCCCAACAAACCTCCAACGCTACCCGTTGAAGTGTCAGAACTTGCACCCTTACCAAGTGAGCCAAGTAAACCTCCCACGTTTAATTGATCCGGGGCCAAGCCTAATTCTTCCCCCGTCTTTTCTGATGCTTTAAGGATGCCTTGAACCTTGGCCAAAGCGGCGGCGGCAGCGGCGGCGGCCTTTTCTGTATCCGTTAAACCCTCTACAAAATTATCTTGGGGTTCTTGGCTGGCTTTAAGTTCTTTCCTGTAGTCTGCCAAGGCCGCCTCTAATGGGGTCAACCCGAATAACTCCACGCCCTTATAACCTTCCTCAAGTTCTTTAATTCTGTCCAGGTCGTCTTGGCCAATGCTGTGGCCCATTGTTTCAGACAGAATTTTTACTTCACCCTCTACGCGGCCCAACGCGCTTTTAAGTTTTGGCAAAGTAAGATCCGCCAACTTTTCCTCTATCGTGGCGGTTTGGTCTACGCTTTCATGGTATTCCCGCGAAGCTTTGGCGGCAGCCTTTAAAGCCTTGGCACTTTCGCGGGTAAGGTTGTTGTAACGCTCGGTTTCTTCTTTGGCCCTTTTTATCTTATTGTAGAGACTAGCAAAGCCAGCACCTGCAAAAGCCAAGGCCGCGCCTATTGGACCCAACAACGCCGTGCGCATCATTGTAAGTTCTGCCGTTACCGCTCCGGCGGGTGGAATCATAAACATCAAGGCCCGCCCCAACAACATCACATTTTTGGTAATGCTGCCGATGGCAATAATGGCCGGACCCATTAGAGCCGCAAAGCCAGCAAAAGAAATAATTGTTTTCTGTGTGTCTTTGTCAAGATGCGAAAACCAATTGGCAAGTTCTGCAATCTTCTTTGCCAAGTCCGTAATGGCCGGGGCCAAGGCTTCGCCAATTACCAATTGCGCTCCCTCTATGGCGGATTGCATCAGTTTAATTTGGCCCGTTGTGGTGTCGTCCATGGTCTTGGCCATGGCTCGGGCTGCCCCGTCTGCGTTCTTTAGTTCCTGTGTTAGCGGTTGGATTTTTTCCGCGCCCTCAGATAAAATCAGCAATGCACTTTGTGCGGATCTACCAACCTCATCTTTTGCGTCTGCAAGGTTTAAGCCTTCCTGGCCAAGCCTTTTAAATTGCTCTGTTAGTGGTGTGCCATCGTTGCTTAGTTCCGAGAAAATTCGCCGCAACGCGGTTCCGGCTTTGCTGCCTTTAATTCCGGCATTGGCTAGCACGGCCAACATTGCACTTGTTTCTTCTACGCTTACTCCCGCCGCTTTGGCTACCGGAGCCACAAAACTCATTGAAGTTCCAAAGGCTTCCATGTCCAGCGCACTACTGGAAAAGCTTTTGGCCATAACGTCCGTAAGGTGTCCGGTTTCTTTAGCGTCTAAACCATAGGCGCGAAGGGTAGCCCCGGCAACCTCAGCGGCGCGGGCCAAGTCTGTTCCTGTCGCTTGGGCTAGGTTCAAGGTGGCCTCAGTAGCGTTTAAAGTTTCCTCGGTTGTAAATCCTAGCTTGGAATATTCAAGCTGCAATCCGCTTACCTCAGTTGCTGTAAAACGTGTGGCCATTCCAAGCCGTTTTGCATCGGCTGTAAGGGCTTTAAATTGTTTGTCCGTGGCTCCGGAGATGGCTTTTACTTGGGCCATCCCCTGTTCAAAGTCTGCAAAAACTTTAACTGCACTTCCGCCAATGGCTGCCAAGGGAAGCGTTACGCTTTTCGTAAGGCTTGATCCCATTTTTTGGATGTTGCCAAACGTGCGACTAAACGCAGTCCGGGCCTTGCCCAATTCTTTGTTTAAGCCCTTGGTACTTGCCCCAATATTTACAACTAGGTCTTTAACTCTTGCCATCTGTTATTTTCTTTGCCCCTGCCTTTAGGAGGTTGATGGCCGCCAAGTCACTCTTTTTGGTTACCGCCTTTTCCCATGGAAAGGTAATAAGGTCTTGGGGCTTAAGTTTCTTTTTGCCTGTGTGTGGACTAAGTAGGTAACAAGTGGCCCACCGCGTTCTTTCCCAACTCTGTTTTTCGCTTTCGTGCTGGTTATCTAAAAACGCACTATAAGCCAAAAGAAACTCTGTGTAAGTCAGCCTATATAACACGGCGGGGTCGAAGCGCAATAGCCCCAACCCCGCCCCAATTATCTGTTCCAGTTCAACCCTTACGCCTGAGCCGCTTCCGCTTTTTTTTCGGATGACTTTGGGCCAGCCAAAAGCGTCCCTACTGCACCCATGAGCGTAGCAAGGTCATGGACCTGGACCAACCCAAGAAAGCTTTTTACATCATAGTCAAACTTGGCTCCGGATTCCTCAGCCCCGCGCTTGGCAAAATGATAAACCAAGCTGCCTACTTCCCACAATGCGGAATCCTCTCCAATGTCTCCAAATTTCAAGCCTGTTTCCTGCTCGAATGACATCAGGGCCGCCAAGTCTGCCCGCAAAGTAAAAACCTTGCCTTGAATTTTGATTTCCATTAAGCGAAGTCCATATCGTAGGATCCGGTCATAGTCAACGTACCGCTCACGGTTACGGTTTCCTCTGTATTGGCTGAAACGTCAAGGCTTCCAATAATGGCTTCCCCCGTTACAATAAAGCCCGCCGATGCCGATGCTGTTCCAAATGTAAAAGAAACTAAACGATCCGTAAAGCCAGGGCTGGCAAGATCAAAACTTCCGACCAAATCGGACAGGGTTTGTACTCCGGTTGCGCTTGGGTCAAAGTAACCGCTAAAGCTGATGCTGCCGCCGCGCTTTCCACCAATAAACGCAGAAAATCCGCCGCTTTGCTTGTTGGTTACTTCAATTTCTTCCTGTGTAATTGTCAAAGTTCCCTCGGTTTGAAGGTCCAAAGATTCGGTAGGCGTTCCGCCTGTTCCGTCCACCAATTTTAAAATGCACAATGTGCCGTTAAGAATAGCCATGGTCTAATTTTTTTTTCTATCTGTTACGATTGAATTCACCAAGACATCCACCCAGCCAAAAACCATTCTTGGTTTTACTGAACTATCCGGAAGCAGATTAATGGCAGCTTTAGCAAAAAGCATAAAGGCCAAAAGCAACTCGCCCCAATTGGTTGTAATGTATTCAATCATAAAAGCGAATTTAGTTAATTCGGCGCACTGATAGCATTCCATAAGATAGACTTATAGAAGAATCGATAGTAGAGGTATCGAATGCACTGATTGTAATTCTATCGTTTGCTTGAGCCTCCACAACTGAAGTCATAACGGCGGTGTCCTCTGTAACCCCATGTTGGTGGTTTATGTATGCCGTGCCGTCAGGGAAAATAGCTTGGCCCTCAAGGGTAATTCTAAAGTGCGGGGCTACTCCATGCCCGCTACTTTTTGCGGTAACCATTAACTTAATTTCATACAAGCCAGCATCCAACAAACCAATTACACCGCTGCCCGCAGATCCGGTTTCTACAATCCTATCTCCGACTTGGATAGTGCGCGAACTAAACGGAATGTTTACCGCCGTAGTTCCATTAATGTCAATTTCTGACGCGCCGCCCGTCAAATATTGACTTTCAATAACTTGTTGTCGGAACTCCGTCTTTTGGCCAACCTGAGTAATGGAAACAATGGCGGTGTTATCGCTTACGCTTACGCTTGTAGGACTGAAGTTAATTGTGTCAACCAATCCACTTACGCTTGCTCCATCTCCCACGGTTATGGGATTGGGGCCGATGAGGTTAATGGATGGGGCCAAGCCTGTTCGAAGCTGCCTAACGTTAAACCTTTGTTGGGCGATATAGACGCGGCGAGTAGCGTTAAACTCAGTGTCTGCACTTAAGTATTGAATGGATTGGATTGGAATCCCGTTAAAGTTGCCTCCATTTCTGTCCAAGGCCGCCCGTACCGCCTCAGTTACGTCCATTACGTCAGAGTAGTTTTCACCTACGCAATACGTTTCGAGTTGGCTTGTATCTACTTCGCTTGTTGCGTTTTTTGTGTCTGCGGGTTCAATGCTTAAAATGCTGTAAACGATAAACGGCGTTTCTACTTCCTCCGGAGCCATCTCCGGGTAAATTCTAGAACCGACAAATTCACTAACTGCCGCGTTGGTGCTAAGGATATTGAAAATGGCTTTTCCTACATTCATTTTGTGACGTGTTTATTTAAAGCCTTGGCATGGTTACGCCGTAAAGCCCGCTCCATATTGGTCCGGCCCTTAGCCAATCCCCTATTAAAGAAATTTTTGTTTACTCCTGGTCCCAAGTATTGGTCGCCCGCGTCTACAATGTGGGCGAACCATCCATCTTTAGTGCTGCCCGCCCTAACTCCATCATTAACCGCGCTCGACCTTGGGCCAAGCCACATATTGGTTCCGTTGCCGGGGTCAATAGGCGCAATTGAGCGGCTAAGGGTTCCGGGTGTTATATCAATGTCCGGGCCAGCCTTTCCGCCAAACCTTCCGGATCTTCGAACCTCAATAGTTCGCGGGTAGTCCACAACCGCCTTACGCATTGACCGCGCACCGCTTTGGGCAACTTTAGTATGTATGGCCTTAACAGCGTTTCTCTTTAAGCTCTTATAGTTCCCAATCCTTTGGAACTCCAAAACCATTTTTTCTATGTCAACGGTTAGATTAATATCTACCGCATTGCCTGAATTTTGAGGCTTGTTTAATTTCCTTTCGCTGCTGGAATATCTGCGCCGCCCTTCGCTACTTAGTTTCTTGTAATAGCCCATTTTAATCCGTTTGGACTCTCTTACAGAATACTCTTAAGCCGTCAAGCCTTCCAATTTCTTGAATGCCTATAACGTCATAATCCTCACCGCTATAGTCAACTCGGAAATTATCGAGGATGGTAAAGGATCCGCGTGGGTCGCGAATGTTAAACGTTATATGGCGTTCCGGGAATATGCCATACGCTTGCGGCGTTTCCTTTGGGCTTCCTGGAAAAATCACCTCCGCCCAAACTTCGCCTAAACTGCTATCAGCCGCGTCTAAATTGTTCCATGCCGGAACCGGATCCCCGTAGGGGTTTTGTGTCGGCGACCTTTTCAGGAACCTTATCCGACGGTCTAATTTTCCAAACTTCATACGACAGCGATATAACGCAATGGAGAAAGTAGGGCATTAACGCCAAGAGCCAAGCTGCGCGGGATGGCCCCGCTTTGTGTAACCGCTGTTCTGTGTTCGTACCAATGGCCCACCAACATCCGAATGGATTGGGTGAATGGTTCCGGAATTGCAGTATCTGCCCATCCCGCCGTAGTCTCAATCCTTACGCCGCCCAAATTAAAATCTTCCACCGTCGGGGGGCTTTCAAATCCAATTCGCGCGGGTTGGCTGTCGATGTCGTAATAATAGTTTCCGGCGGGTAAAGTTGTTTCCACTCCTGCGCTATTGTCGTACTTGACGTGTGCCAAAGCTGTAAGAGGGCCAACAGGAAAGGAACTATTAAAAAAATTGTCCATCCGAAAGGTGGCCGTATAGCTACCCAATCGAGTATTGCAGTAATCCTCCACCCAAGTTACCGCCGCTGCCCTCAGTGCCGTTATAAATGTGTCCTCGGCGGTATTCTCCACCCTTAGAAACCCTTTCAATTCTGAAAGTGTTATGATATTGTCCAAGTTCGCGCTACCGCTGTAAGTGACTTGCATTCTGCTAAAATAAAAAAGGGCCGCTGTTACGCGGCCCCTTTCTATTGTATTCGACTGCTTTTTATTATGCAGTAAGCGCAGGAGCAACAGCCAAAGCCTTTCCTTGACGAATCCCAAAGTCCCAAAATTGGGTCACATAGAGATTTGTTTGGGCCGTGGCGGCACTGCTGAAAGGATCAACCAAAACGTCGAGGCCCCCGAACCTGGATCCGATGCAACCTTGGGCAAAATTACCGCAAATTGCAAAGTGTGAACTTCCGCTAGTCACCAAGTTTGGAGTAGCCATAACGATGTGGCCATTCATCATCATATCCTGTAGCATTGCGCTAATATCCGCAACAGCAACAAGGCTACGCAATTGCGTAAACACAGCGGGCGTAACCACGTACCGCACCCCGGCAAGATCCGCGCCATCCTCCAAAACAAGCTTTTCCAAGTTGTTTACGATGGTATTGGTAATGGCTGAAGCTGTAGCATCTACGTTAACCTCCGGTGTTCCTGCTACCGCGTCATCGGTGATGGCTTTAAAGGCCGCCGTGTCCATCTTGGTGTTTACCCCTGCAACCAATTCGCGGGTGATTAAGGCATCGACTTGGCTTCCTCCTTGGAGCAATAATTGCTTGGAATAAGTAGTCGTATTGTTCACGCGCTGAGGGGTAAGGCTCACCGTGTCAAGGTCCAAAGTTGAATCCGTAGCGGTTGCTACCTCTGTTCCAACCCCAGCAATAGCGTTACTCTTAACGCGCGGGAACTCAAGGTTTCCGTTAGCTTGGATAAATTGCACCCCAAGCTGCTCCATCATATTTGGAGCGCGAAGGCCATCAATTGCATTTCCGGAAATTGTGGGGACAAATCCGCCGCCGTTTCCAGGTGTTCCAATTGTGCCAGCCAAAAAGTCATCGGCGGTACGCTGCATATACTTGGATGGGATGCCCACTTGTCCACGCATATCCACACCGCAAGAACGCATTTCGTTCTGCGCTTCCTGAGCGAATTCCAATTCTGCACCCAACAGGTTGCGGCCATTGCTTACGCTTGAAATGGCACGGCTCAAGCTGTATTGCTTGGCTACGCTTTCAAATTCGCGGGCTTCGCTTTGGCTACTCTGTCCACTTTGAGCCATTCGCGCAGTTGCGGCGGCCTTCATTTGGCGCATTTCAATAAAAGAATCGAGCTTAACCAATTCGGAATCGTACTTGGTAATCTGTTCCTTTTCCGCATCGTGGGCCGTGCGGTTTTCGCCTTCAATCCCGGCGGTAAGTGCTTCCAATTCCTCTGAAACTTGCGCCCGCTTTGCGCGGAGATCGTTCAGGGTAAGGGTTCTTGTATCCTCTGACATTTTTTTTCTTTCTTTTTTTTCTGTTGGCGCGGCAGTTGTAGGCGTTGGGTTTGGCTCACTCTTTCGCGAAGTTACAACATTATTTGGGCTGTCGTAGGCGGGGTATACAACTGGAGCGACATCTAAAAGGCGTCCAACTTTTTTGACCCTGCGCACTCCACCCGCGTCCCTTTCTTCCGTTTCAATAGTAAACGCAAAACTTGATTGGGACACGTCACCGCGCCGAATCAATTCGTAAAGATCCCGGCCCGCTGTTGTGTCTGCTAATTCAGCCCGGTATTTTAAGCCAACCTCATCCGTTGAGAGTTCCAAGGTATCGTTGGTGGTCCGTGCCAAGGGTTGACCCTCATGGTTAAACAACAAACGAACGTCATCATTTAAGCGACCTTCAAAAGCTGCCGGATCAATGACCTCTTTAAAGCTGCCTAGGTCTGTCACTTCATTAAAGACAGCGGCGTAACCTTCCACCACGCGCTTCCCTTCGGTTTCTGCTGCCCGCGTTTCACAGGTTCGCACCTCTACGCCCTCGCCATATTTTTTACGCATTTCAGCGGTAAAGTCTTTTTCTTGTTCCATTATTCTACGTTTTTGGATTCGGTTAGGCGGTCGCTATAGCTTTCCAACCTGTCCAAACTTAGCTGGTTCACGCTGACGGTGTGAATGTCGCCGCCATCATTTACCGCGTTCAACTCAAGTTGCTCTCTAACCTCATTGATACTTAAAACCCCGCTTTGGAGCATGGTTTGGTAAAACTCGCCTTGGGCTTTAAGATCCGTTCTGTACATATCCCCCAATCGGAATTTGCTGTAAACCTCCGGCCGCTCAAAAACCGGAATCAACTTCCTGTCTATTTCTTGTTCGATTCTTCGCGCCCATGGCAAAAGGCAACCTTGTTTGTACAACAAGTTTTGCTGTTCCAGGTTGTCGTAAGTGGCTTGGCCAAGACCAACTAAGGGGGCCGGGACTTGATATGCCCGCGCAATTTCTTCCGCCTGTAGCTGTCGAGTTTGTATAAAACTCATGGTTTCAGGTGGGACGGTGATGGGCTGATACTTAAAGCCAAAAGGAAGCAACTTAGTTCCAGCCGTTTGTTGGCTGTTGTTCCATTGTTTTTGGACTTGTTCAACCTGTTGGGACTTCAATGGCTGTTCCGTACTTAGGATTCCAACCATCTGCCCGCCATTAGCGAAAAAGTCGGATCCGTAGTCTTGAGCAGCTTTAGCCAATCCAATATTGTCCCGCTGTAGGCGCAAAGGGCTAAGGCCCACCATATTACTCACGCACAGCATATTTTCACTACTCACCGCGCCGTAATTTCTGACTTTAAAATAAGTCTCCCCATTTACCTTTTTAGTCTCCACGTCATAGTAATAAACCGGGGTAAGGCTTTCCACGCGGCCTTGGTTGTTGCGCTCAATTATGGCGTAACCCTTGCCATACATTAAGCTTTCGCTCAAAACGTACTCCCAAAAGCTAAAAGCTGTCTGTTCCGCATTGGGAAAATGCCCAATGACGTTGTAAGCTGGATTTTGAAAATCTTTCTCTACGCGGTTATTTTCTTTGCGCAGAATTTCAATGGGTGTAGCTGCTAGGCTTGTTGCAATCTTATAGACACAGGCGTAAACGGTGGAAACGGCTAAACTGCTCTGTTCCGTGATGTTAACGCCCGCTTTTGTGCCTGTTGTTATGCCCGCATATAACGGAACCTGGTCCGCGTTGTACTTTCCAACCCGCGCTCTAAACAAGCTTTTTACGTTATCGATTAAACCGGCCATTGGGGTAAAAGTAAGGCCCGACAATCGCCGAGCCTCACGGAAAAACCAAAAAACAACGCGCCTACCGCGTCACAACGTCCAATATTACGCCAAAAACAACCTAAAAAATGATGAAAAGAGAAAATATTGTTTCCGATTGTTGCGGATTTGAGGCAGTCGAAAACGCTGCGGATCTTGGTATTTGCGGGGAATGCGGTGAACATTGCGAGTACACCTTGCCCGAAAATCTAGAATAAAAACACCCTAAGTGTTGCATATATGAAACATATGCCTATCTTTGAGACATCAAACAACGCAAAACAAAGCAACCATGCCCCGCACCTACTACACAACCAGTATGACTCATAACCGCAACTTTCCGGTTTATGTCAAGTTTGAAAGCCGCAAGTCCTTTTGGATTAAACTGAACAATGGCGCAATGCACCGGATTGCAAAATGGATGTGTGACGGTGTAGACAATTCAGACGAATTGCGGCAGATTCACAAGATGGCTTGGAAACAGTATCACGCTCAACGATGAGACATCAAACAACGCAAAACAAAGCAACCATGAGCAACGTGACCACAACTGACCTTGGATACATGAGCATCGAAATCACCGAAATGCCCGTGAACAAAAAAGGCCGTGAGATGGGCTGGTCCCAGCAGTTCAAAGAGGTCAAAACATGGGGGCCTGACAACGGCCACATGAGCGGCATGATTTCCACCACCTACTACTGGCAGGGTCACTTTGGACGACACACCTTCCGCAGTTTTCAGAAGCAACCATGAAAGACCCGGAATGGTGGGACGAGGTTCTGGAGAACCACCCACCCCAATCTAATTGGTTGCTTGATTAAGAGACCCCGCTTCGGCGGGGTTTTTTGTTTATAGGCTGTAAATCTTCAACATATCGTCTGTGATTTCGTCGCCTTGCCTAAGCTTCTCGCCGATGGCCATAACCAAAGCCGCGATAGGGTCAATTTTGCCGCTTTTGCTTTTGCCTTTATCCGGCTTGATGTTGCCCGCCGGATCCGTCTTTAGTTCGACATTGGCCAACGCCCACCTTAAAACGGGGTCTCCATTATGCCGGAGCCTACCGCTGCGAACGTAAGCCTCCAATTGCTTGCAACCTGGAGACATGGAAACAAACCCTTGGCCATATGGGGCCAACGGTGCGCCATCCTCGGTTAAATCGATAGCAATTTGGGTAGAGTTGTAACGATCGTAAGCGATTGCTTTTACTGCGTAATCGTTCAACAAATGGTTTTCGTTTACCTGAACTCCTGCTGCCGTTATGGTTGTTCCTGTGATTAGCTTTCGAATACTGCTGTAATCGGTCACGTTTCCATCGGTAATAAAGAAATTCTCTAGCTGTTCAAACTCCCTATAAATGTGGCCGGGATTAGATTCTAAAGCCGCTTCGTATGTAGCGCGTGGAATCCAATAGTAACCGCGAACGTCGATGCTTTCCCCATCGGGAAAAACCAAAACAAGGGCCGTAAGGTCTGAAACGCTGGCCAAGTCTAGCCCACCAAAGCAATCTCCATAAACCTCTTTTTGGTAGAGGCACTTTTGCCATTCTTCGTCATTGATCCAAGTGGCCGCCGCTGTAGTCCAGGTGTTCAAGTGTTTGGTTTTAAATTCAGTTTCATAACTGCTCCCCATGTTTAGGGCTTGTTGGTATTGCTTTTGGAGGCTTTCGCTTGTAATGGTGTGGCCCAAACTAGGGTTGGCCTTAACCCAATTTTTTGGATTGTTCCAGCTATCGCCCTCATCCAATTCGTAAATTATCGCGAAGTAATTAGGATCGTTTTTAATGCCCTTAAGCAATTCTTTGGCTGTCGCTTGCAGTGCATAACATGGAACGCCCTTATTTAGCCCCGCCGTTGTAATTGTGAGGTGCATGGGATTTTTCCGCGCTTGCATTCCTGAACGCAAAACGTTACTTACCTCATCCGTTGGGTGCGCGTGATATTCGTTGATTATGACGGTATGGGGGTTGGTTCCGTCCAATGTTCTGCCGTCACTGCTCAGGTAAGTTAATTTCCCGTGCAACTTCGGAGCTGTGATTTCGTGGCGGCTTGGGACTAGGTGTTTTGAAAGTGTGCCATTAGCCAAAACCATCCGCCGCGCTTCCTCAAACAAGATGCGGGCTTGGTCTCTTTTTGTTGCTGCGCTGTACACTTCCGCCGCTGGTTCCTCATCAAATAGCAAAGCCGCCAAAGCAATTCCAGCCATGAGCGTGGTTTTACCTTGTTTGCGGCTCATCGAAATGTAGGCGGTATTGAACCGCCGGGATCCGTCTTTAAGGTAGAACCCGTAAAGGTTCCACAGGATAAATTGTTGCCATGGCAACGGGTCGAATGGTTTTCCCGAATAGCTTCCGACGGTGTGCGTTAAACAAGTGCTGAAGAATTTTATGTACGCTTCCGCTTGGCTTTGCTTAAATACATAGTCCGGGTTTTTTCTGTCCTCTAAATACCTGGAACAAGCCAGCTTGACCATTTCACAGGCGGGCAAGCGTCCCTTGGAAATATCGACGGCGTAAACGTGCGCGGGATGGCTCATTTCATTTGAAGCAATTCGGCCAACGGATCAAATTCCGTAACCACGGTTTCTACCCTTTTTCGGGCTGCCGGAGTCGCTCCCAATTCCTTCAACATTTGCAGGAACTTGGTTCGCGCTTCGTTCAATTGCTGATGTTCCGGCCTGTGTTTACTGACCATATCCCCAGCGGATCCGCGCACTTCGTAGGTTGTGCCGTATTGGTTGACGTAGCGTTGGAGGCGGTGCATTTCAACGTAGGTGCAGGCTGCCGTAATTATTAAAAAGCCGTCTGCGGGCGTATAAGTACCGGAACGAACCAAAACCGCTGTTAATAGACGTTTTGCCGCCTTTTGTCGGTTGTTTAGCATGAGAAAAAAGGTCTAAAAAAGTGCTGTAAATAGAGGGGGT
>Ga0070747_1000402_pt1 | contig 21823 bp, 18 predicted proteins | sample VirMetDEL_Mar_31_FD_77321 | JGI IMG/M metagenome (GOLD analysis project Ga0070747, IMG submission 77321) | Aqueous microbial communities from the Delaware River and Bay under freshwater to marine salinity gradient to study organic matter... | ecosystem: Environmental > Aquatic > Marine > Coastal... | reverse complement strand
TTTGTGTTGCTGGGTCATTGAAACACCCTGTGTATTCATTTCTAAAAATAGAATTTCTAGCTCTCCGCAGTCTAAGTGTAAGTATGGGTTTTGGACACTAACTTCTCCACAGGTGTTGCAGCTTCTAAAACCAGTGGAAGACGTAGGATCAGCGTAATAACTTTGACCAGGACCACAAGGAGGGTCACATTCTTTTAGTCCACCTTTGTCGTCATCTGCCACGCGTGGGTGGTAAGGATCACTGATCACAACTTGTTTATCGTCTTTAGGTATAGGCTTTCCAAACTCATCTAAGTTTTTGGGATCAAAGTCATTATCCTTTGGTCTAACTTCTATATCAGAATCTCGATCTACAAACTTAGGCTCAGGCACAGACTGAAACTCCTCTCTATCTACGGTAGGTTCGCTGCTAGCTTCTTCAGACGTTGTTTCACTAGGTGCTGGCTCTTCTCTAGACTCGTAATCAAGCCTTTTTTGGTCTTCAGCTTTTTTAGCTTCTGCTTCTTTAGCGTCTCTTTCAGCCTGTTCTTTTGATACGTATTTAGGATCTTCTTTTGCCATATTTATTCACAGTTTGTACAGAAGTTATTAAATGCAGCTATGTGAGCTCCGTTGTCATTGTTACCATCAGTATACCCGCTACTACCACTAGGATATAAAACACTATTCCAAGCAAAATAATCTGGGGCGTAAACACCAAACTCATTTTGTAGTCTAAAAGCATAACCTCCCACAACGTAGTCATAACCATTGTATTTGACTACGCCTGGATATAGTATAGCTCCTTGAGCAGTTGGAATACCACTATTAACTAAACCACATGGCCAACCTAATTCAGGGAACCAAGAGTAGTTTGGTAAAGCATCTGGTCCTTCTGGCGGCATCCAATAAACGTTACCATCAGCATCGACATTTAGGCATGGATCTGTTGATGGAGGTGGTGTCGCGTCTCCGCCTTCAGTACAGTTCACGCCGTCCCAAGAAGCCATACCAGTTGCATCGCCTTCCACACCATCAGTAGGATTTAATCCTGGGCCACTTGGATGTATTGGAGTTAGGAATGAGCTTGGATTAAAGTTTTGCTGCCATATTCCACTTGTCCCAAGGTTACTCGTACCATTACCTATCCATGTTCCATCATTATAAAACACGTAGTTTATAAACGCCGCGTTACCCAAAACGGTTGAACTCCACCACGGTTTATCAAACACACCGTTTCCTACACCAGGCACTGGCTCTTGCCAACCGTCAAACTCAATATCACCTGGCGACCAAAACACACTACCGGGCCCAAAGCCCCAAGCAGTTCCAGGAGCGTTTTGATTTGATCCAAATGAGTTTGGATTTGCATAACCTCTAAGCGGGTGATTGCAGCAATCTCCAACGCAAGTTCCATTATCTTCTACTACGTCTACCGTGTCATCTATATCTAAAGGATCTCCTTCTGTAACCTCTGGTTCGTCAGTAACATGCCCTAATCCATTTTCGTAATGTCCTGAACTTAAACCAGTAAACACCATTTCTCCTGGGTTTACGTTTTGATAAGGAACAGCGTTAGCAGATCCAGCTCTATTTGATATTGTTAAGTTGTAATTATTTTTCCTTGCATCAAAGCTACCTATTATTCTTGGCTTGTCCAAAGAGTAAAGCTTATCTGTAAACCAATCTTTCATACCATAGTCAGATATAGGTGTAAGACCATCTTTAGATAGTCTAAGAGCAGCGCCTCTTTGTACATCTGTAAAATAACATCTATATTGATCTGCAGCAAAAGACTCTGGATTTTTAGATATACCAAAGTCTCCAGCAAAAGGTATTGCTTGACCTAAAACTTTAGACGTAGCTGTAACGTTTGTATTACCATCAGCATTAAATAAAGCGTCTTTTTGAGAAAGTATTTTTAATACTTTATCTTCACAGAAAGTAACAATATCAGTGTCTCTAGTAAATAATTTCTGTATACTACCGTTGTCAGGATTTAAGTCTTTTGTAATAGGCTCCGCTTGTATAAATTGATTAAATCTGTTTACGCCAGACTTAGAATTATATATGCCTGAGAATATTAAGCCTTCTTTTCTTCTCTCTTCTTTATATTGTTCTGCTAGTGTTGTAGAAGCTTTAACACCGTTAGTGATAAACGGTTGATTAAAATCATCTCTTATTCTATTAGACTCAACACCATTACCAAACGAATAGCAGTTAAACCAAGGAAGCTCAATTCTCTTATTGTGTATGTTTGGATCTATTAGTATTTCAAAGCTACCAGCAACATAAGGCGCGGCTACTGAAACGTCTACAGCACCACCCCAACTATCTCGTATTCTGAATATATCTCCTTGCTGAATGATAAATGGAAACGCTGCTACGTCAAGGTTTACTTGTAAAGCTACAGCCGAGTTGGTTCCTGCTATATCAGAAAACTCGTATCCTACAACGGCCAAACCTTCAGTTTGAGTAAATACTCCCACGTTATCTAAATGGCCTTCTATAGCAGAATTTAAAAAAGTTAATGTTTCGTCATCATCTTTAGAAACTCTAACAGGATAAGCCCTACTTATTTCATAGTAAATATCTACATCTACAGATTCTTTTGGATGCGTCTCAAATACAGCTGGGTTATCTGATGGTAAACCGTTTTCAGTTCCATAAGGTCCCATTATTTCTATAGTTAACGACTCGCTTCCGTCGTGCGCAACGTTGTGCGTTGGTACCCAGCCGCTCGCCCCACTACCAAAGCTTTGCTCTACTTGTATTGTAAATTTATTTCTTTTATTATCAGGTCTATAGTACTCGTTTCTATCTGAGGTGACAGCGTCTATATCTCTAATTTGATAATTAACTATACCATAGTGCTCATAGTGATCTTGAGTTTTATATAGGTATTGATCAGGGTCCTCTCTAAATCTCCATCTAACACCAGGAATAAACAACTGCTCAAAAAACTTAAGCTCAGCATCTATATTATTGACAGCGCTTCCTGCGCCAGACATAAATTTAAGATGATCTAATGATCCGCTACCATCTAAATCAGGCATACCACCAACAACAGATATATCTATTAAATTACCTCTACAGCCGTTGCTACCATTTTGTGCCCATGAAGGAGCGTTGTATCCTGAAGAAAAGTTTCTCCAAGTACCACCCTTTAAGCTTTGCTGGTTATCAGGGGCAAAGGTAAAGGGTGCAGAAGCTGTTCCACCACTTACAACAGCAAAATAATTCCTGCCAACATCAACCGCTGCAGCACCACTTCCGTTTGATCTACCGGTCCAAGGTGTTACTAGCAAGTCTGCCCGCAATACTTCATTGCCGTTAGGTAATGCTAACTCCTCGTCAAAAGTTACGTCTTGCCAGCCAGTACCATAATCACCCATGAAGGGAGCACTATGCATCTTAACACAAGCAGCTACTCTTTGTCTTTCACCACTACCAGTGTCATCATTCCAAGCGGCGTTTTTGTACTGGTTATGAACCATTTCATCTGTATAACCCCAAGTTAACGCCCAGGCATCATCAATAAAAACATAAGGCATGCCGGTACTACCATCGTCTCTAGTACACACTTCCGACCAAAAAGCTCTACCCCAAGCGTGCTTACCCATACCTCTGTGTCCAGCTGTTGGCGCAAGGCCAGTAAGAATATTAAACACATCGTCAATTAAGCCGGTGACAAAATCAGCTAAAGCATCTAACCAACCACCTATCAAGCTAGTACCGGAGTTTGGATCTGCTGAATCAGAAATCACGTTCAAGTTATCAATCGCTTCCTGTTCATCTGCAGGTAGTATACCGTTTTCTTCTGACGGATCTGTTACAGTGCTCCATGGGGCAATCGTGTTTTTTAAAGCAAGCCAAGAGTGTGTAATTTGGCTAGAACCGGTTGCGGCGTTTTTACCCCATTTATATGGGTTAGAATTAGAATTACCATAGCCGAACGGATGTTCATGAGCTGTGCTACTACCTAAGCCGCCAAGTGTGTTTGGCTTACCGTTACCGGCTATACCTTCGTAATACTTATCTAGTACATTGATCATAACTCCACCCGCATCATTCTTAGTGTGAGCGCAGTTTTGAGTACCTTGCGTTGCTAGTTTATAGTTGTGAATATACCCTACAGGGTAAGCATTAACTACAGTTAAATTCTCCTCGTCCGTAATCATTACGTTATCCTCTAAAACTTTATCTCTATAGACTTTAACAAAGAAACAACCATCAAACTCTGGCTTGTCAACATACTCGTCATGAGTTATTTCTATCATTAGCCCAGCAGTTCTACTCGCAAAAGAATTTGCTGTAGAGCAAAAGTTTACATCGTCACCAAAAGCTTTTGTTACTGTTATTTTATAACCATCGTCTGCTCCACCGCCAAAAAATATTCCAGATTCTATTCTTGATATTTCATACCATTCGCTTCTTTCACCACCTAGGTTTCTAATCTTAAGACTCATTTCTGAGGCTTTAGATACCAAGTAGTTAGCGTCAAACTTTTCTTCAAACTGCTCCATTCTAACAGTAATAAACATGTAGTCTTTAATTGGAAATCCTTGAACAGAATTACCTATCAAGGCGTTTGCCGTACCACTTAAACTATCGTTAGTAAGTAAACCTTGAGTTTTTCTATCTAGCTTTATATATTGTGGAGCTTCATTTTCTATAGATAAAACTTTGTATCTAGCTGGCTGTGTAACAGGTGTTGATCTATCATGCGCTTTTTTAAGTTCTAAGAAAGTGTCGATGTCAAGTTTATTTCTGTCAGCCGATTGAAACGACAACCAGACGTTGCCGTCTTCTGCGTTATACCATCTGTTTAAAGCTAAATTATAATATTCATCTGCAGTCTCCTTCATAAAAAACTTAAATGAAGTAGCCCAGTTAGGAGCGTTGTTTGACACTTTAGTTATAAGCGAATTAGCATCAGCACAAAACTCTTTGCCTAGATATAGCGATCCTCTTTCTTTATCCGCTAGAACAGGTGTTTCTCTACCAAACGCATCTTTATATAAGACGCCTAGCTGATACGTCCGCATAGTCTTTACAGACTTTAACGGAGTTTCTATTCTAGTGTTTGATACATCGTACGGTACAGACTGACTAACCAACGTGGCAGAAGGCGTAACTAGCGTGTCGTATATATCTAGTAAATTATAATTCTGCAGATAGTTAGCGTATATAAGTCTATTGCCAGAAACCTCTTGAGCTTTAGCTAATCTAGGAACGTTATCCCAAGGTCTTAATAATTGATTTTCAGGAACAACAGCGTGTATAAGCTCTGACGTAATATTTATAGAACCTCTAATACCAAGTGTCGCGTCGTCAAGATAATCTGTCAAACCACCTTCGTCTTCAGGCCATAATAAAGTTCCTAAACCATCTTGTCTTCTTAATGTTTTTACAGTGTATACTGTAGTTGATCTTTCTTCTTTGTATAGTATATCTATTTCTACTATATCTTTTGGTCTATTTGTAGGATGTGGTGCGTAGTTTTGTATTTTTAGATTTCTTAATCTATTAGCCATACCTAAGTTGTAGCCTTCTCTTGGGTCCATAGAAAAAGGTCCAGGTAGAAAAGCTACTTCTGAAAAAGGTGAAAAAGCTGAGTATTGTCCATCTACATATTTATATCTATAAGCAAACCTAGGAAATTTAAATTCAAAAAGAGGATCTGTTTGTTGCTTCAAAACGTAAAACGTAATATCTGATGACATCTCCTCTCTAATAGATACTACATTGAACAAAGCTTCGGTTGTGCTAATAACATCTACAACTTGAAGTCTAACGTCAAAGTTTACAAAAGACTGAGGGTTTTCTGTTAAGTCATTTGTTAATATAACAAAGTCGTTAACGGATAAGTCCATTGAGCTAGTAAACTGTAACTGAACCGCAGCTCCAGTGTTTATAGTGGTAGGTGGAGTTCCAACAACAAAACCACTGAATGATGTTTCACTATAAAATCCACCTTGAGTATCTCCGTCTAAACTTGCCGACATGATAAGCGTTGGAGGCGTTAATGGACTCTTCTTTATTGTTGTATTATTTTCTTCTTCTGAGAAAGCGCAGACAGCCCCGGGTTTGTATGGATCTTTTACTATTTCAAGGCCATCATCTTGGAACAACCCATCAACTCTATCAGACACAAGTCTAGTGTGAGTAAAAGGATCTTGGCCTTCACCAATAACAAACCAGTCTGTAGCAGCGTTAACGCCACCCGTACCCATTATAGATCTTTTTATATTAACGACTTTAGGTTCGCTAATATCATCTGTAAACATTATAAAGTCATCAACTATGTTGATCGCTGTTATGTCGTTAAATTTACTGAAGTTTAAAACTCTTCTTGAAGTAAACGTTAAGTCGTCTCCATTGCTTAGCGAAGCTAAATCATAGCCAGGCTCCACGTAGAGTTGGCTTGAGCCAGGGATATTAATGCCTTTAATGTACAAGTTACCCGCAGCGGTAGACGCAGACATACTCGGTCTAATGCCTTCGGAAGAAGTTGTAGTTATATAGTTATCTACAGAGTCTACAGCTGTAGCTAACTTTGTTCTAACTTTATATATGTCTACAAATACGTACACGGTTTGACCTGTGTCTACGTTGTATTTTAATATATAATCTTTAGTTACAAAATGATTGGGTACAACTTCTTCTTCACCACCAGCTACAAGCCAATATATGCAGTTTTCTTCGTTATTAACTATACTACCAATACAGTGGCTGTTAGCGGGTACAACACCCGGTGTAACGGGTATATTACCGTGAAGCGTTTGTAAAGCACCTACATCACTACCTTCTGATGTAGAAACCTCAACGTTAACAGCGTCTCTATATTGTCCTGTAGGTACGATGCGCTCGTCAAGGTCTTTGTTCATTTTGCCTTGTGAGAAATTTCTATTAAATTCTGGCATAGTTTAGTGTTTAATCCATTTAGATTTACCTCTCATTACCTGTTGCATTTCTTGAGATTTTAAATTAGATAATCTAAGCTTAGCTTTTCTTGTTTCTGCAAATCTTTCTTTCTTTAGCATTTGTACTGTTGCTGGATTGTAATTTGATCCAGTAGAAACAATACCGTAGGCCACGTGCTTGTACCAAGCTTCTTCAGCAAACTTGTGAATTAAAGCATCGCCACCATCAGCCAAACCGTCTGTTATATAATCAAGGACTATAGTTTCACCTATTAAAGATGGCCCGAAATATAATCTACCGTTAGCGTAGTCAAAGTAGTAAGATCCATTGTTCTGAGATCTAACAGGGTCTAGTCCAAATCTTTGACCAAAAGCCTGTTGATGTGCGCTTGTCTCATCCGTTATATCAGAGCCTTGTTGGCTGTTTTGTGTTCCCGCAAACGTTGATAGTGTAGTAGAGACGTAGTCAACTATTGGATCACCGTTACTATCTAAGTTGTGCCCGGTTATATGCGGAAAAACATCATCATCAGTATTATCATGAACAATACCATTGTAAGCCTGGTCATACGTCGTTGTCGAAACCTCTTTCATTATAGGAGATTCTTTGTCTTCTCTGCCTTTTTCGTCTAATTCATACTCACCTGTCCATACTAGCTCAGTGGTAACTATTGGCTGTCCTACCTCGCCAGCAGTTTCCCACCAGTCATCTATGTGATCTGGATATTCTCTGCCTTGTTTATCTAACGCCTCTTTTGTGTCTGATTCGTATTTGTTATCAGCTAACCTTGGCTTAGGTCTAAAAGGATTTTGAGTGTCTTTAGTAGGGTACAACGGTAGTTTGATACCATTAGCGTCTACTTTAAATATATGTGTATAGCCAATGAAGTCGTGAGGCATTGGTATGTACATTCTATTATCAAGCTCAAACTCCCAAGTTTTCTTAGACCTCAATACATCGTAGTTCATTTCTTGCAAAGCTCTTCTCCCAAAAAAATAAACATCGTTTCTATCTGCTTTAGGTATTATTTTGTTTTCACCAACATATATAACCATAAAAGTATTTACCAGCTCGTCTAAAGTTTGATACTGATAACTACCATGATTACCACTGTTGTTGTAGTAGCTGCTTATAGTATTGTTGTTGTAAAAGTTAGAGTTTGACATAATTATGATTTTTCAGTAACGTTTTGTTCGGCGCTCTCTGCTTTTGCTAAAGCTTGTATACCAGGCTTGTTTATAACAATACCACTCAACTCTAATATCTTGTAAACTAAAGTCGTTTCTTCAGACGGGTGTAGATCAAAGTCTGTAGATCCATTAGCATTGTATAGTGCTTTTTCATTTACAACAACATAATCCCACTGCGCTTTAGTAGGCTTTCTTATAATGTCAAATGTAGCGCTACCTGACCAAACCCCTGATCCGCTGTATATTATTATTGCTCCGTTTAAATTGTTAGATATTCTAACGTAGGTTGGATGCTCATTTAAAGATCTTGCTGAAAAGGTGGCTTTTTGCCTTAACATCCATTTTTTAATTGTTGTTTGCTCACACACCTGTTGTCCAAGCGCGTTTGTTATTCTAACACCAGTTAATCTGTAGGCGTAGTTGGGTATGTTAAATGTTCCCGGGCCTCTTGGGTCAGCGGGAATATTTACACCTATGTTTTGAAATCTTGATATTTTATCCTCTATATAATCTAAAGAGTCTGAGTAATCAGAATTATTTCCAGGCGTTCTTAAGTATTGATTTAGATGGTGAAAATACTCCTCGAATATTCCCATCTGCGCTTGGTTGGCTAGTAGGTTAAACTCTTGTGGAGTTATGTAGCCTCTTTGCTCTTTGTTTGCTAACGCTAGTACACGTTGATATACAGTATCTATACTTACCATGTAATTGTTTTTATAGTTAAGTAACCACCCCGTGAAGAGTGGTTACTCTTCTATAAAGTAATTACATACTTAGTTGCTTTTCTATGTTAGAATACACCTCCATACCTTCATCAGTCTTGAACCATTGCGCAAGCGCTGAATATGGGTGCTCGTCAAAAGGAACTGTCATCAACTTTCTACCAGTATTTCTCCAAGAAAAAGTTCTTTGATCTTGAGACAAAGATATTATTTTAGCCTCTGTAGCTCTGATTCCGAAGTTTCTAAGCTCTACATTTTCATCACTAACAAGTTCTAAGAACAACAAAGGTTTTTTCTTAGCAAATAACAAAGCGTCTCGCTTAAGCTCCTTAGAACTCATCGTAGCTACCTTAGATCCTAATTCTACTCTCATTATTGCCTCGAGCTTATCTACGTCTAGGCTTTTAGCCATAACCATAGCATCAGCTTCTATTTCTAACCAGTCTAATTCATCAGCAGCTCTTTCTTCAGCAACCCACTCGTAATACAACACATCTTTGTGAGGGTGGTATAGCGACAGTAGCTTCTGTAGTATAGTCTTGTTTTTCGGAACATACAAAGCCCCGTTTCTAAAAACAATATGCTCTAACCTTTGATCACCCTGCATTTCATCTACAAATGGTGTTCTTTGATTTGCTGTGTTTTTAAGTTCTCTCTCATATCCTTTGTCTTCATCAAAGTAATATAAGCCAGAAGATCTAAGTTGAAAAGATAAAGGTTGTCTATTTCCTTTTAAGTAATAAACTCTATCTTTAATTTCCCACTCAGGTTTTTTTGGTTCTGGTTTAGCTTCTACTTTAGGAGCTTTAACCACAGGTGTTTCAATCACCGTTTCTTGAGGCGCTACCTCAACTGTTTTAGCTGTTTGCTTTTTAGCCATAATAATATAAAATAAAAATTAAAAAAAAAGATCGGGGCCGAAGCCCCGACCTAATATGATTACTTCATTAACATGAAGTTGTTAGCACCTTGTACTACTAAACATCTTTCAGATAAGAAGTGTACTTGCATTGCATCTAGTGCAGAAGTAACATTTCCACCTACAGATCCAGTGATCCAAGACTTCATCTTACGATCTTCCATTTGAGAAGCTCTATAACGTACGTGTAAGAACGGACGCTTTAAGTTTCTACCTAAGGACTGATCATAAACACTCGATACACCAGCAGGGATAATCATACCACGGATTGCTCCAGCAGCATACTCATCGTTGATAGTTTTACGAGTAGCTTTGTCGTTTAAGTAACGGAAGTCAGACTTATAAAAGTCGTAAGATCCTCTACGGAAACCAGAGAAGCCTAAGTTCAATGCCATATCTTCAGAGTTGTTGAATACACCGTAAGATGTACCACCAGCACCGTAAGAATTCATTGAAGCTAGCATGTCGTCGATAGCTAGAGACGTAGCTCTATTTACAAACATCATGTTTTCTTCGATAGCACCTTGGTTGTCAAACTCTGCTAAAATAGCATCAAACTCTGCTAAGTCAGTAGCAGCGTTAATACCGTTAACACCAGTAGTAACATTACCACGGTCTTCAACAGCAGCGAACAAACCTTCAGTACCATAGTTGACACCAGTTAAAGTTGGTCCAGGGCCACCAGTAACACCACCATTAATACCCACAGTAGCTGTGTTATCAATAATAGATCCAGCAACTGGTTTAACAGATTCTAACATTGCCATTTCGCAGTAGTCAGAAAATCTTGAACGTACATCACCTTCAGCTTTTAAATACCAGTAGTATCCGTTTTGTCCGTCTTCACCAGTAACTTCAACCCAACCTACTTGAGATACATCAGATCCAGAGATCTCATAGTAATCTTTTAAGATGATTGGTTTGTTAGTAAAAGTCTTGAACTGTGGAGTAGCAGCATCTGCTCTTCCGTCAGTACCTTTACCAAACTCAGATCCATATACTAATACTTTACAAGCTGCAGCTGTAATACCAGCGTCTTGTAAAGTTGCATATCCGTAAGGCATAACGTCAACAGTAGCGCCTGATACAGACTCTACTAAAGCTCGTACGATACCAGTAGACTGAGCGATAAGCACAGTGTCGTTAACACGAATAGCATGGTTAGCACCAGCTGTGTTTCCGTCAATATCGTTACCGATAGTTAAGACACCACCACCAGCATCACCACCACCACCAGTGATGTCGTTAATATCTGCTACAGTAGCATTGTATGCTAAGTGTAGTCTTCCTTGCTCTGACCAAATAACTTGATCAGAAGCCATAGCTTCTTCTGCTCCTACTTGAGCCAAGAAACCTGAGATAGTTCTGTTACCGAATACTTCAGCTTCACCTTCCATAAGGTCTGGTAAATATTGCTGAGCCCATCCAGCGACATTACTATCTGTAAAATCAATGTAATTTGTACTAAGCGTTTGCTTCAAAGGAGCACCTACGCTGTTCAAATTAGTTCCAGGATTAATTGCCATTTTTAATTTGTTTTAAATGGGGTTAATAAATTATTTTCGTTTTTTAACCTTAAAATCTACTTTTGTATCAGCATCTAAAACCTTGTACTTAACACCTCCGACTTGAACTTCACTATTGGTTTGCCTTGGCGTCATGTTGACATTCTTAGCTTTCTCAATAGAACTTTTCAAAGCGTCAGCTTTACCTTGTTCGTAGAAGTGATTAGCAACAGTATCAGGATTCATAGCGGTAAACAACGATTTGTGATAACCCTTAGCGTCTCCCATAGTTCCATCTTCGTTCAAAAACTTTTTGACAAAGTTGTTAATATCACCTTGGCTAGACTTAACGTTATGCTTGTCTTTAACATTAAACTTTAAACTGCTTTTACCAACATTGAACTCGAAACCTTCAAATCCGTCGTTAAAAACCTCATCAGTCTTTTGTTTAAAAACATTGTTTACCTGCTCGAATCTTTCCTTGTTAGCTTTCGATTCTTCAGTATATCTGTTGAAGAAGTCTACAGCCTTTTCAGCTTCTGGATTCAGAGCTCTACTAGCTTTAACCTCTTCGTAATATTTAGACTTTTGCCTGTCTAAGTGGGCTTTAGCCTCGGCAACTTGCTCTTTGAGGGCTATTTTCTTTCTTTTAATATCTTTTTCATCGTCCACGTCTTCATCATAAGAAAACTTTTCGTCCAATAAAAACTTTATCTCTTCATTATCTAAGTGAGATTTAGTATCCTTGTAGTATTCTTCCAACACTGTTAGATTGTCCATATCGTTAACATCTCTGTTTAACTTAACGTAATCCTCTATAGTACCGTCAGTCTCAGCCATAAACTTCATTAACTTGTCTACGCCTGGTGGTAGATCCACCTTAACCTCTGGCTCAGGTTTTTCATCTAACATTTGAAGAGGTTCTTCTTGTTTAACCTCTTCCACCTTCTCCACAACTTCTTCAGCTTGTTCAGTTGGTGGAGCTACAGAAACCTCTTCTACCGCTTCATCTTTAACTTCTTCAATAGGTTGACTTAAATCTACTTTAGCAACATCATCCATGTCGTCAGATGTAAATTGCTTCATTTTAACCTTAAGCGGTTCTACTTCGTTGTCTACCACCGGCTGTTCAACCTGCGGTTCTTGTGGCTGCTCAACAGTTTGTTCAACGTTTTGCTCTACCATTTCATTTTTTTCTTCTTCCATAATATAAAATATAATAATTAAAACTGACTCATATTCAAGCCTGTGCCTAATTCATCATTACCTGCTGACTCGAATTTTTTACTCGCTGCTCTTTCTGCGTTCTCTCCTTTTATCTCCTCTCTATTATCTGCTCTGTCTTCTTTGTATTTGTTTTCGACAGCATTCTTTTGCATGTTTAACTGAAACTCAAACTCCATAAGCTTCATTTTTGTTTGAGCTTCGTGGTCTAAGTTTTTAGCTTTAAACTCTGCTTTAGCTTGCTCTAGCTGTATTTGACTCTGAGTCAAGGCTTGTTGTTTCTGTGTCTCAGCCTGTGCTTGAGCTTGAGCTGTCTGCTGTTGAGCTTGTTGTTGAGCTTGAATGTTTTGTTGTTGCATCATCTGCTCTTCTTGCATTTTTTTCTTTTCTTTTATTTTAAGAAGCTCGTTAGCAAGTTTAATATTTCTAGTGTTTCTAATATCTATAGCGTCGGAAAGCTTTATAATCTTTTGAGCTAAAGCCATTTGTATGTTTTGCTCAAGTAGTTGTTTTTCTTCTTCGTCCGGCTCTAGCTCTAGAAATATGCCGAAATCGTATAAATGCAGCTCAGACATTTCTTCTAGCGTAGCCACGTTGTGCGTACCTATCTGCTGTAGAAAAGCTTGCTTTGTAGGAGAATACTCTATAATGTCGGACACTCTAAGAGATATTTGCTCAGCAACGTCTTTAGTTATAAAAAGTCCTCCTTGAAGCACGTGCCTTGTCGCCGTGTTGCTATTAGCCGCGGCTAACTTTTGAACACCAACTAAAGCATTTCTATCTGGAGTACTACCGTCTCTAGCCTCGTTAAGTCCGGTGACATCACGAATCATCTGTAGGTAGTAGTTGTAGTTAGCAATTAATGTTTGCATTTTATTACCAGCTCCAGCCCCATTAGATATTTCTTGAATAGGCACTTTACCAGGATTAGGATCTCCATCGCCAGTAAACGATCTACCAATTATCGAACCAGTTTGAAAAAACATGTTCAATGCTTCCTGCGGATTGTAGTTTGTCCCATTACCAAGATCAACCTCTGCTAAGCCGTCAGCGTCTAAATAAACTCCATCAGGAACCATGCGAGACATTACTTGCTGTAGCTTTAAATGTGTTAGCTGTATCATGTCTGCAAAACCAGTTATACGACTAACAATACTTTCTATTCTACCTTGGTACATTCTTGGCGCAACTATACTATAGTTCATTTTAACTTTTGTATAATCGCTTTTAGGTCTCATCATATTCTCGGCTAGCTGCCACTTTATAAGCTTATCGCTACCCAATATTAACGCTCCTTCAAAAAGTACTTCAACTTGTGTAGAAAGTTTTGCGTATCCTCCAACCATATCAGTCGGTGGATCAAACTGATCATCTTTTTCAATTGCTTTCTCTCCACCACTAGAAGTTTCTTTCAGCTTATAAACCTCATTCATAAATGTTTTATAATTAAAGTATAAAACATCAATTTGGTTATGGTCGTTTTTTCTTCTATAGTTGTTGTATCTGTGTGACTGTGCGCTAGATGTTTGTTGTATTTCTTCTAAGTCCTCGTTGCTTAAGTGTGGAAATTGCTTTACCAACTCGTTTATAGGTATAGACTTAACCTCTCCAACATAATAAATATCATCAAAGTATGGAGAGTTTGTGTACGAATAAACAATATTAGCAGGGTCAACATAGTCTATAGTAACGCCTTCTGAGGTGTTGAAGCCTGTTTTTACGGCACCAATACCAAGTACTGTTAAGTCGTAGTATAATCTTTTTCTAGTGAGATCGTAGTTATTACCCTCTAGCAATACGTTTATAGCTTGCTCATTAGCTAACTCCGTGGCTTGCTTGTAAGAGAGTTGCATGTGTAACTCTAGTTCCTGCTCTGTTTCTGGTAAAGTCTCAGGATCATTCTCTGATAAATCCATGTTGAAATTAGTCTTAGCCGCAGCGTCAAACTCTTTAGCCTTCATATCTCTAAGTACACTTTCCATGTACTGAGTTCTTTTGGCTACTCCATACGGGTCCTGTGAAAACGCTTGTATCTCGTAGTTTCTGTCAGACATACCGTTGACTACTATATCTACAAACTTAGGAATAATAGGTACAGGCTTCCAGTCTAGATTTAAGTAGCTTAAGTCACCATTTATCGCTAACTCGTCTTTATATTTTTTAACAGATTGCTCTCCTCTAGCATAAAGTCTTAGTCTGTGAAAGTCAGTTTGATTAGTTGAATATCTAGCGGTGCCTCTAGTTTGTCCCTCGTGGGAGTGAGAAAACCACTCTTCTTCAATTGCCTTAGCAATTTTTAAACCGTATTCATAACTAATTTTTTCCGCGTCAGGTACTACCTGAGTGGGAAAATTGTTTATAACAGCATCAGCCATATTTATTGTTTAATTATTTTTGAGTTAAATCCATCATTTGAATACGTAGAAACATTAACGTTTAAAGGTACTCTTTTCTTTTCTGCATTAGGTCTATAAAGGTGTCTATTGCAAGCCATTATAGCTAATCCGCTACTTATCGACGCATCGTGCTTTGTCCTTTTGTTTATATCAAACTTAGCCCAGTCGTTTAAGGTTTCGTTGAAATACATAGTTCCGTAACTACCATCTTCCATTAAACCAACGTGATCGTTGATGTACATCTCTATAGCAGCCGCGTGAGCTTGCTTTATATCTTCACTAGAGTTTGGTATACCACCAACCTCTTTTTCAGCAACAGACAATTTATTCCAAATTTTGTCTGGTCTATTCATACTAAACCCTCTGTAACCTCTACGTCTCAAGTAGTATAGTAATCTTGGTTTGTTGTTCTCTGCGAGCAATGGCATTCCATAAAACACTAATGCCATTAACACGTCTTCAAAAAACATCTCAGCGGTTTGTGGTCTTGCAATATATTCTAAAAAAAATGTATTAGCTGGAGCGTCTTCCATTGAAAACTTAGTTAATCCATGAAGAGATCCGTTGGATCCTCTACCATCAACAGTACCACTAATATCGTAACTATCGCAGCCAAAGGCGCCCATGTGCTCATTTCCTGGATAGCGTGTTCCATTTTTTATTATTACTTTATTTTGTAAGTTAGGCGCTGGTGCCCAGCTTAATTTAAATCTACCGTTAGGATTTGGCGAAAACGTAACTGCCGTATCCTTTATTCCATTTATCCATTGAAAGTTTCCTATGTTTAACACAGCTGAACTTCCAAGGCCTTCATTGTAATCTATTTGTTCGTATAATTTAACTAAGTTAAATATACTGTTTTTTGTTTCATCTCTAAACGCGTGCTCTTCAGTTCTTGGAAACTGTCGATAAAACTCGTTTAGTGCGTCGTGATCAGACTTTAATCCTTCTACTTCATTCTCCCAGTGTGATATAACACCTATATCTATTAGTTCTCCGTCAGGTCCAACAACGTCTCGTGTTGGAGTCTCAAATACGGGTCGTCCATGCTCGTCAATAAATCCTTCAAAGTTCCATTCCATTGGGATAAACAAAGCATATAAACCAGAGCGTGTTTGACCATTTCTATTTCTTTTAGTTACATCACTATCATTGTACAACTTCTTAAAGTTATCTCCACCTTTATCTAAAGCGTTCGACGTTGAACCCATCATACACTTACCTATAATCTTGCTACCTAATCTTAAGCAAGTTTTTGTAACTCGCCAGTTATTAAGTATGTTGTCAGGCCTTTCCCATTTACCACTTTCATCGTGAACTAGCAAGTTAAGCTTTTCACCGTCATAGCTGTTGTCACCAGTATTTTTCCAATCAATAGTAGTGTCAAGTCCAACCAGCTCTTCCTGCTTTTCGTTCGCAGTAATTTTTCTACGCGTAAACTTACTTGCAGGAACCCTATAAGCAAGCTCACTCTTAGGTCTGTCCATACCATCTTGAATGGGTTTGAAGAAGAAAGGATAGTTAATAGATATTGGTACAACCTTATCGGTAAACATTTTCTTTGCATCAGCTCCACTTTTAGATAGTATTCCATATCTAGCATCACTCGATATAGTAGCTAAGTTAACGGTTTCAGCGCTACTCATAAAAGAAAAACCACTACGTCTGTTTTTTAAATAGCACATACCGTAACAGCGCTTATCAGCTTTACACGCCTCCCAAAATATAAAGAACAACCTGTTGGCCTCTCTAAAATCTGGAGCACCAACGTCTATTTTACTCCATTGTAGATACATGTAGTGACTGCCGGTTATGTAAGTTGGCTCACCATTATTCATGAACCAATAACCTTCGTCTCTACGTTTAAACTCTTCGTCTATAATATCGTACCATTGATCTTTAGCTTCTTCTGGATATGCCCTCCAGTCAAATATGTTTTTAAGTTTGTTTAATTCTTTTGGGTATTCTATTTTTTGCCATTTGTCTTGCACTGGCAGTTCTTTTGGTTCAAGTGGCAGGCCAATTCGCAAACCTTGAATCTCCAGTATTTGTCCAATTTTACCAGTCCTTGATATAACGACAATATCATTTTCTTTATTGTATCCATATTCCCATTTGTTTTTTTTATTAAGCCGACTTATTGTAGTCTTCTTAACTGGTTCAACTATTTTATATAAACTTTGCTTGTAACTCATTTCGATCTGCCTTCCGCGAAGCCCTTAAATACTCTTTCTTCTTTCTCTTCTTGTGTCTTTCCTTCCAAAATATTCTCTTCTTCTTGTATACGGTTGAGGATTTCAAATGCATCAAATATAGCTAACTTCTTAGTAGCCGCAGCATTCTTCAGTCTATCCGCTGATATATCGTCATCGCTGTCAACAATAGCCTCTTTAGCTACCTTAATCAACTCTTCAACTGCTTTGTGCCCAGCTTGGATTATACGTTTCTTCGTTTCCTTGATATTCATATTTAATTGTAATAAATTTAGAGTATACTCTATATAGTTTTTCTCCTTCTATTATAAACTCATATTTAGAAAATGGCTCAAAGCCAACAAGTTCTCCTATGTCAAAACTTCCATCTGTATATTTAATCACACCTTTCGTTCCGTGCTCTACATCAAAAGAAAGCTTATCGGTATTTTTTATAGGCTGAACAAAGCAAAATCCTTTGGGAGCCTTCCACTTACCGTTGTTGTTGTATAAAAATATTTGATCTAGCCCAACAACATAGGTCTCGTCATTAAAATGACACTTGCTATTTCTTTCATTACCCTTTACATCGTGCCATCTTCTAAAAACGTTGTGATGTACAATAACCTTGTCTCCAACACTTATACCGCTATTGTCTAGTATACTTGGAACGCTCTTGATAATGCCAACTCTATTTACAAACTCATGATGATATATCTCTGAGTTTAGTATTAGGTCTTTACCATCTATCTTTTTAACGTTATTGTATCTTGATCCTAAAGGCTCTACTATGAAGTTGTAAGGGCTATTCATTAATACTGTAGGTTATACTCTATAGAAATTGCCATATTTTTATTAAAGTCTTTCCAAGGTAAAATATCATCACCTTTCTTTATAAAAATAGAATACTTATCTTCTTCTTCAATTATGTCTGAGATAGTGTGACCACCATATACTTCTTGACCAACCGAATAATGCATAGCATCTATTTTATAATCTTTACCTATCGTTATCTTTCTTATTATCTTTGTTGTCATCATTGTATTTAATTGCGCCGTCTTGAATATTAATATCTTCGGCTTTGTATTTGTCTCTAAGTTTAATGTTAAGCTCCTCGTACTCTTTAGTCATTAACATAACAGCGTGTAAGGCTTCGTGTTTTCTAATTTCAATTAACCCTACGTCTGAGGTTGCTACATTAAGTTGTCGTACTAAATCTTGAACTGATCGTAGTTCATCTGCGGTAATTTTTTCTGATTTTAAGTTTACCGTCTTTGGTGTTTTTCTTTTTGCCATAATAATAAATAATAAATAATTAAATTGTTAAGCTCCAGGTATTATAAGATTTACCTGAAAAGCGTTTAATAGTTGTTGTTTCCAATAAGAAACGCTTGTTTCAGCTGACTTATTATATAGTTGCTGCAACACTAAAGCGTTTGTTGTTTCATTCCAAGCCATTAGTCCAGTTCCAGCGGGTATAGTAAGATCAACCAAACTATATGTTTCACCCGCGTCCACTGCGTCAGCAGCGTAAGATCCTTGGCCTTCTTTACCTCCAAAAGCCCAAAGCGCTTGCGAAGCGGTTGTTTGTATACCTTGATACACTGGTCCATCGTGTCTAACTGGACCATCACCTGGGTCTAGTATAACACCTGTGAAAGAGGGATCTGTACCAGCTGCGTGACTATCCATAGTTCCACCTGACTTTAAAGCATCTCTAACTGAGTTTATATCAGTTTTCCAAGAACTTGTTATCTCTGTATTAGCCCAGGTCGAACCAGCAAGACCGTCGTGATAAGTGGAATTTGACTCATTACAAACGGTAACAGCAACAAAATTACTAGGAGTCGTGAAATCAGAATCATTAAATGCTGTGGCTGTAGGAGAGCTTGGCCAAGTTGCCCCGCTGTTATATTTGTACGGCTTTGATAGCCAATCTGCGGTTCTTTCGTTGGTAATCGTAACAAACTGAACGTGCTTTTCAAATTCATCTTTACCGTTTGTAGCGTTGTTAGTGTTGTAGTCTGGAGCACCTTCAATACCACCAGTGGCATACAAGTCTTGGAGTATAGATCTAAGAGAGTCTGTGTTTTTAACCCCGTCTCCACCAGCTGCTGAGCCACTAGAAAAATAGTTACCACCCATAGCGTTAGTTAAAGGAGTGATTATATTATTCATGCTACCACTACCATCGAAGTAAACAGTAGCATAAGTGTTAGCATCCCAAGTATTGCCAGCACCTTGCTGCATGTAATACGTTGGGACACCACAGTTTACACCTGGATGCCCTAAGCCAGCTACAAATCCCATTTAGTATCCGAAGTAACAAATTACGCCACCATCAGCATCAGCACTAGGCTTAACCTCTGTCCAGCGGCCATACACGATGATACCTGCTGGGTAAGTAATACTAGACGCGTCTTCACCACCGTCACCAGTTTCTTTAGAAAACGTTAGCGTAGTAGATGCTGCTGTGATTGGTCTATTAAACTCAATAGCAGTGCCATCAACTTTAGTAACCATTACAGCTGGTTTGTTATTCGTCTTATCAACACCTGTGTATTCAGTATTAGATATAACTTGCATGCCAACCTCGATAGCGGCGTTAGCGCCCGACAAAGTGTGAGCCGTGTTTGACGAAGCGTCTGTTAAAGCTTGCTGTGCGTCTCCATTGTTGTGAGCAGCGTGCTCAGTAGATAGACAAGCAAAGTGTTGCTGCGCTAAAGATGAGCTTGCTTCTGATCTCATTACGGTTGGAGTGTTAGTTGCTAAAAACTGAACAGCCACGATAACCATACCCTTAGGTGGATACACAGATGCAGCGGTTTTACAGTGAGCAGAGCCTAACTGGCCGAATACGTAGCTTGTGTTAGTATTGTTAATTCCCATTTTATTTTTCTTTTATTTGTTCGTTTTTCTTTGAACTTCCGCCGAAGAAGAAGTCTATTATTGTATTTACTTTAGCGCTCATAGCACCAAATATTGTTGATATAAAGCTTATTTCAAATTCACCTAAGTCTATTGACTTTGTAACAAAATAATTAAACATTACAAATGTAATACCAAAGTATGCTACTGTAAACAGTGTTGCTAGTACTTTTTGAATAATAGCATCGTCTTTATACATATCACGTGCAGACTTGCGATCTTCAACTTCTTTTGCAAAAGCTTCGCGCTCTGCTTCTAACATTATAGACTTTAACGCTAGTTTAGCTTCGTCTCTTTCCTTGTCAGTTGTGATTACTTTGTCAAGTATACCCTCTGCGTTATCTAAGACTTTGCCGAATAAACCTCCTACTAAATTACTTATCATTTTTTAAAATTTTGAGAATTTGGTATTAAGCCTTCTCTTCTAAGTTTCATTATTTTAGGAGACTCTTCGTAGCCATATTCAAAAGTTGGCTCATTTACATCATTTGACTTTTTACTAGGCTTAGGTCTAGCGCTAGTCGTGACTTTAGGTTTAGCTGGGCCTTTACCCATAGCGATGTTATCGTTCATCTCTTCTTTCTCAGCGTCGTTAACTTGGCCTTTATGATAACCACCGTTCTTGTTAAGCATTGATCCATCGTACTGAGCGTCAACTCGTATAGCACCATCGCCAGTGTTTGTAAATTTCTTTTTATCCATTATAGTTAGTCTTTAAATTCCCAAGGAAAGTCTGTGTCACCTTCTTCTTGCCATTCACCTTCAAATAAGATGTATCCATCTTTTCTAGGATAATTAACTCCATTGTAGAAAACGTTATCGTCTGTGTAATCAACCTTACCTATCTTTAAATCAGTCATGTGCTTCATCTCGTGAGCAACAACTCTATCGTACTGGCTTGATCCATACTCGATCTGATCGCTTATGTATATAACGCCTTCCTTGTGTGCCTCGCCCAAGACTCCTTCTTCTAGACTGGCAAACTGAATTTGAACACCGCCGATGGTTTCGTGGCCACTAGTTGTGCCACCTATATTCACCTTCTTGTCTCTGTTACCTATTCTGCTGCCTAATTTAAAAGCCATTATCTGTTTGGGTCTTTAATCATATCGTCAATAGCCTTATTAAAAACTTTATCTGTATACGATTTGTTATTGTAGAATACGCTTCGATCTGATACTGGTAAATCTTCTTCTCCGAGTCAGACCCTGTAGATTCTACTTATTAATTGGCTGCATTTAAACGAGGTCTTAAATACGCTATACTTTATCGTTGTACGATTTCTATGTCGCCAAACCTCTATCCAGCCTAACTTTCTTAGTTTGTCCCATCGGGTTTTATCCCAACTCATGGTATAAGTACCATCAATAAATTCTTTTCTTGTAAACCGTCCTTGACAATCTAGAAATACTAGAAGTTCAAGATCGGCATCTGTTAACCCGTAAGTCTTACAAGCCCACTTTCTTGTGAGCCTGTAATACTTAAGGATTTGTAATTCACGTAAATCGTGAGAGGTTAATCTCATTTATTACGAGTCAATAGTAATAGCTACTCCAGTCACACCCTCCATACCTGGAGCTTTCTGTAAAGTATTTAGATCAACCATAATCTTCATGCCACCACTTTGCTTAGGCTGCGGCATTAAAGCAGAGGCGATAGCATTTGCTATAAGTCTACTTTGGTGTCCAACTAAAGAAGGACCATCATCAGCCGTTGTAGTTGTGTCGATATGTGTTAGCGCTATTCTTTCGTTTGCATCAGCAGTACCCATGGCGCCTTCAAAGAATATGTGCGTTACTGTTGCTGAGTGTGGGCTTACCCCAATAAATCTTGAAGCCGCG
>Ga0070747_1000400_pt1 | contig 21851 bp, 28 predicted proteins | sample VirMetDEL_Mar_31_FD_77321 | JGI IMG/M metagenome (GOLD analysis project Ga0070747, IMG submission 77321) | Aqueous microbial communities from the Delaware River and Bay under freshwater to marine salinity gradient to study organic matter... | ecosystem: Environmental > Aquatic > Marine > Coastal... | reverse complement strand
GAATGTGGTATCGCTGCCATCACCATTGAACCGCTGTACTGCAGTCGTACTCTGGAAGTTATCGGCTGTTTGCTGACCCAGATACGGCATTAGGTTATCTCCATGATGCTCATAGTTACGCTGGCCTTATCAGTGACGGAACAGTCAATCTGAATTTTATCTGTAGTTTCAAGCACTACTTTGTTACCGGCAAGGATTTCAAGAGATGCACCAACAGGAAGCGGGGCATCTTTCAACAAGAATGTTGTGGTGTTGGCAACATCGTTGTTTCCACCACGATTAGCTGTATTACTGACCAGCTTTACACTCACCGTAACTTGACTGGTGTGTACGTTTGAAAGCACCATACCCAAGATAATAGTAGTTGTACTACCGGGTGTGGTGTATAAATCTTCTGGCGTACCGCTTGAGGCTGGCATAACGTCATGCGATACTACCTTGAATGTATTGGCCATTTATTTCTCCTTTAGCCTAGCGCAATAGCAAGGGCTGTAGCCTCATCAGCAATTACTGAATTAAGGGTAGCACCGTTAACTGTTATAGCATCTGCTTCTAATGTTCCGTCAATATCAGCGTCACCAGAAACGTCCAAGGAACCCGCATCAAGTTCGCCTGTCAGAGTAATATTTCTAAAGCTGGATACGTCCTTATTGGCATCTACTGTTACTACTTTGCTAGCAACGACAGTGCCTACGGATGCGCCAGTATCACTGTAATTAAGTTCAGCTGCTGTAGCAGTTACACCATCAAGAATATTTAATTCTGCAGCAGTAGAAGTGACAGCTGTGCCGTTTATGGACAGCGCATCTGTTTCAAGTGTGCCATCAATATCGGCATCACCACTGATATCCAAAGAACCCGCATCTAACTCACCAGTAATTGTAAAGTTACGGATGCCTGTATAGTCTTTATTAGAATCGAGTATGACTGCCTTAGATGCAATAGCAGTACCGACTGCTGTGGCACCTAAATCAAGGGCATTAATTTCCCCTACAACTACAGTAGCGCCATCAAGAATATTAAGTTCTTCTGGAGTAGATGTAACAGCAGTATTACTTGCTGCTGCTAATACAGGAACTGTACCTGATTGGTTGGGAAGATTAATTGTACGGTCTGCTGTTGGGTCTACAATAGTAAGTGTAGTTTCATGTGCGTCAGCAGTAGCACCCTCAAAGATGATTGCATTCTCTGCATTCATCGTCACTGTATCTACAGTTGTAGTAGTTCCAGCTACAGTAAGTTTAGGTACTAATAATTCACCAGTACTTGGATTATAGCGCAAAGCGCCGGTGTCGTCAAGTAGTCCATTTGATTCATCGTGAAATACTACAGGAAAGTTTGTGTTAGCTGTGCTATCAGCAACGGTTGTCGTAGCGGCCAAAGTAGCGTTAGCTACTGTTACTCCTGCGATAACTGTATTTAGTGCTGTGCCATTAACTGTAATAGCATCAGCTTCCAGTGTACCGTCGATATCTGCATCACCTGAAATATCAAGTGAGCCAGCGTCCAATTCTCCGGTAAGTGTGATGTTGCGGAAGCTGGCTACGTCTTTGTTTGCGTCAACCGTCACAACCTTACTTGCAACCACAGTGCCTACAGAAGAACCTGTGTCGCTATAATTAAGTTCCGTCGCTGTCGCAGTAACACCATCAAGAATGTTCAGTTCAGCTGCTGTGGAAGTAACACCATCAAGAATATTTAGTTCTGCGGCAGTTGATGTTACCCCATCAAGAATGTTCAGTTCTGCGGCAGTAGATGTCACTCCGTCGAGGATGTTTAGTTCAGCAGCCGTGGAAGTGACATTTGTGCCACCAATGTCCAGCGTAGTTACTGATAGCTCGCCTGCAATCGTGGCAATCCCACTGGCTACTGTGATGAGGTCTGTATCATCAGTATGTCCAATTGTTGACCCATTGATGACTACATCGTCAATGTCCAACGAACCACCGGTTATAAGACCCGTTGTGGTAATTGTAGATGAGCCGGTGTCAATAGTACCGAACCCAGAAGTAATAGAACCAGAGTTAAGCGCACCAACTGTGGTAGCGGCTGTTGTGACAAGATTTGGCATAGCCGTAATCTCATCATCAAAGTACGCAGCAAGGTCAGTAACTGCGACTTGCTTCATGGTGCCAGCGTCATTGAGAACAACGCGGTCAGCGTCCACTACAGTAGTGGAAGATGCAGTTGTATCACCATCAAGAATGTTTATTTCAGATGTAGTGACTGTCGCACCGTCTAGCTTATTAAGTTCGGCAGTGCTGGCTGTCACACCATCCATGATGTTTAACTCTGCAGCAGTGGCGCTGATTGCCGTGCCGTCAAAGTTGATTGCATCCAAGTACGCCGTGCCGTCGATGTAAATATCGCGCCACTCTTGGCTGGAGGAACCTAAATCGTACGTATTGTCGTCGTCAGGGATGATGCTAGAATCAACATCCGCGCCGAATACCACATTGTCTGTAGCAGCATCACCCATCGTAATGGTGCCGCCATTGAACGTGGTCGTACCTGTTACGGTAAGATTACCGCCGATGCCCAAGTTACCAGATATATCTGCATTACCATTCATGTCGATGGTGGTTGCAGCAATTTGAATTTCTGTATCGGCTACAAGGTCAAGCTGTCCGTCTGCGCTTGAATTAATGTAGATGGCAGTGTCACGGAATTGTATTTTTTCTGTGGAAGCAATAAGGATATCGTCTGAAAACTCAAAGTAGTCTTCGTCTTCCATCCACTTAATAACACCGTCATTTGATTCGCCATCAAAAGTTACGGTGATGTCTGTTCCTGCTGTTCCATCTCCAAGAGTTAGGGAGGTGCCCAACAGTTTTGTGACGGGGCCACCTTCAGCAGATGTACCATCGTGCGTGTGCCCTGTTCCGGCAGCGAAAGCGGCTAACAACTGGTCAAATTCGTTGTTAGTATCTGCTGCCTGAATTACGTCACCATCAGTATAGGATGACTGTCTTGTGTATGTAGCACCCATTTAGCGTCTTGCTCCTAACTGATACTCTAACTGAAAGCCTTTTAGGGAATATGCGGCTGTTGCGCCGCCATCATTAACCCTCAATGCCACAGCAAATCCAGAACCTTCTACTGCTTGCCTAATCAAAGGCTGTGATGGTCCACCGTAGGTAGGGGTTCCATAAGTAGATGTGCCATAAATACCCGCAATATTTGTAGAGTCTAGCGGATAAGCGGCTGGTCTAACTGCGTCTGCAGCTTCATAATCGTATCTAACGAATAAATCTGCATCAATTGTGGACTCAGGCTTAAAGTTTACAATGACTCGTTGCATATGCTTTCGTATGCCGGGGTCTTGCATAGTCAAATCGGGACTTCTGTAACGCCCGTTTATGGCTGAACCATCGAAAGTAGAACCTTGTTCTTGTCGATATACGTAGCCATCAAAACCACCATGTAGAACTAAGACATCTCCAGTTCTTATAAAAGTGTCCGTACACGCAGGTTTTATACCTTTTAGTGACGAAAACTCGTAGCCTTTGTTACCACCTTGTTGGCTTTTTAGGACGCAGGTTATGCCTTCTGTACGGCTTTCTGCCCCACCTTGCTTAGAAAAGAATAATCTGTATTGCGTTTTATTGGGGATGACAACAGATTCAAATGCGGCGGCACTAATGATATTTTCATCAAATATTGATTGAACATTGGAACTTATAGTTCCCAATTCCACGTCACCAATTCTTTCGGTACCAGCGACAGTACGCAATCCGTCAGGGCCAAGAAAGATGATATCACCAGCAAATTCCTGAATAGTATGGCCATTTATGCATCCAATATCACGAGTAACTGGCGCCATTGAAAAGTCTGAACTGGAGCTTCCCGTTAATTTAAAAATTCTATTTTCACAGAATATAAATAAATTTTCACGGAATACTTTAATACCCACGATGGTATCATCAACTTTTATGCTTCCAGCACCTTGCCCACCTGTAAAATTGTCTTCATCAAAAGGGACACTGAATACGAGTTCTTGTGGTGTGGTGGACATACCTGCGTAGAACATATGTTCTCGGTATGCCGCTACGATGCTGGCCCCTTCTACTGCGGATGCAGTTACATCGGTAGCAGCCATCGAAGTACTAAATACTGTAGGGTCATTGACCCCATCTACAACAATTAGTTTTTCGTTACCATCAAAATTAAAACGTTCGAAGTTATACTTCGTAGCATTTGTGCGCCCTGCGTCTCTTTCTGTCCAACTCTCAGATACTACTGTAAGGGACGCATCGCTACTTGCTGCATGTGCGGCAGCAGAAGTGCTATTAGCCGCTCGTGTTACACCGGTGAACGTAGTTGAGGTTACTCCAGTGTATGTAAATTGTTCGCTGTCAATCTGTAAAGTTCCACTGGAGCTAAATCCCGTTGTGGAATCTACAGTTATAGTGCCGGAACCTGTCATGGCGGTTCCTTGTGCGATTGCCGAAGCCAGTGAATTAGTCGCAGCACTAAATATTTTTTCTCCTCTAGCCGCTACAATTTTGTTAGCGAAGTTAACCACCATCAGAAGTTCTTCATCGGCTGATGAGGTGTGAGGAACAATTTGTTTTACGTGCTTTTGGTAGCCTTGTATGCGCTTGTAGCCACCTTCAATATCTGGTTCAAAGTTCTCAAGCTGTAGTGCTTGACCAGGTTGCATTATAAAGGTAGAACGGTTTGCTATCAACCCGCCCTCGCATATGAACGCCATAGGTTGTACGCGGGATGTATCTGCCATTATGTTGCTGTTTCAGTATTAAAATATCCTGCCATGCTTGCCGGTTTTAGCACTACCGTAGAACGTACGTACTCGTATTTGTTGACAAGCAGCGTTTGCATATTTTTGATGCCCTGCTCAAATCTTGCAAAATTAAGTTGGTATTGCTCAATCTCTCCGCGATACTGATATGTGTATGCCGTAGCGCCATCCGCAATAACTGGAGAAAACCGGTCATAGATTGATGTGGTGTCACTGTGCGCGGAAAGGTCAGAACCAAAAGTAAAGTAATCATATTTAAGACCGTAAGCCTTATCAGGGAATGGGTAAAGAAGATAATTATTATCTAAAGTTCTTACGATATACTGTGGTATTCCACCTAAAGAAAACTGTGCTATTCTAGTATCATCAGAGTGTGCCGCGGCAGTTGTTGAGTTTGCGCCCCGTGTACAACCAGTAAACTGCGTGCTACTCGTCCCAGTGTACGTAATTTGTTCGTTTTCGATATGAAGAGTGCCAGAAGAATCAAAACCCGTAGTGCTATCTACAGTAATCGTAGTAGCGGAATCTGTTAAAGCTCCATCCAAAAGCGTGGATGTAACATCATCTTCTTGGTCAACATACTTACTAATGTACTCGTTATATGTCAAACTCAGTAGTTTGCGCCCCGCAGAACTAAGGGCATCGTCTTTTGAAATACGAACTGTGTTATAATCTACATGTTTTGCATCTGTAGGAATAGAATACCGAACAGTGCCAGGAACTAATGTCTCTGTCTTAGTAGAATGATTGAAAGGGTAGCTAAATTCTCTTTGGTTAATATACCGAATGGCTTCATTTACAGCATTTTGTGCCTGTACTTGAATACCCCGTGCACTAGAGAAAGTGGACGAGGTGAGTTGTGGCTCATTCATACGAGCCAATACTTCATTGGTAAGTGTAAGAAAAGTTAGAGCCATCTCAATCCTTAAATTAGGGGGCCACCCTAAAGTAGCCCCCTATAATGTTTAGGCGAGTTGGTCGCGGTCTACATCAGTAGGCTTATCTGAACCATGCTCGTTACAGTCAATGACTGTTGCATAGACGCGGATACGCCCTGTGCTAGGTGCCGCACCAGCCAATTTTACATCAATCGTATCTGTGCTAGCTACGAATTGTGTATAAGTGGAGGCTGCACTACCTACGACTGTGTTAGTTTGACCATTTGTGCCGGCCGCACAGAAACCTGTAGAGGTCACGTCTGCACCGTCAACGATGTCATCACCAGCTGCGAAGTCAATGTCTGCAGTTACGCTTGAGTTGAACGCTTTCATCACTTCTGCACCTGCGTTCAGAACCAAAGTTCCGGCAGGGATTTCAAGTGCTTGAAAGATGTCGCCGTCTGCAAGAGTGTTTCCTGCAGCAATCAGCTCGTCAACATCAACGTACGCTTCCAGATTGCGCATCACATGTGTGTGCTTATGGGAAGGAAGAACTGCAATTGAGTTAGCGCCAACACCTGTGGTGCCGGAAGCAGTCAAATCAAAGGTTGCCATTGTCTAATCTCCCCTTAAGCTGCATTGTACTTGGCAGTTACGATTGCTTCTGGGCGAAGAATCTTACGGCCGTACAAGTGCATTCCGCGAACGATGTCCGCAAACGAATCTGGGTCACGATATGCCTCAGTTTTCGTAATTTGTGAAGCCGAAGCTACAGCTGATGTATGGCCAGCAACGATAACACCAAAGTTGGTATTTTGGTTAGCTGTACCAGTTGTACCCGCGCCCGTGCCGACAGACGGCAGGTTGTTGGATACATATACATCAAAGCCATGCAGCTGACCGACAGCAAGACCACCTTGGAGACCTGAGCCACCGAAATCGCCATTCAGAAGACGAGAGTCTTCGTCCTTGAGCAGTTCAATGAAAACAGGGTCTACAATCAGCCAACGACCATCGTTATCTACAAACTGCTGGTCAAGGAGACGGCCCATACGTGCAATAACCATCAGAGGTGAGGCAGTTGCAGTTGGAAGGGCAGTTGCACCAGGAAGACGAGCAGCCAATGGGATTGAGTGGTCACCAGCAGAACTTGTGGTGATGTTGCCGAAGCTGTCTTTGCGAAGCTTCATGCTAGTCAGAAGTTCATCACTACCAGCGGTAGATACTGCTTTTGAACCGCTTACTGTGTCGTTTGCGGTGCCAGCAGCAGAGCTAAGGCTGGACTGTTTGAAGCCAGACATATAACCCAGAACTTCTTGGTCATGCTGGTCACGCAGACGGTAGCCGGCGCGGTCAGATGCAAGAGATTCGAAGTTAACGTGTGAATGCGCTTCTTCAATGTCATCTACTTTAAATGCAAAGTAGTTGGCCTTGTCTACGACAAGGGAAAAGTCTTCATCGTCCAAGTCTTGTGGCGTAATTTGTGCACCACGAGCGTATTCTTTAACGGTGATTTCTGGCTCTTTGATGATACGAACGGTATCACCATAGTTTGCAATCTCACCGAAATAGTCAGAATTCGTGATTGACTCAGCGACAGAAGACTTACGAAAAGCTTGCTGGACTTTTTGCGAGTAAATTACCGGGCTAAAGTTGCCATTCGGTAGGTTACCGTATCCAGCGGCAGTTTGAAAAGCCATCTTATTCTCCTAAAATGAGGCTATTAAACTCCGATTTCCTGAACACCATAAAGGCCAGTCAGCTTGGGTGTCCACTACGTGGGGCCAATCATCACCTGGGTGGTTTAGAGGAGAGAAAATCGTATACCTTGCTACACCAAGGTTACAATAAAACTAAGTGCTATTAATGTGTAGAGCACAATGTGGGTTGCTTGAAAAAATCAAGGGCCACGCGTAAAGTTATATATATTGTACCACAATTGAAACTAATTGTGAAGAGGTATTTTATTCACCTCTTGATATATCATATATGAAGTTACCGGTTCGCACAGCTTCTGCAATTTCTTGCTCATGCTTGCTAAACTCAGCACCCTTCATTTTTGCTACCTGTGATTCGCGCCACTGGTTTGACTGTTTTTCTTTTGTCTCAGCGACGGCGCTAGTCCCACGGGACGTAACTGATTTAGCAGCATCTTTATTGCTTGTAGGGGCTTTTTCCTTTTTTTCGTTGATATTCATATCAACTTTGTAAAGGTCAATAGCACGAGATGCAGCACGAGCATCATTTTCATTTTCATAAAGTGCTTTCTGAACCCAACTAGGCTGTATCTCAACCCAATCATGGAAATCCTGACTATTGCGAATATCATCGAAATCAGGGTGATACTGCATAAGTTCAGCTTCAGCAGTCTTTCGATTTGCCTCTACTTCGCGTTCTGCAATTGCGGCGAGGCGCTGTTCAATAGAACTGTCTAATTCTTGGGCTTTCTTAGTGGCAATTGTTTCCACCATCTTTGCAACATCTGGATACTGCTTAGACCACTCAGATAACTCTTCATCTGTTTTAGGAAGTTGGATAGCCTCCCTAGCTGCCGTCGAAAGCTGCGTCTCAAGCTGACGTATCTTCTCACGCATATTCTCTTCTTTTTGCTGGGCATGTCTGCGAAGGTCGCCATAGCGCTTTTTAAATGTTTTTTCTTCGGGAGCCAGTCCATCAGTTTCTGCTTTATCCTTTTCTTCAGCTTCTTGTTCGTCTAGGATTCCTGCTCGTTCCGCTTCCAATCGTTGCAATTCAGCTTGTTCTGTTTCTTGGCGATTGTTCTTATATTTCATAGGTGCGGTTTTAATATCTTGCTTAACAGCTGCTTCAGCCATGTTAGTCTCCTTGTTGGGGCCACCAGTAGCCTTTCGGGGTGATGGGTAGCCGGACTATAGTTTACAATTGTTATTTTTTGTAAACCATCTTTCCTACCAAATAAACGATAGGATGTATAATTTTGCACCAGACATTACCGACAAAGCTATCCTTAGCCCTGCCCTTTGTTAGAATATGTCTGAGGTGCTGTGTTCGCTTCTGTGCAAAGAACGCACCGACATTAGTTAAAATGCCGCTGTTCTGCATACCGCGAACGTATGGTTTGAAGAGCCAATGGTACCCTACTTCGTGTAGTGGTGTCAAGTACTTTTTCTGATATGTATCCCATATCTTCATTGTCCTAGCCCAATCATCAAGCTGTGTTTGACGATACATTTCTGTGCAGACAATTGACTTGCCACCAGAGTTGTCATCATCAGGCAACCCGCTTTCGTATGCTGCCGCTTCTAAGTCAACGCCAGATGCAATCTTTTGTTGCATCTTTTCTTCATTTTTACGACTGGTCTCCTCCCGTTCTCTACGGTCAGCGTCTCTACGCATAGCCTCTGCTTGACGATTGATTTCATCATCGCCCTCAGGGGTACTACGTGCTGCTGAGCCTTGACGAGTTGTAACGGGGCGACCGCTACTGTCTGTGACAGGACGGCCCCTGCTATCTGTGACAATATTACCTCTGCCTGTGGCAGCATCGTCAGCATCCTGTTGTTGGTCACGTTCAAATTTTGCGCGTGCATCTGCCATAGCTTGTCGTCTATTTTCTTGCTCATCCGGTAATCCGCTTTCGAAGCCAGCTGCTTCCGCATCAACACCTTCTTCCATTTTTGCAAATACATCAGGAGTTACACTGCGTTGTATATCAGCACGGAGGGCACTTATTGCGGTTCTATTTACGCCTGGGTCTCCATATATGTTATCAGGATTAACGTTCACGACTTCCCCATCCTCTCCGATAACAGTTCCTGACCGACCCTCAGTCATTAGATTAAGCGCCTTCAATTGTTGGTCCATAGACATATTGCCTACATTTGATTTGAAATCGTTGGCGACACGCGCAACAGCCTCGGGAGTCACATCACTGTAATCTATGTTTCCAACATCAGTAGTGGTAACCGGTGTAGTGTCACCCGTCTGACTTTGCGCATCAGCGATAACCATAATCTCCGCTAAGGATTGGCCAGTATAATCAAGTCCCAGTCCTTCAGCCATGCTTTTAGCCGTTGTCGTTTCATAAGTTTTTTTCTTATTACCCCCAATATCAGAAAAGAATCCTTGGTCCGGCCTACCCATAGCATAATCTGCATCAATCTTAGCTTGTGTATCCATGAGCTGTTGGATGAACTGAGTATTTTCAGGATTCGTGCGGTCAGCTTTCATAGCGTCATAGGTGCTTCTGGACATGACTGCTTTGCGTCCAGTATTGCGGTCGGTCAGCACCACTTGGTCACTGCCACCTAGCAGAGCACCCATAATACCAAATCCACCTGGCTCACTAGATTGAAGACCGAAGTCATATGTTGTAGCGCCTATAAGACGTCCATTCTGAGACGTACCGCCGAAAACTGCTGTGGCTCCTGCAGGTTGTTCAGGCGAGTCACTGGGGTCATCTTGGCGTTGTGGAGCGGCTGTCTGAGTGGAAATCGGTTCGCAGACTCCTGTTGCAGCATTCATCTTATATCCTGGAGGGCACGGGTCTGTCGGAGGCGTAGTTCCATCATCTCCATCATCCCCGTCATCCCCGTCATCGGTTGACTCCTTGTACTTATCAATATTAGGTGCATACACACTCGTCAAATCTGTGGTAGGGGTGTATGGCTTATTAGAAATAGTCAACGGAGTTGTATCTGTTGTAGCGCCGGAACGGGGCGTCCCACTTGTTGTCGGTGTGGTAACAAATTTTTCTGAGGCGGCTGTTGGAGTTGAAGGCATATACGGTCCCCCTATGCCCGGTCCAATTATGCCTGGGTTTGCTCCCATGAGCGTGGTACCCGCTTGTGCCTTAATCAGTCCGCCATTATCATCAACAGGGTCAGCCTTTTCTTTGCCGCCGCTAACGTACTCAATCTGACCGCTGTTTTCCATCTCTTGTATGCCCATGAGCGCATCACGACGCATACCTTCATATGTACCAAGACCGTGGTAGCGGACAACGTTAGCAGGAACAACGAGTTCACCTTCGCTAAGTAGGACGAGTTGGTCATCGGCTACTTCTTCTTTTGTAGCACCGGGAGGAGGGTTACCTTCAGCGGCTTCTTCGTAGGAGGGGGCACCGAGGCCAATCATAACAGCTAGCCCTTTACCTTCAGCATCTTCAGGCATACCGCCTTTTGCCATCGCGGGGACTTGTGGCATAGGGGGAGGTGCCATAGCAGCGGCTGCAGGTTGCATCATAGGATTCAATGCTGGTGCGGGTGCTGGCGGGGGTTGCATCAACGCACCCGCGATTCCGCCTTGGGATGGTGCCATAGGAGCAGGAGGTGCAGGTGGGGGAGCTTTCTTAGCTTGCATTTTAGCTGACACTTCTTTTACTGCTTCATCCCGTGGGTCTACAGCACCGGGTCGCGGAGCGGGGCCAGATGGTGCCGCCAAGCCTTGAATCATGGCTGCGGGGTTGGCCGCCTTTGGTCCGCCACCTTGTGGTGCGGATGTCGCTTCCTGCATTGGAAGCGGTGCTTTACCTTCTTGTGCCATCATTATTTTTCGTGCCATTGTTATTCCCCTTTGGCCTGTGCTTCTTCACGTAGTGTATTAATTCTACGCAACTCATGGATGGCCCCCTGCGCCATAAACATGGTTTTTGTATCCTCGGCCTGTTCCAATACTTTGTGCATCTCATGTGTACGATATTCTACGTACGCATTTAGCGCATCGACATTGCGTTTAACACCGACCAACGGCATTAGTTTCTTAGCTATTTCTCGTATCATTTAAGTCCGCCCATGATGCTGGCTAACTGAGCACCTACGTCTCCGCCACCCTCAGGTTGTGGGGGCTGTTGACCAGCTGCGCTAAAGCCCGGCTCACCCGGAACTGCCGCACCACCGACGCCAATGTTACCACCGCCGCCGCCAGACATATCCATAGGATTGACACCCTGCGCACCTTCTTCTGGGCCAGCACCCCCAGCCGCTCTAATTATTTCTGCTTGACGGAAGGCTTCTCGTTCATCATTGATTAGCTTCTCTGCATCCAAATCCATAGCTTGCGCGAGTTCGCGTAGCACGACAGGAAACTTAACAAACGACGCAACGTTAGGATTGCCAGCAATCTGCAACAGTTGCAGAAGTCGCTGACTCCGTACCTCGTTCTTCATCAAGCTTTCAGTACCGCGTGCCTTGACTTCCAAGTCACCACGTACAGACGGGTCGAAGTTAAACTGCATATTAAATGCATAGAACGCTTCTCCCAATGGCTGTAGTAGGTAATCATCAATATTCTTTACCACGCCCTTAACACTGATTTGGGCAGCGCCCATTAGCATAGAAATACCTGCCGCAGTTCGGCCTGTGCCCTGTACGCCTGTTTGTCCATGTGAGTATGATGGAATGCCGGTAGCATCGTCAGCAAGCTGTCGTGCCTTATCAAACATCATCATATTTTCTGAAGATACGTTGGGGTACTTAGTGCCGAACAGTGCTTGACCCGGTGCCCCACCCTGACGACGGAACACTTTGCCCGGATACAGTTCTAAGTCCTGTCCCGGAACAAGGTTAGTTTCGTCAATCTCAAAGATAAGATTACCCGACAGTACAGCGTTATCAACAGCCATACGCATGAAGCCGTTCATAAGCTGTTGGGTATCCGTCATGTTTTCAGCAAGTCCAACACCAAAGAACGAGTATGGATTCAGTTCGTATGGTGCGGCAAAGTATGGAATACGCTTCGGTGTAAATGGATTGATGACCAGACGCAGAAGCTGGTCATGGCATACCCAGCAGTTTACTTGCAGAGTGTCCAAATCATCGAGTTCTCTAGGAACCTCAAGTCCTGCTTCTTCCGCAGAGTCCTTATCAATATTGCCCCAGAATTCTAGAATCTCAAACCGTTCGACATCGTAGCTATTACGGTAATCTTCTAGGTCTGTCTCCCACCATTTACGGACATAGTTCGTGCCCATGCCAATAGCATTATCAATAGCATCATGCCGGAAGTATGGACGTTTCTTAAGATTACGAAGTTCTGAATGGCTCAGACGATGACGTTGGATAACGTACTCGCACTCATCCATGTTCTTTGCGTCCGAGTCAGGATACATGTTCCATATGGAAACATTCTCTACCTTAGGGACGGTTTTGAGAACTGGGTCATAATTGCCTTCTTCGTCCCAGTTTGGATATTCTTTATCATATGCAAACGGCCCTTTCAGAATACCAGTTCCGAAAAGAGCCATCTCAAATGCCGTGTGTCGCAGATGTTTAGATGCGCTAGACTCCTCAAGCTGGTCAAGAATTTTCTTTTCCATGCGAGTCGCAGCATCTTCTGCAGGATGGTAAGTTTGCGAAGATGCTGTCTTACCGGGTCCGAGGCGAATGTCGTCTTGGATTTCGCCCAGCTCGTCTGTAAGCACTCCAAGATTCAAATCTTCTAACGTTTGATTCGTAGCACCCGGCGGAAGTTCTGCACCATCCCCCGCAAAACCGTACTTGTCTTGCAACGCTTCCATAGCGTTTGTATTATCTTTAGGGTCAAAATGGACAGCATCTTCTACTCCCTCAGGAACGCGGGTAGAATCTACCCCCAGCGGAAATCGCTGTCCGGCGAACAAGACATCAATAATCTGTCCATATGCCGCCAAGACTTTAGTTTTTGTAATCTTAATGAATACTTTTGATTTTTCTGTAGAAGTAAACTGCGTATCTACGCTGTACAATCCCCGATACTGGCGATATGAATCCAACCACCGCTCTTCTTCTTCTTGTCGGCTGGATTCAACATTTTCAAATTTTGTGCGTACATACTCTGCTAGTTGTTCTGAACCAGACTTAGGTTCAAATACAAACGCTTCAATGTGTTCTTCTTCAGCCATATTTAATATCCAAAGGTTGTATCAGCGGGTCGCCACTTATGGGTAGGTATTCCGTTAGGAAAATCAAAAATGGAACGCGACTGAGGGCGTGTCATGATACCGTATCTGAGGGCGTCATATAGGTGGTCTTCTACTTTAGTATTTACATCCTCTGGATTAGTTTTATCCATCGGAAGAGTGGGCAACTGAGCAATCAAGTTTGTACAGTTGCTCATTATTTCTATTCCTGCACGCCCAGTATCCTCGTCAATCTGTAGGCGCCTATGCAACTCGTTCTTACCTGCTACACGACTACCGCGGCTTCTGTCGGAGGGACGCCACCTGCATCCTTCAACAATCATTTGCTCTGCTAGTGACGGCCCAGTATCTCCGCGTTTATGCCAGAGGGATGAGTCAAGTACGCCGTAATGAATCGACTCACCTTCTTCTTCATCCAGCACCATATGTGCTAGTTCTTTTGCAGGAACTTTTGTTACGTACAGTTCTCTGTAAACAATTAAAGTCTCGTCTGCAGGGTCTACAGCAAACCAAAGAACACCGGAAGCAGAGGAGTAACCGTAGTCACAAGCCCTAAATTTGCGCCATGAATTTGGGATTTGATAAGGTTCAATAACATGGTATCTCCTGTCAAACTCTGAGAAGGCAGCGCCTTCCGCAATATCCCAAGAACCCTCTAGTAACTGCCTACGCTGTACTTCTGGCAGTGAGAGCAGCATTGCCTCATAATCACCTGCTTCGTAAAGATATGGGTTATCAAGCAACTTAGCTGGCACAAACCGACGCTTAAAGAGCGGTATCCCTGCTTTACTATGGCGACTAGGGTATACAAGGGTTTCACCGGTGGTGATGTCCGTTGCCCAAAAAGGTTTGCCAGGGATTTCGGGGTCAATGAACATTTTCTTGACCCATGCATGTCCAGGGCCGCCTGGGTTCGTTGTTGCCCGCATAAAGACTGGTAATGACGGGTCTGCTGTTCTAAGGCGCGAACGTAGATAATCCCAAGCATAAGGTGTCGCATACTGTGTTAATTCATCTATGCCTATATATGTAAATGCCTGACCCTGATAACGGAGAACGTCTTTGTCCTGCTCAAGGTATGTCATCCATATTCTGGCACCGGAGGGGAAAGTCCACTGGCTTTTCTTCTCCATCCATTTAGCGCCCGGATAGGCGTTAGGGTATAACTCTTGGCTTTTGTGTATCAGTTCGCGCAATTCATCATTTGTACGACGTAGAATTAGCGCATTAAAATTCTTGTTGCTACAGTAGCGAAGCGGGTCAATAATGAGAGCGTAAGACTTACCACCCCCTGCTGCGCCACCGTATAACACTTCCCGTTCTGATGAGGCCAGAAATTCTGTTTGCGGACCGGGATTAGGCTCAAACAGAATTTTCTCAGGTTCTTGTTCTTGTGGGGTGTAACTGGAGCCAACAAACTCCATCTCCGCTTCTGGATTTTCTTGCGCTTCTAGCCTCTTCAACTTCTTCTGTGCCATATTCATTTGTATACGCGCAGAACGTTTTTGTCGGGCTAGCTTCGCCTTTTCTTTTTCTTCCTTAGTTTTGGGTGCTGATGTTGCCTTGGTCTTGGGCCTTGGCGGCACGGCGTTTTTGTTCAACATATTTCCGTCTGTCAGATTTGTCAGTCTTTATACGTTTCCACAATCCCATAGGCGTTATAGGGCGCCCTGTGTACTCCGTGAGCCATCTGGCAACTTCAGGGTAGGATGATGCCTTTAAGTACTCTATGCCCTGCTGTAGGGCTTCTAACTGCTCTTCTATGGGGTCGAAAAGCTGAGGGTCATGGTCTGCCCTTTTGTATCCCCACGGCACTGTTGGCCCTTTGGCCCTATCGTATCTGTCAGTCGGATTCAGTTTCTGTGCTATCGTCATCATTCTTTGCAGGTAAGATAAATACGCCTATTGGCTTATCCGAAGAAACGTTAAGCTTTTCCACTTTGGAAAGCCCCACCCTATCAAGAATTTGCTGTGATGCAGCGAGGCGTTCTCTATTACCAACAGCTGTAGGGTCATCAATAACGCCCACCATAGACAACACAGCCTTGGGAGCGTTAGCAGCCATTTCCATTTCCGCACGTTCAATAATTTCTGTGCGAAGAGCTTGCATTATAGCATAGGGGTTTGTGTTTGTCGAGTACCCAGCCACCTTCAATGCTTTGGTGTAGTTGCCTTTGGCCTCACCAAATAAAGCGTCTAGAAAATTAGATTGCAATTCTGTAAGTTGTTTAGGCACGAGGATTTCTCTTTCTTCCTGTTTTGGTACGGGCAAAAGACCGGTTCCTACTACGAGACTTAACAGATAGCTTCTTATTGTTCATAGGATTACCAGTAGTATGGTGTACGTCTTTGCCGTCCCCCTTAGTTACTTTGCCCCTTTTAGCCATAATGGCACGAGCGGCGTTACGGGAAGCACGACGTTTAATTTGTTTCGGCTTGCTATGGTAGCTAGCGTATTCTTTTTTGTAGTTACGTTTACGCGTCATGCTTTTGACTTTTTCCGTTTGGCCTTTTGTTTACGTCCAGAGGGTGAAACGGACCATCGAATAGAGGTAGGCTTTCCTCCTGTATTTCCGGCTTTCCGTTTCTTACGGGTGGCTGTAGCTTTTTGTCCTTTAGACATCCTATCTGCGACCGCCTTCGGGCGACACGCTGGATACTTTCTCTTTGACTTCGAAGATGATTTACGCCCACACTTTTTTCCTGTGGATACGTCTCGCCAATCCTCTTTGAACCATTTACGCAATCCTCCCTGATAAGCCATTATTTTTTCTGCGACTTTCTTATCTGTTTAAATGTTTCTTGTATGCTTGGTGGTTTGGTATCGTTAGGGTCATACTTACACTGAAATTCACGGGGGAACCACTCGTCCATACGAAAAAACAAAGTATCTACAGTATTGTTTACTCCATGATAAACGCACACACGCTGGTCCTCTACATTCGTGCAGCCCTTCAATCGGCAAGTTACATAGTCTGGGTCTGCTGCGTGTGCTACCTGCGTTTTAAGAAAAGTAATGAAAAAGTAAAGAGCTGTAATGCCGATACCAACCATGACTATCCACGCTACAATCTCTACAAACTTCTGTCTACGTTCGCGCTGTTTGTAAAGTGTTTCTTTACGCTGCTTACGAATCTGGCCTTCCATTGCTACGAGGGAGTCCCACTTAGACTTGCCCATAGTTAGGGAAATCCACTGCTGTAATTCGTAACGCTGTTGTTTTGCCTTCTCTTTGTTAGCAAATGCAGCTATTGCTTCTTGTTCTACAGTCTGCCCAGCAAATAGCTTTTTAAATATAGGGGGGTTCTTTGCTTCTTTTTCTGCCTGTTCTAGGTCAGACATGGCGCCCATCCAACGCGACAAATCCCCAGCCATCTGTTCGATGTCACGGCCTACAGCAAAACCTTTTTTGATTGCACCGAAAGCCGCCGATGCTGTCGCCATTGCGCTAATGGGGTCCATCAGTACACCTTTACATCTTTATCTATAAGCTTGGGTAAGCAATAGGAGGTTATCTTCTCCCCTTGTTTGTGTAGTGTTTGTGCAAACCAAACACAATCATTCAGGTTGGCAAAATACATATCGTTGCTAACCATCTTTTGATTTTCCCCCGTACCCAAAAATACAAACAGGAGAAAAACATGTTTCATTATCGCCAGCTGCCGCCCATTGCTTTATAGCGCTTTGATGCGTAGGCATTTGCGTAAGCTGATGGGTACACTTTAAATTTGCGCTTAGCCTCAGATTTGGCCTTTGACCAAAGAGCTGGTTTGGTGGGCACCGGCTTTTTACTTTTTTTCTTTTTAGCCGCCATTATTTTTTCTTTGACATGCCGCCGCGCATACGCTTAGATGCCATCTTCATAGCGCCGCCGCCGCGCATTTTTTTAGTGGCCATACCGCCACGCATACGTTTTGCTGCTACTTTAGTCTTGCCGCCACGGGCTTTAGTTGCTTTTTTCATTACCATGTCTAAGATTCCTTCTTTCAAGCACTAGGCTCTCAAATACATCATCTGGAAAGTGTTGGTAGTACCCTGATTTTTCCAAACTAACTGCAGCATCATCAAGAAGAGATAGCCGCTGAACGAATACCATACAGTATTCTAAATCATCTTGTTCATCTTCAATGAGGAAATCTAACCCCGCATCTACGGCGTCATAATCGGGATGGAACACCATAAGGTGCATATCCATTCCAGCAATGGAAAGGGCCTCATTCATTCCATCGCACCAACCATCAATGTATTCAATATCAGGTAGTTCTTCATTTGCCCATACAACGATATCGTAATCATGCTGGTCAAATTCTTTTACTGAATTCGCTAGCCCCTCTAGGCCAGTATTAATGCTAAATACTACTTTGTTATCTGCCCACGCTTTTTGTGCGTAGGGACAAGGAGGCAAACCATTTAACTTTACATTAGGCACTTCAAGAAAGTCATTGGACCACCTACGAATAGATGCTTCAACTGGATGCACGTCACTTCTTCTTTCGGGCATCCATATTCTTTTGGATAGCGGCTTGACGAACTTTTTCATAGCCAGACATCTTGCCATCTTTGTTCAAATCGCCTAGTACGGCTCCTGCCCGTAGTCGGGGAACATTGGTGGGCATATCCATGATATGTTTTTTACCGGATTTCATCCCGCCTTTTTTCTTTCCGCCAGCTTTCAAATCTCGTGCTGCACGACCGCTTTGTACATATTGAGTCAGAGACATGGTGTCATCTCGACCTTTATCATAAAAGTTTTCACGGTACTGTTGCATAAGACCCGAAGGTATCTCTTTAATTTTAACATTAGTTCCGCCCTTATTCTTTTTAAGGGCATCACTGACTTTTGTGTCGCTGGCTTCCCGACGAAGACGTGCAAGCAATTCAGGAGATACATCTTCTTTTAATTTCCCCATCGGACCTTTTAAAAGAATTGTAATTTTTTCTTTCATGGAAGGTTTTGGGTCTACCATGTCAGCAAATCTGCCACCCCTTTGCGTTAAAGAGTGTTTATGATATAGTTCATCAACAAGGCTACTAAGGTTTTTGGGGCGTGATGTATCATCATCCACCTTAAATTTTGTTCCCATGCGAGAATCAAGATGTTCTTGAACTCTCGGACTACGCTTTGATTTTTTATCTGACATTATAGTTCCCCTGATTTCATAGCTTCTGAAAGCTTGATGGCGCGTCCCTTTACTTGTTTCGCCCACCTGCTATCAAGCATCTCTACGGATGCAGTGGCAAAGTCACCTTCATGAATTGCCGCCCACATTTTTTTAAACTTACAGAGACGTGGAACCCCCATATTAAACGCCATGTCCATTACGACAAGCTGACGAACTGCGTCTAGGTCAGCAACGCATTCATGCGCTCTGCACAGCTCATCTTCAACAATCGCAACATCGTTCTTGGCCAAATACATAGCATCCGCTTCTGTAATGCCGTACTCATAGATAGCATCCATACTAGGGATATCCATCCAATCCAGCTCTTCTTTACTGATGCCGCGACCCTCTAGGTTACGCCCGATACCGATGGTATCAATGCCTAAACTGTCTTTGTATACAGCAAGCCGCAGCCCTTCATGCGCAATCAACTTATTTACGAAAACTTCGCTATTGTATTTCATTTAAACTTTTTCCTATCCAAGTACCATCTTGCGCAGTTAACTATAGTGTTTGTTGTTATCATGGCCACCAGCCACACTTCCCACCATTCAATCAATTTCTTTATTCACCCTAATGCACAGAAGCTCCTTGTTGTACTCCTGCACTATATCAAATTCTGTTACCGTGGACTGAAAATAGCACTCTGCCATTGTTCGTGTGTGCACCAACGGTTCAACTTCAAACTCAAACGGCGTCACCGCCGTCACTAAAACCAAAACCCATTCGTTTAACATCAGTGTTTCTCATGTCCCAGCCATACCGCAAACGCACCCGTCATAGCCCCTGTTACAACGCTAACTAAAGCCGACTGTTCCATTGTTGGACTTGGTAAGGTCATAAACCATTCCACTACCCGCCAAGCCGATATTGACATCATAATCATCATCAAGCGCGGTAGTATTTTCCACTTTAGAAAGCGCTCCATTGTTACTTCTGCCACGATTTACCCCCGCTTGTTCTTCTGTAGTTCGATTGTGCATGCACCACATGATACCCATCACATCCTCTAATACAGTGACCACTACTTCTTTCCGAAAAACTTTGTCGCACTTCTGACCCCAAAGCTTGCAGCAACAATGACGCCCAAGCTGTACTGGTACCATTCAGGCATTTGCTCCAGTTGTTGAAATCCATTTGCAACTACTTCTTCCATCCCAGGCACAAAGGCCATGATAAGCGGGATTGAAAACAAAATGGTAAGCCACTCGTCTTTCCACGAGGATTGGCTACCCTTAGCCATCTCCAAGTCCCAGTCAATCTCACCGGTGGCCTTCTTCTGCATCACGATAGCTTCCGCTTGCGCTTTCGCTACCTTGGTGGCCGACACGGCTTTCTTCTCTTCTACCTTGCCAGATAACCATGTACCGGCAAGTTCTGCAATAGGTCCAACTAGCAGATTTAACATTTCCACCTCTTACGGGCTTGACGCAAACGGCTGTTAGGATTCTTTGCCGCTTTCGGAAACTTCTTCATCTGTCCCGCTGAACGAGCACAGAATGACTTCCTACGCTTAGCCGCCTTACTCCCCGGCTTTACCTTGCCGGTAACAGCTGTTTTCAACTTACTACCTGGATTAGCACGACGGTAAGCCTTAACACCCGCCTCAGTCATCCCCGCCCCCGACTTAGTGGAACGGAAATTCTTCTTATTGCGTGCTGGCATCTTGGAAGGCCGACGTGCCATTATGTAGCTTCACCTTGTTGTTCGCATCTATAGCGGAATGTTTGTGGAAAAGGAAAAGCATTACCAATAACAGTGGTAATCTCTCCTACTCTCTCCATACACTCAGCTCTCTCTGCATACGGGCCATACTCATCTTCGAATACGGCGCACATGCTAGGCTGATGTAGCGCACACGCTAGTACCATAGCCTTAAACATAGTAACCTCAAAAAAGATGGACGGAATCCACGTTGTCAAAATTCCGTCCATTATGCCTTAGAGTGGCTGTAGCGAACCCCGCAAGAATAAGTACAGCATCAGGTCTTACGTTCCGGGTTTCCCCGTTGCATACTGTAAATGCCCCTCAGCAACCAACGCTTTCTCAACATCCTCAACACTGAAGTCTTTACCAGTACGTTCTTTTAAAGCAGCACGTATGTAATACACATGATGACTAGGTACGTGTGCCCTATAGTGTCCGTATTTCTCGTATTCAGCAGATATCTGCTCCAATAACGAGCCATATTTCTTTCTTTTAGCCATTCTATATATATTGTACCACAAATAGCTTGACTTGTGAAGGTTTATATTGACATCCTTAACGTTACAAGTACCCGCTTAGGAGAAATCTTCTGGTAATGGAATAGAGTAGAGAATATTATTGCTTAAATACAGGTAATAGTGAAATGTTATTGCACAGGTGCGTTTTAGGGGTTGACAGAGGGGTCAAAATCAACTATAAATTACTTGTTTTTCTTTTTTCCCTTTTTTTCTTTTTCAGAATCAACTTAAGGAAGTAGCCGAGATAAAAAAAATAATAAAGAATAGCCCAAATACTTTTACAAGAAACAAGTACAAAAGAAAAAAGTACAAAAGTCCTGTAATTATGTGGGGTAGTACCTTGGTAAAAGAAAATGATAAGGAAAATAACACAGATAAAACCGATAAATCCAATAGCTAAAGAATTATGGAGAAAGAAATTTTCTATTTTACCTAATAAGAAGAAAATTATTCCAAGAAAACAAAAATACAGGGGTTAGTTTAAAGCAAAAACCCCAGAAATTATAAAACAAACTTTATTTTTACGGCTGGTATAGGGCTAAAATCCTTGCCAGCCTTTATTTTTGTCAAAATTCTGACTGGGGCGGCTCCGTAGGCAAGTTGGCGCGGTCTGGTATATAGTTCTCATTTCCAAATCTCGTGTCGTAGCCGTATACATGTAACTGGTACAGGGGGCGTGGCCCATGCGTACCCGTCGTACATACACACACAAGCCCTTGATTTCCTTGGGTTTTTCGTAATTGTAATATTATTGCGCGGTGGGGTAACATTATTGCGCCCCTGGACTCGGACCAGGAATTTTATTGCGTCTCTGCTGCGCCAGCGCAAGATTGTTTCACGCGCTCGCGTGTAAGGTGATGCAAGAAAGGTGCTGGCATGGCTCATTTGTGTACAGAAAAAGCATCACGTAAACCATACCCAACGCTTGACATAGGCGCGGCGCGTGAT
>Ga0070747_1000397_pt1 | contig 21897 bp, 26 predicted proteins | sample VirMetDEL_Mar_31_FD_77321 | JGI IMG/M metagenome (GOLD analysis project Ga0070747, IMG submission 77321) | Aqueous microbial communities from the Delaware River and Bay under freshwater to marine salinity gradient to study organic matter... | ecosystem: Environmental > Aquatic > Marine > Coastal... | reverse complement strand
GAGTCTGAATGGTTTACAGTTAATTATAATTATGCTTCTAAGGCATTAAAGGATATGTTTAAAAAGTACAAATCATATATACCAAATGCAAGAAAGCAAAGACGACACAGTATAGATAATTTTAGTATCGAAAAAATGAATAGTGATTTTAAGAATATTATTGAAAAATATATTCCAAAGGTGGAACAATTACAAATTAAATTACCTAGTTTGCCTAAACAATTAGAGGAAATATAATATGAAAAAAGAAGAAAATTTAGAAACATCACCTATAACAGGTGCAAATTCAGTATTAGTAGAAACTGTTAACAATAAAACATCTAGAATATGTATGGATTCAGGATTTATGACTAATGACGATTTTAAGATTGAGAATACGGAATTACTTGAACAATATGAAAGTTCAATGCCACAATTAATTAAGGATAACGTATACATTGATGAATCACTAAATCAAAATTGGTACCTAAGTTCCGTACAATTTACCACGGGAATGATTTATCCTATGCCAAATAATATAGATGATTATGATTGGGCATTTAGTCCCGTCGTAGATATAGATCCTTCAGAATCAAAAAAGTATCCTATTCCTGGAAAAGAAGGAGAATTCTACACTACTAAATTAGATACAGACGCAACTGAAAGATATACAAAGTATGATTTTAGAGGAGTTTGCAAAAGAGCAGGAGCAGTGGTAGAAGTATAGTATGAGTTATTTAACCCAACATAGAACTAGAATTAAAAAAAGATATAATTACTCTAAAGGTGCAATAGAATCTGGAATGATTATAGAAATGACATATAAGAAAAGGGCTAAAAAGGGAGATCCATCAAAATTAATAACAAAAAAGTATATGGCATTAGTGTTAGATCCATTATATAAGGGATATATGCATGCAATGAGTTTAGAACAAATTTCATCTTCACAATTAAACACATTGGCCAAGCAATGGGGATTAACATTGGTTAATAAAGGATCTGCAATAATAACTTCTGGCATATTAACAGGTGAAAGAATACCAAAGCTATTAACGGCAACCTCAGCAACTGGAACTTACTCTACACTTTTTTCTAAATTAAAGGGTAATTTTTTAACAGCTTATAAAACATTTAATATTACGAATGTTGGAAACATTGCTGTTTGTGATTACGAATGGGATAAATCAGTATTTCGTTCAATACCAAAAATAGAAGAAATAAAACTAGAAAGACAGCTAGAATCAGAAAGAGAAGCAAAAGAAAGAAAAAGAAAAGCTGAATTAGAAGCTAAAAAACCAACAAATAAGTAGGAGAAATGTTATGAAAATAAGTTATGCAGTTACAGTATGTAATGAATATAAAGAAGTAGAAAAGTTATTATCATTTTTATTTGAAAATAAAAGAAAGGAAGACGAAGTTGTAGTTCAAATGGATTTTGATAACTCAACAACTGAAGTAGTTAAGGCCTGTGAAAAATGGGAATCAAAACAATCTGAAGAATATAAACTCATACAGTGTAGTTTAAGTAAAAATTTCGCACAATATAAAAATAATTTAACAAAAACTGTAGTGGAGAATGGATATTTCAAATAGATGCAGATGAAATTCCAAATAAATACTTAATACAGGCTCTTCCATACGTTTTAGAATCAAATTCAGATGTAGAAGCTTATTGGGTACCAAGAGTAAATACAGTTGCAGGTATAACTGATAATCATGTTGCAAAATGGGGATGGAAACTTAACGAAGAAAACTGGGTAAACTTTCCTGATTGGCAAATGAGAATATATAGAAACGAAGAAAACATATATTGGGTTAAACCAGTGCATGAACAGTTAAAGGGTTATACAAAATTTGCAAACCTTCCAGCTGAAGAAAAATTTGCGCTATATCACCCAAAGGATATTGGTAGGCAAGAAAAGCAAAACGCATTCTACGAAACTATATAAAAATTTTACCATGTTAAAAATATTTATTATATTATAGATATAGTAATTAATAAAGGAGAATAAAGGTTATGAACAAAAAAGTGTTGGTTACAGGTGGAGCGGGTTTTATTGGAAGTAATTTAATCAAGCAACTTTTAAGTAAGGGATATAATGTATCGTCAATAGATAACTATGACAGTGGATCTGAAAACAATCACATTGATGGATGTACATATTATAGAGGAGATGTAGTTGAATGGTTACCTAATAGTAACAGAGATTTTGATATTTGTTTCCACCTAGCAGGCCTTAGTAGAATTCAGCCATCTTTTACAAATCCGGATAATACAATAAGAATAAATACAATTGGAACTCAAAAGGTATTAGAGTTTGCAAGAAAAAACAATACTATGGTAATATATGCCGGATCATCATCTAGATGGCATAACCCATACCAATCGCCTTATGCAACTTCAAAATATTTAGGTGAAGAACTGTGCAAAATGTACAGAAAAACTTATAATTTACATATAGAAATCGCAAGATTTTATAACGTGTATGGACCTGGTGAAATCATAGATGGAGATTGGGCTGCAGTAACTGGTATTTGGAGAAGACAAGTTAGAGACGGTAAAAACATCACAATTGTTGGAGACGGAGAACAACGAAGAGATTTTACGTATGTTGGTGATATTGTAGATGGCTTAATTAAAATTGCAGAATCAAGAGAAAGACATGATGATGCATGGGAATTTGGAACAGGAATGAATTATTCTATTAATGAAGTCTATGCGATGTTTAAAAGCAGGTTTGGTGTAGAAAAAGAACATGTTGCAGACCAAAGTGGAAATTATAGAAAAACTTTACGAGAAAATAATGACTCTCTAGAAAGGTTAGGATGGAAGCCTGTTGATAGACTTAATAAATATATTAGTGAGTTATAATATGAGCAAACAAAACAAATTTAAAATAGTAATACCCTCATATAATAATGAAAAATGGGTAGAATATAATACTGCAAGTATAATTAGCCAGACTTATAAAAATTATGATGTATTATATATTAATGATAAATCTACCGATAATACACCAAACTTAATAGAAAATATAAAAAACAAATATAATTTAGAAAATTGGACAATACTAAATAATCCTAAAAACATGCAAAGAGGATACAATGTTAACCCTAATGCACCACATATTATTGATTTTATGGATAGTGAAGATGATATTTTACTATTTGTAGATGGAGATGATTGGTTAATAAATGATAAAGTATTAGAAAACTTAAATAATTACTATAATCAAAACGATCCATGGATGACATACGGTGGAATGTATTGTTGGCCAAGCAGTCAAAAGGCATCACCACAAAATACAGAATATAGTGACCACGTCCACAATAATAATCTATATAGAAAAGACGTTTGGAGAGCAAGTCATTTACGAAGTTTTAAGTGGTTCTTATATAAGCAAATAAAAAAAGAAGACCTTATTTGGAGCAAAACAGGAGAATACTACTATAATGCTGAAGACTTGGCAGTATCTTACTTTTGTTTAGAGATGTGTCCTAAGCATAAGATTGGAGTAGTTGACTTTCCAACGTATGCGTATAATGAAGATCCTGAAATTGTAGCAAGAGGATTAGCAAGGCAAGATAAAGATATTGAAGACCCACAAGGACAAGAAGCTGAAATACGTGAAAAAACACCATATACTACATTACCATGTGATGACCCTGAATATATTGTAGTACCAGAATTATCCGGAGGATTAGGAAATATGATGTTTCAACTTGCTGCAGCAAAAGGAATATCAACAAATTCTGGCCACACACTTAAAAGTGATTTTTCGCATGTAGGAACTCAACACAAACTACCTTCTAGTTATAAGGAAAATATGTTTAGAAATATACCAAACCTTACAGCAAATATCCAAGTAGAAAGAATGGATGTTCCAAGTTTTGAGTATACAGGAGTAACCCTAAATAGAGTAAATACACAATTAACTGGATATTTTCAATCTCCAAAATACTTTAACCATGTTAAAGAATCAATAGTTAAATTGTTTTCTCCGTCTGAAAAAACAAATTCGTACATATCAGCAAAATATGGAAACTTAGATAATTTTGTATCTTTACATGTTAGAAGAGGTGACTATACAAAACTATCTGAACACCACCACAATTTAGATATAAAATATTATCTAAATGCAATAGACTATTTTCAAGGCCACAATTTCATGGTATTTAGTGATGATATAGAATGGTGTAGAAAACATTTTGATTTTTCACCTGATTCTATATTTGTAGAAGGAGAAGAAGATTTTATGGATTTACACATCATGTCAAAGTGTAAACATAATGTAATAGCAAATTCTACATTTAGTTGGTGGGCAGCATATTTAAACCAAAACCCTAATAAAACTGTTATTTATCCTGATAAGTGGTTTGGACCGAAAAATAGCCAGTTTTCTACTAGAGATCTATTTCCAAATGATTGGGTTTGTTTATCTGAAGATTTACATAAATTAGAAGTAACAGTTGTTGACGATGAATTTAAACACCTACATGTACCAAATGGAAGATATTCGCATGTTCACAAGAAAATATCTAAACATATAAAATATAATAGAGACTTAAATAAATATGGTGGAGAAATAAGCCTATTTACAGATTCAGTTATATACACAGATGCACATACAAAGGTTAATAGTAAATGGAAGCTTGGCTGGATAATGGAATCTAGAGAAATAAACCCAATCCCATATAATACTTTTGATGCATACAAAGATAATTATGATTTTATATTTACACATGACCCTTTACTATTATCAAAATATCCTGATAAAACTAAACCATATGTTATTGGTGGATGTTGGATAAAGGACCATAATTACGGAATCCATAATAAAACAAAAGATTTATCAATGATTTTTTCAGAAAAACAACAAGCTGAAGGTCATAGATTGAGACACATTGTTGCAAACGAAATAAAAGACAGAGCAGACTTGTTTGGAAAAGGTATAAATAATCCTGTTGATACAAAAGAAGAAACGTTATTAGATTATAGATACTCAATAATCATAGAGAATACTAAACAAGACAACTATATTACAGAAAAATTGATTGATTGCTTAATTGTTGGTACTATTCCAATATACTGGGGATGTCCTAATGTATCCGACTATTTCAATATGGAAGGTATACCTACGTTTAATACATTAGATGAATTAAAAAACATTTTACCAAAACTAACTGAAGACTTTTACAACTCAAAAATAGAAGTAGTAAAAGAAAACCTTGAGTTGGCAAAAAAGTTTTGTATAACTGAAGATTGGTTGTATGAAAACTACCTTAAGGAGATTACAAATGCATAATATATTAGTAACAGGCGGAACAGGAATGGTAGGTAAACACTTACAAGAAATACTTCCTAATGCAACATACATTGGAAGTGAAATTGACTTAAAAGACCCTATAATTACAGACGCCTTATTCAATAAATTGAAACCTACACAGGTTATCCACCTAGCAGCAAAAGTAGGAGGAATACAAGAAAATATTGCAAAACCGGCAGATTTTTTTGATGACAACATTTTAATCAATACTAATATATTAAGATCTTCGCTTAAATATGGTACTGAGAGGTTTATTGGAGTTTTGAGTACTTGTGCATATCCTGATAAAGTTAAAAGTTATCCAATGAAAGAAGGAGACTTATATACAGGACCACCTGCACCTACTAATTTTAGTTATGGTTACGCAAAAAGATGTATGGCTGTACAAATAGATGCGTATAATAAACAATATGGAACTAAATACAATTATGTAATACCTTGTAATCTATACAGTGAATATGACAATTTTGAAAATAAAGGAAAAGCTCATTTTGTTACTGCATTATTACAAAAAATATTAAATGCTAAAAATAATACATTAAGTCTACTAGGCACAGGAAAACCACTAAGACAGTTTATGCATGCCGGAGATCTTGCAAAGATAATTAAATTGATGATAGATAATAATATTTATGATAATTTTAATGTTTCCACAAAGGAAAATCTTTCAATAGACTATATGGCAAAAATAGCACTTGAAGTTACTGAAAATAATTATGAAATAGAATATACTAATAATGTTGATGGTCAATTTAGAAAAGATGTTTGTAGTTCTAAATTGTATGAAACATTTCCTGATTTTAAGTTTACACAGTTTAAAGAAGGAATTAAAAAAGTTTATGAGATAATGAAATATGGAAACAAAAATTAGAAAAATGATATTGGAATCTGCGTATTATGCCAAACATGGCCATATGCCAAGTGCACTATGTATTGTAGAAATAATGTGTGCATATGATAAAATAAGAACTAGTGATGACGAGTTTATTTTAAGTAAGGGTCATGGATGTTTAGCATATTATGCATATTTAGTGGAAAAAGGACTATTACAATTTGATGAACTAAAAAGTTTTGGTAAAAAAGGAAGTAGGCTTGGAGGTCATCCAGATAAAAACAAAGTACCAGAAGTTTATGCATCAACAGGTTCACTTGGCCAAGGATTTCCAATGGCAGTAGGAGCAGCTCTTGCAAGAAAAATAAACGGAAAATCTGGAAAAATATTTTGTTTAGTTGGAGATGGAGAATGTAATGAAGGAACAATATGGGAATCATTGCAAATGGCAGTTAAGCTTAATTTAGATAATATTATTTGTATAGTTGATGTAAATAATTCACAAGTAAGGTCTTTACCAACATCAAATATAGCTAATAAGTTTAAAGCTTTTGGTTGGAATACTGAAGAGTTAGATGGCCATGATATTAATTCATTGGTTAAAGCCATGTCTTCACAAGAGTTTAAAGGTCCTAAAGCAATAATAGCAAATACTATAAAGGGTAAAGGCTTTAGTAAATTAGAAGAAGATATGTTTGCATGGCACCACAGAGCTCCTACAGATGAGGAGTATTTAGAATTTTTAGAGGAATTAAAATGATAAACAAATTTCAATTAAAAAACAATTTAAGAAAACAATTTGCAGTAAGTTGTACAGAACTTCTTAAAGAAGATGAAAAAGCGGTAATATTAATAGGTGATATTAGTCATTATTTATTAAAGGATTCTGAAGCAGTTGCACCAGATAGATTTTATAATATAGGAATATGTGAACAATCAACTATAAGTTTAGCTGCTGGAATGGCACTTGAAGGAATGAGACCAATAGTTCACAGTATTGCACCCTTTCTTGTTGAACGAGCATATGAACAAATTAAAGTAGGATTAGGCTATCAAAAAACAGATGTAACACTTGTAGGAGTTGGAGGAACGTATGACTATGCAGATCTTGGTTGTACACACCACTGTTATTCTGATATTGCTTTAATGCGAGCAGTACCAGGTATGGAAGTTTATGAACCTTCAACATCAAAGGAATTTACACAACTATTTAATGCTGCATGGGCAAACGGAAATCCAAAATATTTCAGGCTTTCAGCATTTGAACATAGTCATGAAATAGATACTGTTTATCCTGGAGAGGTAAATATAATTAGAGAGTCAAAAAATGATAAATGGGTATTTGTTTGTGGTAATTTACTAGATGACGTATTAGAATTACCTGAAAGTTTTGGTATAATATATGTTTCAACACTTTCTCACATATCTGAAAAGTCACAAAAAATAATTAAAGACCTAACAAGTATAAACTCGACAGTATATTCAGTTGAGAATCACTTTAAGATAGGAGGTTTAGGTGACCTAGTATCAGATTATTTTGATTTTAGTGTAACTAGAATAGGACTAGATAGAAAATTTATTACTGAATACGGTAGCTACGATGACTTAAGAGAAATAAGTGGAATGGATAAGAAATCAATTTTAGAAAAGATATTATGAAACTAAATTACGAAAAAATATTTAATTCTGTAGATTTACAAAAATTAAAAAATAAAAATGTTTTAATAACTGGTGCAAACGGTCTGATAGGAGGATTCCTAGCAGAGTTTTTTGATTATTTGAACAATAAACATTCATACAATATAAATTTAATTCTTACAAGTTTATCTAAAAAACCTAAGAGGATAGAAAAATTATTAAATGATTGTAAATATATTAGTGCAGACTTATCTAAAGATACTCTTGATTATGAAGAACAAAATATAGACTATTGTTTTTACTGTGCAGGTTATGCTCAACCTTCAAAATTTATGTCTAGACCAAATGAAACAATAGCTCTAAACACTTCAGGATTAAATAATGTTTTTAGCAAAATTTTTAACGATAATCCAAAAGCAAAGTGTATATTTTTATCTAGCTCTGAAGTTTACTCTGCAAATAAAACAAACGATTCTCATAAAGAAACAGATCTTATTTCTATTGATATTGATAATAAGAGAAATTTTTATATTCTAGGTAAATTAGGAGGAGAATCTATAGTAAATAATTTTAGAACAAAAGGGTTTGACGCAATTTCTGCAAGAGTTTCTTTATGTTATGGTCCTGGAATATTACAAGATGATGCAAGAGTAATGAGCGAATTTGTACAAAAAGGATTGACACAAGAATATATTCAGTTATTTGACGAAGGAATGGCATCTAGAAGATATTTACATATTGAAGATTTTACAGTTATGTTATTAAATACTACACTGTTTGGTAAGAATGGACTTTACAATATAAGTGGAGAAGAAGAAAGTTCTATACATGAATTAGCCTGCATAGTTGGAGAAAGATTAAATAAAGAAGTTAAGAAAGGAAAGTCTAGTAATTTAGTTTCCTCAACTGCTCCAAAGATAGTTTGGAATTCTGTAGATAGATATAATTCTGAATTTAGTAAACTTAATTTTAAGCCACTAAAAGAAGGAGTATTAGAATTTATTGATTGGTATATAGATGAATTTAATTATTAAAATATTTTACCGATTGAAAAATTTTTATTATATTAAACTATATTAAATACAAATAGGAGAAACAAATTAATGAATAAACGAGCACTAATAACTGGTATTAACGGACAAGATGGTTCATACCTATGCGAACTATTATTGAGTAAAGGTTATGAGGTTACTGGTATTCTTAAAAGAAACTCTGTAGCTGAAAACCAAACTGCAAGAATACCTGATGAAGTATTTAGTAATATAAAACTATTTTACGCAGATATGTTGGATATGTCTTCATTGGTTAGAGTTTTACAGGAAGTAAAGCCACATGAAATATACAATCTAGCTGCTCAATCACATGTTAGAATAAGTTTTGATATGCCAATTTACACAACACATTCAATAGCAACTGGAACGTTAAACCTTTTGGAAGCAATAAGACTTGTTTGTCCACAGGCAAAAATGTACCAGGCCAGTAGTTCAGAAATGTTTGGAAATACAATAGACGATGATGGATACCAAAGAGAATCTACACCTCTTAATCCAGTTTCTCCATATGGTTGTGCAAAAGTATACGCTCATAATATTTGTACAAATTATAGAAATGCATATGGAATGTTTATATCAAACGGTATACTATTTAATCATGAGTCACCTAGAAGAGGTACAAACTTTGTAACTAATAAGGTAGCAAAAGAAGCAGTAAGAATAAAATTAGGATTAACTAGTGAATTAAAACTAGGAAATTTAGAAGCAAGCAGAGATTGGGGACACGCTAAAGACTATGTAGAAGCTATGTGGTTAATGCTTCAACAATCTAAACCAAATGACTTTGTATGCTCAACAGGTATATCACATACTGTTAAAGACTTAGTAGAATATGTTTTTGGAAAATTAGAGTTAGATTGGAAAAAATACATAAAACAAGACAAAAAATTCTACAGATCAGAAGAACTTCAGTATTTAAAAGGAGATTGTTCTAAAGCAAAAACTGAGTTAAATTGGAAACATGAATATACATTTGAAACAATGTTAGATGAAATGATAACATATTGGAAAAATTACTATACAAAACAGGAGAATAAATAATGGTTATAAATAAAATAAAAACAGCATATAATGATTTTAAACTTAAAAGATTAAAAAAGTCAGTTTCAACAGGAGTTAGAAAATATATTAATGCCAAACATGCAAATAAAACATGGACACCAGGTGTAGATTGGGTACAGTATTCTGGTCCATTTTTTGACGGAAATGAATATGGAGCAGCAGTTGATAATTTGATGGATGAATGGTTAATTTATGGCCAAAAATGTAGACAGTTTGAATTAGAATTTGCAGACCATTTAGGAAAAGAGTATGGAATTTTAACAAATTCAGGTAGTTCTGCAAACCTTCTTATGACAAGTGTATTGAAATCTAAGAAACTTAAGAAATTAGGTAAAACAATGAAAAAGTTTCAATTAGAACCAGGTGCAAAGTTTATTACTCCTGTTGTTTGCTTTCCTACAACAATCAATCCAATAATACAGTGCGGATTTGAACCTGTTTTTGTAGACGTTACAATGCCTAATCTACATATTGACTTAGACCAAGTTGAAGCACTATTAAAGAAAGATAAAAAGAAAGAAATTAAAGGTATAATATTTGCACATGTATTAGGTAATCCTCCTGATATGGATAGAGTTATGGCTATAGTTAAAAAATACGATTTAATATTTTTAGAAGATAGTTGTGATGCTTTAGGTTCAACTTGGAAAGATGATAAACTCGGGAGTTTTGGCGATATTTCAACTTGTTCATTCTTTCCAGCTCACCACATGTCAATGGGAGAAGGTGGATTTGTTGCAACAAATAACAATCAAGTAAGATTGGCACTTGCAGCAATACGAGACTGGGGTAGAGCATGCTATTGCAATTCAAATAAACCAGGTAATGTTACAGGAGGAACAGCATGTGGTATGAGATTTGGAGCATGGTTTCCAGACCAAAAAGATATTATTTTTGACCATAGATATATTTTTGATGAGGTTGGATACAATATTAAACCACTAGAACTACAAGCAGCTATGGGATTAGAACAACTGAAAAAGCTAGACTATATGCATGATAGAAGAAAACAAAATTTCAAGAGAATGCATGAAATCATGAGTAAATATGATAAGTATTTAATGTTGCCTTCTGCATTGCCTGAAGCTGATGTATCTTGGTTTGGTTTCTTAATCACATTAAAGGATGAAGCAAAACAGCACTTTCAAAAAAATGATTTAGTAAACCACTTGGAAACGGCAAAGATTCAAACCAGAAGTTATTTTACAGGAAATGCATTATTTCACCCTGCATATGTAGATGAAGCTAAAAAATATAAAGATCCTAGAAATGATTTTCCTAATGCTACAAAATCTACTACAGATACGTTTTTTATGGGTGTATGGCCAGGAATGACTGATGAGCAATTGGATTATATTGAAGAAGTAATGCATAAGTTCATGTGGAAATACTAATATGAAAAAAACCGTATACATCACTGGCTGTTTAGGATTTATAGGTTCATATGTAACTAGAGCCTGCCTTGATAAAGGATGGTGGGTAAGAGGTGTAGACAAAATGACATACGCGTCCAGGCCTGAGTTACTTGATGAGTTTTCAAAATATCCTAACTTTTACTTTGAGCAAACTGATATAGTAGATATGAAAGGATTATATGAGTGTGACTATGTAATAAATACAGCAGCTGAATCACATGTTGATAATTCGATAGTTAGTAGTGATGATTTTATTCACTCAAATATTGTTGGTGTGCATAATTTATTAGAGCTTATACGAACTGTAAAAAAAGAAAGAATGCCTGTATTTTTACATTTTAGTACAGATGAAGTATATGGTGATATAGAAAATGGTTCTCATACAGAGACAGATTTATTAAAACCTAGTAATCCATATTCTGCAACAAAAGCAGCTGCAGACCAATTAGTATTGGCTTGGGGTAGAACATATAAAGTACCATATGTAATAGTTAGACCAACAAATAATTATGGAATAGGTCAATATGTTGAGAAACTTATACCAAAAACTTGCAAGTATTTAACACTTGGCAAAAAAATACCTTTGCACGATAATGGTACTCCGGTTAGAATATGGTTACATGCAAAAGATACAGCTACGGCAATAATAAAAATTATAGAATCAGGTGTAAAGAATGAAATCTATAATATTTCTGGTAATTTTGAAACACAAAATATAGAAGTTGTAAATAATATTTTAGAACATATGGAAATAGATACTAATATCTATTTAGGACCAGGTGATGCAAAAATAGGCAAAGACAATTCAGAATATATTGACACAGATTTTTCTAGACAAGGACAGGATATTAGATACTCTATTGATGATAGTAAATTAAAGGCCTTAGGATGGAGTAATGAGTGTGATTTTTATGAAGAATTACCAAGCATTGTTGAATACTATAAGAAAAATTTTGTATGGTAAAAAGAATGAAAATACTTATAACAGGGTCAAATGGTTATATAGGCAAAGCTTTAACAAACCATTTATTAAAACATGACTTAACACTTTTACATAGAGGTGTATGCGACCTAACAGATGAATGGCAAGTAGATAGATTTTTTGATGAAAGATATGACTTGGTTATTCACTGTGCAGCAATGGGAGGCAGTAGACTAAAGTCTGATTCTCCAGACGCTTTAATAGCTAACTTAAAAATGTTTTTAAACCTATATAAACATAAGGATAAAATAGAAAAATTTATCCATTTTGGCTCAGGTGCACAACATCACTCGTTAGAGACTTATTATGGATTAAGTAAGAGGGTAATCTCAGACTTAATGAATAGTGATAGAGATCGATTTTATAATTTTATAATATATGGTTTATTTGATAAACATGAAATAGATACTAGATTTATAAAGTCTTGTATAAATAAATGTAAAGATAAAAAACCTATAATAGTTTATAAAAATAAGCAAATGGATTTTTTCCATATGGAAGATCTAATGATATTGATTGACGAATGTATTAATAATAAGCTAACAGACCGAGAGTTGGAATGTGTTTATTGGGAAATATTTGACCTATGTAAAATAGCAAGACTTGTTATATCTGAAATGGGTACAGGTGAATTAATATTAGGAGAACATGGACTAGACAAGCCATATACTAGAGTAGGAAAAAAATACAGAGCAGGAAATTTGGAAGATAAAATTAAACAAACCATTGGAGAACTAAAATGAAATCAGCATTTTTATCAGAAATGAGTTTCACAGGTAAAGTACCTAGAAATCATACAAATATGAGAACAGAATTTGCATGGATGGTTGCATTAGATGCACATCACCAAAATATAGGTGAGTACAAGCAGGTATCAGGATACGACCATGTATTTATTATTTTACCAAAACTAAGAACAAATTTATCAGCTGATGCTACAATTCTTGGTAAAGTTGAAAATACAGCATCTGTATTTTATAGTCCTACATTAATTACTGAACTTAAGAAAACCAATGCTAAAGTATACATCTTACAGGAAGGCCCTTCTTGGCTATTTAATGATTATGAGGTACCACAACAGTTTGACTATATAAATAGTCTTATGTCTTGTGACGGTATATTTGCACATAATGAATTGGATGTTAAATTTTATAAGGGAATAACATATGGTAATGTACCAGTTCACGTTATTCCTTCTCTAATGATTGAAGATTTACTTCCAGCTAGTAAAACACTAACTGTTGAAAATAAAACTATTATGGGTGGTAATCTATCAAGATGGTATGGTGGTGCACAAAGCTTTTTAGTTTCTAGAATATTTGGAAATCCTATTTGGACACAAACAAGCCATTCAACTAGAGAACTTGAAGCTGGAATAGATGGACTTAATCATTTGCCAAGAGTTTCATGGGTAGATTGGATGAAAAATATAGGAACATATAAATATGCAGTTCACTTAATGCCAACAGTTGCAGCTGGAACATTTAGTTTAAATTGTGCATATTATGGAATTCCGTGTATTGGAAATAAGGATGTAGATACTCAAAACACTTGCCACCCAGATTTATCTGTAGATGTAAATGATGTAGAACAAGCCGTTAAACTTGCAATAAGATTAAGAGACGATGAAGAGTTTTATAGTACATGTTCAGCAATGGCAAGGTTTGGTTATGAAGAAAACTATACAGAAGAAAAATGGAAAGCTAAAATGGAGAATATAGTATGATAGAGAATGTAAGTTTCGTCATAAATACAGCCCGTAATGAGTTAGACAACCTAAAACTATTATTGAAATCCTTACAGAAAAATTTAGATAGAGATACACATCAAATTCTAGTGTTTATTGATAGTGATAACGAAGGAACATACGAATGGTTGAAATCTATTAAAAATGATTTTAATGATTTAAAGATAATAACTCATTCATTACCTCCCTGTATAGGATACTCTAGAAATAATAATCTATTAGTAGAATTAGCTGATAATGAAATAGTAAGTTATTTACAAAGTGACATGGTTATATCTCCTGGATATGATACAGATATTCTTCGTGATATAGAAAATAACTGCATATTATCTGCAACCAGAGTAGAACCACCATTACATGGAGAATCTTCTCAAACTATAACTAAAGATTTTGGACTAGAACCTAATGGCTTTGATTTTGATGAATGGAATAATTATGCTCTAACAGTTAAGCAAGATAAAGAATCTACTTTCTTCTTTGCACCTATTACATTTTATAAAAGTCTGTGGCTAAGCTTAGGAGGATATGATACATATTTTAGAAGATCTAGAGAAGATTCTGATTTTGTACAACGATGTGTACATAAAGGCGTAAAGTTAAAACAAACACATAATGCTATAGTATACCATTTTACTTGTACTTCTTCAAGAGGAAAAGATTGGCACAATCCAAAAAACACAGAAGCACAAGAAAGAGTACAATTACAAAAACAGGCAGATATAGTAGAAGTTAAACGATTTATTAGAAAATGGGGTAACCTTAATCACGGTGAATCAAAGCTAGTAAAGTATGATGTAGACTTTACAATTTTAAACTCCATAAATTTTCATCCAAACTTTATTGCACAAATAGAACCTTTGGCATCTAGAGTATGGATAGATTCAGATTTATCTGAAATAAATGAAATAGTACTAAACGAACATAAATTAGCCAATAAACTTCTTGGTTTTACAGAAGACCAATGGGACACGGCAAAACAGTTTTATAATTTAGATGACTATTCAAATGTGTATAAAGATTTAACAAAGGAAAAACTATTACAATATAATGTATTGGTTGAAATAAATGCACTAAAATTTACACAAGATGATGCAAATGTCCTTAACAGTTTACATAGTATTATTGAAAATACTGAAGTAGGAGACTATGAATACGGTAATTTAATATTTAGAATAAGGTCAAAAAACACTATAAATTCAACTGAAATGAGTAATCCAGTATTTGATAATAAATTGTTAAATATTGTATAAAACATTTTACCATGTTAAAAATATTTGTTATATTATAAATATATGAAAATAAAAGTACAAATAGCAGAATCTTGTAAGATTCACAAGGACGTAACAATAGTAGAACCAGTAAATATGTATGGTTGTGAAGTTAAACAAAATGCATTCATAGGTCCATTTGTAGAAATACAGAAAGACGTTACAATTGGAATAAATTCACGAATAAGCAGTCACACATTTATATGTTCAGACGTTGAAATTGGAGATAATTGCTTTGTTGCACATGGTGTAATGTTTATTAACGATAAATTCGACGCACCTTTACAGGATTGGATAAGTAGAAAAACTAGAATAGGTAATAATGTTAGAATAGGTTCTAATGCAACAATACTTCCAGTAGACATAGGATACGGTGCAGTAATTGGAGCAGGATCCGTTGTAACTAAGGATGTTCCAGCCAATACAATAGTGTATGGAAATCCAGCAAAAATAATGGGGAAAACAAATGAATAAACAAGAAAAAATTGGATTAATCGGATATGGTTATTGGGGTAAAATTTTATATAAGACTTTACTTAAGTTAGGATATGAAAATGTAACAGTTTGTGATGTATCAGGAAATGGTGATATAAAAAACTATTCTGAGTTGGAAGTTTCGCATGTAATGATTGCAACACCACCATCTACACATTATGAAATTTGTGACCACTTCTTAAGAAGAGGTGTAAACGTATTTTGTGAAAAGCCACTAGTAACTGAGTATGAAGAAGCTTACAGACTATATGAAGTAGCAGAAAAAACAGGAGCAAAATTATTCACAGATTGGACGTTTACATATAATTATGCAGTTCAACGATTAAAACAAGAGTATGATGCAGGTTTATTAGGAAAAATAGAATCTATTTCTATGCATAGATATAATGTAAATATTACACATATCGTTGATGGTACCACATGTAAATGGGACTTAGCATGTCATGATGTTTCAATAATACAATATTTAGTTGGAGTAAAACCTGTACAAGTTGATTGGACAGAGTATAGTAAGAGAATGAATGGTCCTGATAGTGCGTTTGGTATATTAACATATAAAGATTTTGCAGCAACAGTAAATGTTTCATGGGTATATGGAGACAAATTTAGAGAATGTGTATTTGATTTTGAAAATGCAACTGTAATATGGGATGATAAAACACAAACAATGACCTACTACACAAAGGCTGAATCTCATTCACATAGACAAGAAACTGTGGATTATGCATCATTTCCTTCACCACTTGAAAATTCTATAAACAACTTTTTGAGTGAAAATACTGCAACAGCTAATAAAGAAATAACATTACAAACTTTAGAAATATTAGAGGATTAAACTATGGTAAAATTTAATGACTTAACAGCACAATGGCATGAAATAAAAGATGCAGCACTTCCAAGAATAAACACCATGTTTGAAAATTCAGCATATGTTAATGGACCTGAAGTACAAAAGTTTGAAAAAAACTTTGCAAAGTGGAATGGTAATAAACATTGCATTGGAGTATCAAGTGGTTTAGATGCCTTAAGAGTTGCAACCCAAGCACTTAAGTATACAGGGCATGTTCACATATACACTCAAGCAAATACATATATTGCAACAGTATTAGGTCCAGACCAAGCCTTGAATGGTAATTGTACTATTCATTTAATAGACCACGATCAATACTTTCAACTTGATACAGAAAAATTGCTTAATAAACTAACAACAAACACTGAAAAGTTTTGTGATGACCATCACTTAATTATTCCAGTTCATTTGTATGGCCATCCATGTGATATGGAAACAATTATGAAGTATGCACAAAGTTTTGGTTGTGACGTATTAGAAGACTGTTCACAGGCGCATGGAGCAAAGTGTAATGGCAAACAAGTCGGAACATTTGGAGATATTGCAGCATTTTCTTGTTATCCTGGTAAAAACTTAGGAGCAGCAGGTCAAGCTGGAGTAATAACAACAAACGATGATACACTTGCAGAAAGATGTAATGAAATAAAAGAAGTAGGTTCTAAGGTAAAATATGTACACAATGTTAAAGGTGGAAACTATAGAATAGACCCTATTCAAGCAATAGTTTTAGATGAAAAATTAAAGCATTTAGATTTATGGAATGCAAATAGAAGAAAATTTGCAGAACATTATAGCTATATAAATAATCCTGAAATATCTGTTCCATTATTAGAACCAGCTCCTTGGTGTACAGAACAGGTATTCCATATTTTTCCAATATTGGTCGGAGATGGAGAAGTTGATAGGCAAGAATTAATGAATTATATGCAAGACCAAGGATCCCAAGTAGGAATACACTATCCTATTTGTATAGAAGAAACAGGAGCATATAGTGATTTAGGTAAAACTAATCACAATCCTAGAACAAGAGGAAATGCAGACAGACTGGTAAGTTTACCTATCCATCCATTTATGTCATCAAGTGATACAGAACAAGTTGTACACATATTAAACCAGTGGGTTAGTGATAAAAAACTTGCACAAGAAGCTGGAGCTTTTAAAGACTAATGGACTACTACCTAATATTTAAAAAACAGCCAGATGGCCAACTACTAATTGGAACAGATAATGGCTTTGGAGTATTCTGGGCAGATCAAGGTTTTGAAGCATTAACAAATCTAATATCTAAAAGTCCTTCATACCTAGAAGATATTGAAATAAAAAATAGTCAAAATAAAACAGAAAGCATACCTGATTTTTTAGAAAAAGTTTCTAAATTAAAGTTAAGGGTATTTAACTAAATAATAAATACAGATATATTTATATATAGTATGGCAAAACCAAAAAAATACGGTAATTACATAAAGGCAATTGGATATTTATCAATTAGGGCCATTGTTCTTCTTCCTAGAGAGGGAAAAAATAGACTTGGCCAAAAAACGACAACTCCAGGTTCTTGTGAGTATTTCGTATATCACACAAAAACTAAAATGGCAGGCCCATTTAAAAGCTTTGTTGTTGCTATGAATACTGCTGAAGAAATGATAGGTAGACACTATACTAAAAAGGATTTGAAAAAGAAATGAACGAACCTGGAAAATTAGCAAAAGATCTTCAGACACATAAAGGAATTCTAAAAGCTGGAACTAATGTACAAGTGGTTGGAACAACTATTGTAGGACCTCCATGTTGCCCAAAACAGCATTATGTAGTTGAAGACCAGTTAGGTAAGAGATACACTCTCGATTCAAGTTTTCTACAGAATAAGTAATACTTTAACTATTTCTTGATATTTATATATACGAAGTTAAATGAACTTCGATAGCAAAATATGGGGAAAAATGAATGGAATTCACTAGAGAAAAAGTAAAAGAAGTTATTGTTTCTAAAGGCTACAAGTGGTTTAACGACAACAATAATAAAGGTTACGATGTAAACGTAATTGGAATCAGAAACTCTGAGACTGATGGTAAAGTTACAAATCATTTTGATGACACACTAACACTTTCTTACAAAGATGCCGCAGGTGAATGGAAATTTCATCAATGGGAAGCTACTACAGATCCAGGACAATATTGGATAGAGAATCCTATGAATAAAGATGGATGTGCAATTCTTGTACCAGGACAATATAGAGGATCTCATAAAATAAGACTTCACCAAGGTAAATATGAGGCACTAGGACAACGAAGACCTGTAAAAGTTTATAGAGATAATGATAGAGACCTCGAATATGATACTGATGAGGCTACTATAACTGAAGGTGTTTACGGAATAAATATACACAGGTCAAATCCATATACTGAATCTTATTATGTAAATAAATGGTCTGCAGGTTGCCAAGTTTTTAAAAAAGTAGATGATTTTCATGATTTTATGGAAATATGTAGAAAAGCTCGAGATATATGGGGTAATACATTTTCATACACACTTATAGAGAGTAAAGATTTTGCATAATGAGATTAGTGCAAGAAAATAAAGTGAAAATAGGAAAGTCTATGCGTAATAATATAGAATACTTCTACAACACTAAAAATAAAAAGTTTTACTCTAGACATGATTCTGGAGCAGAATATATAGAACAAGAAGAATTAAGTTTATCTAATTTATTATATAACCTAAAACAGGAAAGAGATAGATTAGACTGGACTGACGATGGAAAGAAACTATTTCCTGAATTGGCGCCAAAAGGTAAAATAGGTAAAAAAACCATCGATAAAGGAGAATCAAAAATGATGAAAAACGAAATTAAAACAATGATTAAAGAAGAACTAGTAAGGGTGATATCAGAACAACTATTATTAGAAAAATTTGAATCTAAAACAATGGCCAAATTGGCAAAAGAAAAAGATTTTAAAGGCAACTTCTTTACAGCAGCCGCAAATACATATGATATTGCATGGGATAAAGTACCTGAGTCTGCTATAACAATGAATAAACCAAGTGGTAATGCTGAAGTAATTAATTTTTTCTTTGTAAAGTCACGTAAAGTAAACCCATTTAAAGGTAATTCATGGGATGGAACACTTTATCCAGGATTAATTGGAGCAACTAAAGGTAAAAAGCATATTTATGCACACAGACCTAGTTGGAAATCCTCAGATAAACCTTCAATAAGAGGAGCTAAACCAAGCCAAAGAATGGGAACTCAATCAGCTGGTGTACATAACTTTAAAAGATATTCAGCAGTTGCAGACACAGTATACTCAATAGATATTTCAGGAATAAAAGGAGCTACTACAACTAAAAAGGCTGGTAGAGCTGATGCAAAAGCAGGTGCAACTGCACTTATTTCCGCAAAACAAATAGCTTCTCAAAATAGACAAAGATATGAAAAAATGCTAACTGATAGATTGGCAAATTCTAGTCCAGGCGACCAAATAATTAAAATGGTAGATGCAGTTACCAAAATGTATAAATCTTCTGTTGATAAACAATTAGATATGTTAAAGAAGAAAAAAGTTTCTTCTGGTTGGAATGATTCTGCTAGTAAAATTGATAGAGCTTACCGTGATATTATAAGAGAATTTGAGTACTATCTAAGAGCAGAAAACAGCGTTGTTAAAGGTGCTGAAAGAGATAAAGCAGCTAAGTTAAAGGCTGGAGATAAAGCCTCTTGGAGTGAAGAAAAGTATTACCAAAAAGAAATGGTTAAATATGCAAGAAGTATACAAAAACTATTCAAAGAATTAAAAGCAAACCTTAAAAAAGTAGACACTAGTAAGGATTATATAGACCTTAGATAAAAATAGGAGAATAATATTATGGCAAAAAAAGAAACTGTAAAAAAGAAAGTAGCAACTAAAAAAGCAGCAGTTAAAAAGACTGCAAAGAAAGTTGTTAAAAAAGTTTTAGATAAAACACAATTAGATGAAAAAATCGTAGCAGAATACAAAGAAAATAAATCGTTATATGATATGATATTATGCTACACTAAATGCTATGGAGGATACGTATTAGCTGTAGGAGCTGGATGTTCTTTTAGTGCAAGTTTAACACTTGGATTATCATTATTAGCTGTAGCAGGTATTTGGGCTTATTGGCAAGTATGTAAATGTAAAGCTTGTAAAGTCAATAGTGCAACATGTAAGGCAGATGGGACGTGTTGTTAACATGGAAAAATACATATACAGAGGAAAACTAGAGAGAGTTGTAGATGGTGACACTATTGATGCTCTCATTGATGTTGGCTTTGATGTCTGGGTCAAAAAAAGAATCAGATATAAAGGAATCGACACCTGGGAATCTAGAACACGAAACCTTGAAGAAAAAGCAAAAGGACTCCAAGCAAAAGCAAGAAACAAAGAATTATTAGAAATAGTTAGTGATAAACCTGGCTATTTCTTATTGAAGTCTTATGGTGTAGGAAAATATGGTAGAGTACTTGGAGAAATATTTATAAGAGATGCAAAAGGTACTGAGATGATGGTTAACACAACTCTAGTAGCAGAAGGCCATGGTTATGTTTATGATGGTGGCAAAAAACAATTATTTAAGGGATAAAAATGAAAAAGTTATTATTAATATTGTCGTTAGTACCAACATTATTGTTTAGTCAAGGAAGTTGGATCCACATCCAATTAATGACAGATAATTATCCATCTGAAACAAGTTGGAACATTACACCTCCTGGTGGATCACCTATTATTGTAGAGAACGATAGCAACATGCTACCAAATACAATGTACGATACTATTGTTTTTCTTGGTGGAACTATTGTTGCTGGTATATATGACCAATTCGGTGACGGATTAGGTTCATCTCAATGGGGTGGTACTGACGGTTGGTTCATGATTAGTAATTCATGTCAAGACACTTTAATGTATGTTGCAGGAAACTTTGGAGATACTTTGATACAAACATTAACTGTAGCTCCTTGTGCTCCTCCAACTATAGGATGTTTAGATCCTAACGGATTAGATTATGACTCCACTGCATATCTGCCTGGTCCTTGTACATACCCAGCATGCGGTGGTTTATTATCTGACACGGTTCAGCAAACTTGTTTACCAACTGGTCAAACACTAGTACAATTCTTTTGGCAAAACGATACATCAAACGGTAACTGTAATCCAGTTAGATTTTGGTATTGGAACGAAAATGGTGTAGGTCCTTTTCAATATGGACTTGCTCCCAACCAACAAGATTTTG
>Ga0070747_1000396_pt1 | contig 21901 bp, 22 predicted proteins | sample VirMetDEL_Mar_31_FD_77321 | JGI IMG/M metagenome (GOLD analysis project Ga0070747, IMG submission 77321) | Aqueous microbial communities from the Delaware River and Bay under freshwater to marine salinity gradient to study organic matter... | ecosystem: Environmental > Aquatic > Marine > Coastal... | reverse complement strand
CTTACTCAACGGCAAAAGGTCGCCAGCTTACAATCAAAAAACAGAAAACTGGATCAATTAGATGACACCACAAGAACTTCTCCAACAACAACGCCGTCAGCAGGTCGATTTTAACTTATCGTTGCCTAGTGTCACCTCGCGTGAAATACAGGCAGGACAGTATTCTGTGGCGGTCCAACGGACACCCAAGGCCGAACAGACGACACTAGGACGCCTTGCCGATGCCTTAGGTAAAGTCAACCCGATCATCGCGAAATACGGTGACGCCCAGATCGCAGAGAACGAAAGGCAAATCTTAGACGTCCAGCAGAAAATCGCGAGCATGGACCCTAAAGAAAAAGAGAGACTCATGGCAAGACCAGAAGCCGAAGTGAACCTCTCTAAGGCCTTCAGGGACGACTACGAGCTTAACCCTGTGGCAACCTACCGCGCCAAGATGTTGTTGGGCGCAGAGAAGAACGTAGAGTTTAACTCTGTGCTCACTGAGCGTATGGAAGAGTTTAAAACTAAGTTTCTTAGAGAAAACGGAGACAAGCCGAGTTACAGTCAGATCAGTGAAGCGATCAACGAGATCACCGACGACTACCTAGCGAACGACACGACTCTCAGTGAAAACGCTATTATGCGCACTGGGTTCTTACAGGAAGCCTCTGTTAATATTAATAAATTAAAACAGACGTTACCTTCAGCTATGGCCGAAGAGCATAAACAAGAAGTGCTCATTCCGAACTTAGCGAGCTCCCTGGCCCGTATGCACGGCTCAGAGGACAGAGACTTAGAGCGACTCAAGAGTCACTGGGAAGCGTCTAGTAGCAGTTTGTCCCGCTCAGAACAGATAAAGACCATCGATGCTACCCTTGGTATCCTTAACTTTGACAGTAGCGAGGACGAGCTAGACGACGGCATTGCGTTCCTAGAGAACATGAGAGACGCAGGTGTAGCCATAGGCACTACACGCCTCGATTCATCAGGGACACCCTTAGGCGAAAGTTTCTACGAAATGAAACTTGATGACCTTGAAGAGATGCGGAGCGCTGTCGTCGGAAAAGAGCGTAAAGAGGCTGATATTAGGATAAGGGACATAGCTAGAGAATACTCAGATAGATATAGCGCTTTCTCTAAGCGTGGGGACACAGAAGACTCTACGGTAGTATTTGATGACTATGAGAAAGAGAAAAGAAAGATTGAAAGTCTAGAAGGTATCAGTAAATACGAGCGCACTGGTTTATTAAAGGCTCTTGAGCAAGCGTTTAAGGACGGTTTCAGTAAAGAAAGTGACACCATCGATGCCTTAGAAGTAGAGTCTGGAAGAAGCAACGCGTCTCCACAGGCTATGTTAAGTCAAACAAGAAGTATGCTTGTTACTTATGTTCAAAAGGACTTAGAAGGAGAGAAGTATAAAGGGGTAGATGTAAGTGAAGCGCTTATAGGGGAAATGGTTCCGGCCAGCACAACTGATCCTTATTCTAGGGAGGGCTTTGAGCTTTATGCGCTAGGACCCGAGTTGCAAAACATCCTAAGTGAAAAGAACCAACAATTTCTCACTGAGCGTGCCGAAGCAATGGAGCTAGTGGCTCGCTTAGATCCTGGAGAAGAGATAACGCTAGGTGATAAGGTCTACACGATTAAGGACGGTGAAAATATTGAAAGAAAGCGTAATACTATTATCGCCGAACACATGACGAAACGAATGGGGGTTATCATGGCGTCATCTAAGGAAGCAGTAGACGATCTTCTTGCAAGCGCAGTCAAAAAGACCGAAGAAGAAACGCGAGTAGGAGACGAAGAGACTGCGAGACTTGACAAGATAGCAGAAGAAAAAGGCCTAAAAGATAAGTCAAAAGAGATGTTAAGTCTTAAGACATACCAACCTCGCGCAGTAAGAGGGGTCCAAAAACCAGAGCGCACTATCCTACAAGGAACCGGGGTTGAAAGACAAAGAACCTTTGGCGTTTTGAAAGATTTTTTCAGTGCTGCAGGTGAGAAAGAAACACGATTAAACATGCCTAAACTTTACGACAGTCTAGAGCACACCCTACAGTATAACCCATACACTCCTGAAGAAACTGATGGAATTTTAAATAAAGTGAGGGCAGAATACGCAGCAGCGTTGCCGACTATAAAGGGTAATATCCGTGTAGCTCGATCTGCGATAGCAAGGGGCGGTAGTTCTCCAAATTTCCGCAAAGCCGCAGCTGAACGATACGAAAAACTAAGCGGAGAAGTCTTACAGGCTCGTAGGCTGTTTGAGGGGTATGCGTTTGACGACATTAAGCAAGCACTCAGCGCCGGAGAAGGCCAGAAAGGTTATCTTAAAGAAGGGGTGGCGTTAAGTGATCCTAAAGAGTTTTTTATTCAAGAGTTAGCGGGAATTGAAACACCAGGGCAATACCAAAAGGGGGCTCCTGGCGCTTACAAACCGAAAGCGTTACTCACTGATGTCACAGATGATCAATTATCTGAAATATCAAAAATGCTGGGGCTAGATGTTGAGAAAATTAAAGCGTCTCAGCAGGAACTCAAAGACTACCAAATGAATCGTAAGTCTGAGGAAGAACCAGCACCAGAGCCGGAAGTTGTTCCAACAGTTCCTAAAGAAGAACCTGAGAAACCTCCTGTTACAGCGGAAGCTAAACCTAAAGCTCGCCCACCGATACCTGAAGGGCCTTCGTTTGAAAACTACAAGCGTAGCCGTAGTTCACGCGCTGAACAACTAGAGCTTCCCCTGGATAACGCTAAGCCTGCTGTGGGCTCTGTAGACAAAGCGACCACAGACTTAGTTAAGCAGTTTGAAGGTGAGTTTCAGTCTAAAGCATTCTGGGATAATAAACAATATTCGATCGGGTTTGGCACTGTAGCAAACAAGGGTAAAGGCCAAACGATGACACTAGCCCAAGCTGAGAAAGAACTCGCTAAAGAACTGACAGGACACGCCAAGAAAGTAGACTCGTATGACAAGACCTACAACTGGACGCCTAACGAACGTGCGGCTCTAATCTCCTTTACATTTAATCTAGGAGACGGAGGGCTAGACAAACTGACCAACAAAGGTAAGCGCACTAAACAAGAGATCGCAGAGAAGATCCTCCTGTATAACAAAGAGACCGTTAAAGGTAAAAAACAATTTAGCAAAGGACTAGATAACCGACGCAAAGCCGAGAGGAAAAAGTTCCTTACTAAATAATATTAAACACAACGCAACACACTTATGGCCATAGAAGACAGCTTAATGCCTCCAAACGAAGAAGAGGATGACAACGTATTTCTCGATATTATTAAAGCCCCGTTCAGAGGGGTCGAGGGCGCAGTGCAAGGGGTCTACAATTTCTTAGACTACGCGACCGGAGATTTCCTACCAGACTACGACCAGCGTGCGCTTGGACGGTCCTCAACGATGGCCGGGGGCGTAGTAGAGGGTATCTCTCAGTTTATCACTGGGTTCGTGCCTGTTGCTGGTGTTCTAGGTAAAGTAGGAAGGGTAGCTAAGGCCCGAAAGATGTTTGGAAGTGACACTGCGAAACAGCTGGTTCGGGGTAAAGCACTTCCAGCTAAACAAATGGCAGCGATCAACAAGACATCTAAGAAAGCTGCGTTCGCTAAGAACTACGCGGCAGGTGTCGGTGCAGACTTCCTAGCGTTCAACGGACAAGAAGAACGGTTGAGTAACTTTTTGTATCAATACGAGATGTTTCAGAATCCAGTCACCGAGTATCTTAAGGCTACCGGAGACGAGACGGAAATCGAAGGGCGCTTCAAGAACGTATTGGAAGGTATGTTTCTTGAGATCGGCGCTACGGCTCTGTTGGTCCCGTTCCTTAAGAGTGTTAAATTAATAAAAAATAGAGGTAAGCTAGTGGCTGAGGGTATGGACCCTGAGGACGCCACAGAAGAAGCGTTGTCTAAGGCAGACCTGACACAAGACGAACTGTTTGGGGCAACTGAAGTAGAATCATCTAAGGCAAAGAGACCAGGCAGCAAAGTCAAAGGCGAAGAAGAGCCTGATATTGAAGCAGAGAAAATCGAAGACGAGCCTGACGAACCCAGTGGCTTTGAAGTCTTAGAGCAACAAGAGTTTCAATTTAGGCTCGACGCTGACTCAGAGAAATCACTTGGCTTTGAAAACACGCCACTCAGAGACGGACAGAAAGTAGACGCAGAGGCCGAAGCAAAAGCCACAAAGCTTAACACGACACTAGCTAAAAAGATAGCGGTAGGCGGAGAACAAGCGTTGCTTAGTAACATTAGGCTCGTGTCGTCTGAGAGTGACTTAGTGCCTCTTGTGCGTAGCTTGGCTATTAACCAGAACCTAGAGGCTGTTGAAAAGGGAATCCTAGCGAAAACCACTGAGAAAGAGATTCTCCAAGAAGGCCGAGACATGTCGGACATACTAGGAGGAAACAAAAACGTCCTTGAGGCTGAATTTAAAAAACTTAAAGAAAGCGGGGACGGCTACACAAACCAGTTCAACAAGGACCAGAAGGCTATTAAAGTATTGAATAATGTCTTAGCGCGGAAAACTCACGACTTCGCTATTGAAGCGCGCGGACTTACTAAGGGGACCGACGAATACGAAAGGGCGTTCGCTGAGATGAATCATTTCCTCAACCTGACTAATGCCTCACAGAACCTGTTTGCACAGTTTGGACGCACTGCTTCGCTGGCGATGCTCCAACGGAAATACATGTTCAAAGAAATCAAAGGCAAGAAGATTGACCCACTGCCAGAAAACCTGACACCACAGGATATCGCTAAGTTACGCGATCAACGTCTTGGAGGCCTGAGCGACGAAAAGCTGCTGGATCTTATTGTTAACGCTAAGTCCGGCGATGACATCGAAGCAGCTCTTAACAAGATAGCTAAGGGTAGCCAGGGCAACAACATGATGGACATGGTGCAAGAATACTGGATGAACTCTCTGCTCTCAGGTCCTACTACACAACTAGTTAACTTGATTGGCTCTGCGGTAACTTATGCCGTAGGGACTGTCGAGAGAACGGTAGGAAGTGCGTTGTCAGGTAACTTCGCGCTCACCCGAGCTACCCTACAGTATTCGTTTAGTGCCCAAGCTATCGCCGATGCGTTTAAGCTTGCAGGACGTGCTTTGAAACACGGCGAGGCTATCTCGATACCCGAGGCGAAACTATTCGACGACCGGAAGAACTCGATAAAAGCTATTAGCTATTCCCCGGCGGGTGGTGACAACGCGTTCTCTAGGACCTTTAATTTTCTTGGGGAGGCTATTAGGCTACCTTCTCGCGGGCTTATAGGCGGCGATGAGTTTTTCAAGGCGTTCAACTACCGGGCTTACGTCCAACAAGAACTAGCAGCCGACGCAATCCGTAAAGGCCTAAAGGGTAAAGAACGCGATAAGTATGTCGCAGACCGACTTCAAGGCTACATAACAGACACTGGGAGAATCTTTAACGAAGCTGGCATTCGTAAAGACGCGGAGATCAAAGCGGATGAGATGGATCTAAAGTTTGAAGAACGTCAGAACTTTATTGATAATGAAATAGGAAAGGCTACCCAGAAACCCTTTGTTTTACCTGACGGCACAGAGCTCAGCTACAAAGACCGTGGCGTCTTGGCCGCTAAGGCAGAGCAGATGGCGAAAATCAACACGCACACGCAGGACTCAGAGAACAGCATGTCAAAAATGTTGTCTAGGCTTACACAGCAACACCCAACGCTTAAGTTTGTGATTCCGTTTGTGCGAACACCGACGAACCTTCTGACCTACGGTATCTCTCGGTCTCCGTTTGGTTCTCTACAGGTCCTCAGTAAAGACTTTAGGGCCAAGCTTAGAAGCCCTGACGCTTCAGTGCGCGCCGAGACACGAGGACGCCTAGCTACCTCGGTGGCCACCACGGCGTCTTTGTTGTATTTCCTGCAGAGCGGGAAAGGCCAAGGACTCATCACAGGCTATGGACCTAAGAACAAAGAGCAACGCGAGTCATGGGAGATGGCTAACCAACAGTATTCGATTAAAGTCGGAGACAAATGGGTAAGCTACAACAGACTAGACCCGATCGCTACGATTCTCGGCGTTGTCGCTGACATCAACGAAGCACAGACATACAACGAGCTCGACGACGGGGATCTTGAAAAAGTGTTTAGCGTTGCGGCGCTTGCGTTCTCAAACAACATCACGTCTAAGTCTTATGTCCAGGGACTTGATAACCTCTTTGATTTCTTGAAGTTCAAAGACCCAGTGCGCGACGCAGAGAAGTTCCTCGGAAGCATCGCCGGAGGCTTTGTGCCTAACGTGATCAACCAGTCACTTAACTACGAAGAAGACAGGCCACTGCGTGAAGCTCGTGGTATCATTGACCGTATGATCAAGAGAACACCTGCTGGGGGTAACTTACCTCCGAGGCGTAATGTGCTCGGAGAAGTCATGACAGTCCCTAATAGCGGCGGTCCCGCTGGTGTATTTAATCCATTATACATCAAAGAAGATCCGAAGAACGTAGTTGAATACGAGATTTCTAACCTTAGGTCTGGCTTCAGACAACCATCGCGGTTCTTGAGGCCTGGCGTTGAAGAGTTAGATATGAAAGAATATTATAACCCAGAGACAGGACAACAGTCTTACGATAGGTTCTTAGAGCTCGTAGGGACATCCACGATCCGAGGGCGGACACTGCGTCAAAGCTTAGAGCGTATGTTTAAGAGCAAAGAGTATGCAGCGTTGTCCGACGAAGATCTCAAAGACGAAACAGGAAGCGACAGCCCTAAAGTTGTTGCGTTGCGTCGCATGATCAGGGCCTACAGGGGCGTAGCGAAATCAAAGATGCTCCAAGAAAACCCAGAACTCCGCATGCGCGAGATTGAAGCGATCCAGAAAGCACGAGCAGCTAGAACACAATAATGAACTCCACGTATGCACCGTCACTCGTTGGCGTAACAGGGCTCCTCGGGGCCATCACCCTTGAAAGTGTTAACACCTCGATCGCTATTTGCGTCGGGGTCACCACGCTTACATATTTAATAATTAAAATAAGAAAGGAACTAAAGTAACATGGACCGCTCAGATAAACTATATGAACTCCAGGACCTACTGATCGAAGAGTTTTTACTCAGGGTCAAATCAGGAGAGGCATCTACGGCTGACCTATCGACGGTCAGACAGTTCCTCAAGGACAACAACGTGTCCGCCGTGGTCACCGAAAGCTCACCACTCCACGAACTAGTCAACGCCTTGCCGTTCCACGACGATAACGTAGACCGAATTGTAGACATGGCGTCCAATGAGTAGAAACTACAAGAGCGAATACGCTAACTACCACGCTAAGCCGATCCAAAAGAAACGCAGAGCCGCACGTAATAACGCACGGAGGCTCATGGCTCGCAAGCTAGGCCTTAAGAAAATCAAAGGGCGCGACGTCGATCACAAAGACCGCAACCCGCTGAACAACGCTGCGTCGAACCTAAGGCTCCAAAAGAAAAGCCAAAACAGATCACGAAATGGCTGACCTAAGGCAACTTAAAGACTTCAGGAACTTCCTCTACCTAGTGTGGAAACAACTTAACCTACCTGAACCAACAACTATCCAATATGAAATCGCGGATTACATGCAGCACGGAGATAAACGAGCAGTTATCCAAGGCTTTCGCGGCGTCGGTAAAAGCTGGATTTGCTCTGCTTATGTTGTCCACCAGTTGCTCCTCGATCCCTCAAAGAACATACTTGTTGTCTCTGCTTCAAAGACTAGAGCAGACGACTTCTCAACTTTTACTCTTAGGCTTATCCATGAGATGCCACTCCTTAAGCATCTTATACCCCAAGACAAACAACGGTTCTCCAAGATCTCGTTTGACGTCGGGCCTGCCCCAGCGTCACACGCGCCGTCAGTTAAGTCGCTGGGTATCACATCTCAACTGACAGGGTCTCGTGCTGACATCATTGTGGCTGACGACGTCGAGGTGCCGAATAACTCAGCGACCCAGATGATGCGAGACAAGCTCGGAGAACAAGTCAAAGAGTTCGATGCGATCATTAAGCCCCTCGATGACGCAAAAGTAATCTTTCTAGGAACACCACAGTGCGAAGACACGATATACCGACAGCTAACCGAGCGTGGCTACCAGACCCGCGTTTGGCCTGCACAGTATGTCACCCCAGACCAGAACATGAAGCGCTACGATGGGCATATCGCTGAGTGTTGTATTAATATTGATAATAAAGGAAAGTCAACAGAGCCACTCAGGTTCTCTGACGTAGACCTCGCAGAACGTAAAGTATCCTATGGGTCTGCAGGCTACGCCCTACAGTTTATGCTGGACTCAAACCTCAGTGACGTCGAAAAGTATCCACTCAAGATCTCAGATCTGATTGTGATGTCGTTGGACACTGAGCTTGCCCCCGAGAGACTCGTGTGGGCCAAAGACCCGGACCTAGAGTGGGACGGATCGATCCCTAATGTCGGCATGACTGGCGATAGGTTCTACCGGCCTATGAAGACCCTAGGTAAACACATAGAATACACAGGGACCGTTATGTCTATCGACCCGTCAGGACGAGGAAAAGACGAGACAGGCTACGCGGTAGTCAAGATGCTCAACGGGTATCTTTATGTCACAGCGGCTGGGGGCGTCCAGGGAGGATACTCAGAGGAAACACTCAAGTTTCTCTCGATGACCGCCAAAGAACACAAGGTCAACGAGATCGTCGTAGAGTCTAACTTCGGGGACGGTATGTTTGTCGAACTGCTCAAGCCTGTGTTGCGCAAAGTCCACGCCTGCACAATCGAAGAGGTGAGACACAGCACACAGAAAGAAAAACGTATAATCGATACACTAGAGCCAGTGATGACCGGGCATAAGCTGGTGGTCGATCCTAAGGTCATCCAGAACGACTACGAGACTAGCCAGGTGTATCCTAAAGACCACGCGTTAAAATACCAGCTGATCTACCAGCTAACGCGTATAACACGAGATCGGGGCGCTGTGACCCATGACGACCGCTTAGACGCGCTTGCGATGGCCGTTGGTTACTGGAGTCAGCAAATGGCCCAAGACGCGTCAGAACGCATCCTAGAGCGAAAGGAGGAGGATATAAAGAAAGAGCTACAGAAACACGCCGATGCTTACTTTAAGATCAGACGTGGGGGCGCCAATATTCTCACTTGGTAATTCATACCGCCTATATGTAGGGCTATAGGTAAAACAATAAGCGATATTAACTAATGTAAGAACAAAAAACCAATGATTTTATATGGAGGGGGAAATACCGGCTTGACAAGGGTAGAAATGTCCCCCTATAGTAACTATAGGTTAACTAAAGTCAGTAATTAGTGATAATAACAATATTGAATATTACACTAAAGTTAGTCTATAGTTAGACTCTAAGTAAACTCTAAGTAACCATGGCTAAAGATCTAGAGAGTGTTACCGCTATACTAGGCGAACACTTTGAAAACTACGTGATCCTGGTGGCGGACACTAAGCACAGCTGTAAGATCATCTTTGATAATCACTTTGCCGCCAAAGGACTCGTCAGTGTCGCAAAGAATACTATTGACGATAGCTTTGGTTCTGGTATTAATTGCTTCGAGATCGACTTCGGTCCGCTTTCAGATGACTGACGGTTAGTCTCATAATGCTTCTTTTGCATTCGTTGTTCCATTAGGCAGGGCTCTTAGTTAACGCTGGGGGCCCTGTTCTATTTTTGGTAAAAATATCTGACACCCCTTACGTAAGGCAGTGCGACGCAACATTACCCCGTGGTCGTGCGAACAGTTGACCAAGCGAACACTGTTCAAAGACTCAGTGATTTCTTTTTGCCAGACCAAAAGCAACTATCATCGAGGAAGGCAAGGGGAGGGGGTGCCAGGGTGGACAATGAGTGAGCACTAGGTAGTCAGTGAGTGAGCGCCGGGTGTCATCGTCGGGGTGTGTCTTGGTGTTTGTGGGTGTTTTTACGTTTTGAACGACCAGCGATGACAGAGGGATGACTATAGATGACAGAGGGATGACTAGGGTATGACAGAGGGATGACTACAGATAACAGAGGGATGACTAGGGTATGACAGAGGGATGACTACAGATAACAGAGGGATCACTCTTTGCTGTCTTCTCATCGCTCTACTTTTTTTTCACTTTTAATTTGACAGATAGTCCAACATCGCCAAGTATCCACTCAATGACAGCGCGTCTGTCATAACACAAAAGCAAAAAAGCAATATGAAAGAACTACAAAGACTACTGTCTAAGTTTGAAACCGCAGGTAAGGTCCGCCCTAAACAAGATCCTTACTATGGAAAAGCAAGACGCCTTGCCAAAAAGATAGGCGCTAAGATCGAAGTTGAGTTTGGGTCCATTTGGATTTCAGTTGATCGAGAAATGGCAAGCCATGGCGACAATCCATGGGGTGACTATATGAGAGGCCCGGAGAGTTGGCATCACGCCTACCAGTTACTCTGCGAATTCGCTGTCTTCCAGAAGAGCTTGGAAGTTTAATTATTATTATTTATTCCTAGAGATCCTTGTGATACAGGGGTCTCGCTGGAGTCAATAATGACACCGCAACAAAAAAGCAAAAAAGCAATATGAACAAAAAGAAATATAAAGCCGAGCAGATCGGTCTTCTCTGGATGTTAACCGGGGAGAACATAGAAGGCGCGGAGATCTTCGCGAACCTGACTGACATACCGCCGAGGTTCTTTGATAGCCTAGAGATTATCCCAGACGCGAAAGGAGGCGCCAAGTGAACGATCTAATTGATAACGTCATGGCAGATCTCAACAGAGCACGGCGCCGACATGCTGATGCAGCTGATAGACTCGAGTTTGAGATCACTAGGGCTCTTGGGCTCCTTATGGACATCCAAGGAGAACGTGATCACATGGCGTTCACCAAGGGAGAAACTTTAGACTTTACAGTGATCGAAAGGGCAACCAAATGAACGTTTTTATTTTAATATTAATAATTATCATGTGGTCAGCTATCGCAACTCTAATTATCAACCAATGAAAACCTTTACGAAAACAAAAGACAGCGAGATACGCGCTAACCTTAGAACCTGGCGATCACTAGCGAGCCCTAAAGAAGTTTCTGCAGGATCTACTTGGTATGACGAAGCTAACTCCATAGCGTCAAACATCGAGCGAAACACCGGGGTAAGTGTTTTTAACGCTGCAGCCGTATTGGCAGCGCTTAGTCCTTCTAATAAGTGGGAGCGCAACATCTTAGACGCTCAGAACCTTTGCGAGGCCTGGAGCACTGGACGCTCTGCAGACTCGGTAAGATGCTGCACGTATAATGCGAACAAAGCGAAAGCCTGGCGGATACTAGAAGGCGACCAGGGTGTCCTAGATAAGAGCCCTAAAGTCTGGGCGTTTGCCAATACTATCACTTGGCGAAACAAGGCCGCTTGTGTCGTGATTGATCGCTGGCATGCGCGAGCTTGTCTTACCAGGTCAAAGAGGCGCAAAGTTGTCCAAGAGAACCTAACGCTTCCACAGTATAATCGAGTCGAGCGCTTGACCATCGAGGAAGCAATGAAAGCGAACGAGGCGCCTTGTGTATACCAGGCGATCATTTGGTGCACGATCAAGAACAACTGGGAGAAATGAAGATTAATAAAAAGAAAGGCCCTTGTGATTCTTTCGGATTTCCTCTAGCGCTTAACTGGAACATTGTCCTAGACAATCAGGCGCAAGGAAAACCACTAACGCAAGGCGCCTACATTATCACCAACACCAAACCAAAAACCAAAAAAGCAAAATGAAAAAAACAGAAAAGACAAAAGACCAGAAACGCCACGACGACAAGATGCTAGCTTTTGCACTATCGCGAGCTCATGCTAGTGCATTCGAGGTGGTCATGGAGTTTCAAGAGTATTACCAAATGAACGAGTGCGACATCACTGCTATTCCTTCAGGTGTCGTTTCGCAGATTATGGGAATCCACGATTGCGAGATTAACAGAGCTCACAACCGAAAGGCGCAGAAATATGTTGGCGAAAAATGGGAAGAAGACACAACGCCCTCAAGCGCATACGATGATCTCTAATTGATCGGCACAAAACAACCATAAAACAAGCCCCTTGGATTTCGTCCTTGGGGCTTTTCTTTTGGTCAAACACCGATCAATTGAACACTGTTCAAAAGTCAGCACACCGCCCTACTATCATCAGCGTGCCCGTAAATTTCTAGGCGTGCCCGGAAAGTTCATTAACAATAAATAATATTACTAATGTGAAGTAGTAGACTAAGAGTAGACTTAGAGTCACCTTTCTGAAGAAGCTTTTGTTGTCCATAGTGTAATAATAATATTTGTTTTAACTAATAAGGAATATCACTAGTCGATCACTAAGTGTAACTATAGGTGTGTCGGGGCGGGGGTCGTCAAGAATAAAATTGACAATATTAGCGTTTTTACCTAAAAACAGCCATGTTGGACACTGAAAAAACCATGCAAACGAAGTTAATACGGGATGAACTAAAGATGCTCGCCCAGACAATCAAGAGAATCAAAGCACGACAAGCGAAACTCAGAGCACTACTAAAAAATGACACCAAATGAAGAGATCAAGGCGCTTACCCAGGAAGATCTTAACCAAGACATGGTGGACCTCGGTGTTGGTCGTTACCGTAATCGGGTGGAATCTGCGAAGGGCCGCGAAGCAGAAAGCGAAACGAAATACGGACAGAGGTTAATCCGGGGTGGTTTACCTGCGTTTACCAAGGCGATCGACGAGATGGTCGCGGGGTGGGACAACAGGAACAGTGCGCTCTGGCAGTTATCCTTGCGTGACATGAAGCCCTCAGTGATCGGCTTTATTGTTATCAAGGCGGTCCTCGACTCGATTACCCTAAAGAAAAACATGGCGGCAGTGAGTCACTTTGTTGGTTCGCGTGTCGAAGACCAGCACCGCTGTGATTTCTTAGTGCGCAACAACGAGGCCAAAGGCGAAGGCATTGTGCTCGGTGCCCAGAAACGCCGAGGTGGCCTAAGTTCACAGCGACGGCACATCAAGAGCTCAATGCGTAACGAAGCGTCGAAAGGCCTCATGCCTGACTACGATGACTGGAGGCGGCGTGACAAGTTATCTTGTGGTCTTACCTTGGTAGAACTGTTGCGTCACGTCACTGGTCTTGTTGAATATGTATATATATTAGAAAAAGCAGGCAAGAAGCCGACGCGCTACGTTACTGCCTCTAAGTCTACCTTCGACTGGATTGAGAACTACAATGACAGCAAGGAGCTATTCGAGCCCTTCTGGTTGCCCACTGCCGACGCACCGTTGCCTTGGCGTTCTATCTGGGAAGGTGGTTATGACACTGCAGGCACCGCGTTACCAAAGCTACCGTTTATCAAGACGTCTAACATGGACTTCTTGAGAGACAACGAGACCCGCCACGTCGAGACACCGATGGAAGCGTGCAACTTGATCCAGGGGACACCGTGGGTAGTGAACCCAAAGGTCCTTGGGGTTGCACAGTGGGCCTGGGGTAACAACGTAGAGATCGGGGCGTTGCCATCGAAAGAAGACGAGGTGATCCCTGACGTTCCTAATGACTTCCACGACGACGAAGAGGTAAACCGGAAGTGGCGCCGCATGGCCGCTGGGATCTACTCGCGCAACGCCAGCACTAAGTCCAAGCGCCTGCTCACCAGCAAGATTATCTACACAGCCGAGAAGCTCAGTGCCTCTCGGTTTTTCTATCCGAGTCACTGTGATTTTAGGGGTCGAGTATATAATATATCATCGTCTTTGAGTGTCATGGGGAACGACCTGTGCCGAGGGTTACTACAGTTTGCCCGGAGTGAGCGTGTGGCCAACGTCAACGACGCCAAGTGGCTCGCGGTTGCCGGAGCGAACGCCTGGGGTAACGACAAGGTCACACTGGACGAGCGTTGGCACTGGGCCGAGAAGTTCACCGAGCGATCAATGCGCATCGCCAGGGACCCACGCCAAGACCTCACCTGGACCAAAGCCGACAAGCCATGGGTTTTCTTAGCGTGGTGTTTTGAGTGGGCCGAATACAAGACCCACGGTAAAATTAACTCGACGCTACCAGTGAACCTCGATGCGTCTAACAATGGCCTACAGATTCTCTCGATGTTAACCAGAGATCCTTATGGCATGAAGGCCACCAATGTTTTACCGACGGACAGTCCAGAGGACATCTATGGGGTTGTTGCCGAGAACGCCTTGGCGTCACTCAAGGCCGACGGGAGTGACTTAGCGAAAGCCTGGGTGTCCTTTGGGATCGACAGGCGCACCTGCAAGAGACCAGTAATGTGTTATTCGTATGGGCTCACTCCGTATTCTAATAGGGCATATATTAATGAATGGTATGATGAACAAATCCACGGGAAGAAGCGAGAGAAGCCTTTCAGTGACGACGTGAAATACCAAGCGATCCAGATGTTAGCCACGCATGTCTGGCAGGGCATCGAGTCGGTCCTAGAGAAACCTAAGCAGTGCATGGACTGGTTCCAAGCGTGCGCTAAGCTTATCGCTGACAAAAACAAAGCGTTGTCCTGGGTGTCACCAACAGGCTTCCCGGTCCACCAAGAATACTACAAAGTCCACAACCAGCAGGTAAATACATATATTAGTGGCAAAGCGACGTGCGTTAAGTTCCGCGAGGACGACGACACGGTAATCAGTAGGCGCCGAATGGTCAACGGTGCATCACCTAACGTCGTGCATAGCCTAGACGCTGCAGCACTCCACGAGACTGTTGTTCGGTGTAACAAAGAGCACGGTATCTACGACTTTTCGTTTATCCATGACAGCTATGGCACCCACGCAAACAAGTGTGACCAACTTTCTTCAACTTTAAGAGAAGTTTTTGTTGACTTCTTTTCACGGGACCTATTAAGTGAGTGGAGAAGTCAGTTACAGGAACAACACCCAGAGCTAGATTTCCCAGTGCCACCAGAGTTTGGTGACGCTGATATCAAACGAATTAAGGAGTCAACATACTTCTTTGCGTAAAACCAAAAACAAAACTAGAAAGAAAAAGACAATGAGTAATAAACTAATCGTAACACCCGAAGGAGAAGCACTATACCCGCATCTCCATGAGCCAGACTACAAGTTTAACACTGGCGGTGTATACCAGGTGAGACTGGTGCTGACCGAAGCAGAGTGGAACGCTATGAAAAGCGACTACCAAGCACTGTATGACGTCGAGTATGCCAAAGCGGCTGAGAAAGCCAAAGATGAACTCAAGAAAGACCCTTCGACACCGTTTAGACAAACCGACGAGGGTTTTTACATTATGGCCAAGCAGGTCGCCCAGCGTCAAACCCGTGACAAAGGTGTTATTAATTTTAATGTAGCCTGTTACAATTCTACAGGTAAAAAGATAAAGATGCCACAAGTTGGCACTGGGTCTCGCGTCAAGTTAGCACTAGAGCCCCATATCTGGGTTGTCAGTGGTAAGTTTGGAGTGAGCCTTCGGTTACGTTCTGTCCAGATTATTGAGTTAATCGAATACGGCGCTAAAGATTCTGTCTTTGGGTCAGTCGAGGGTGGATTCTCTGGTGGCGAAGAGTTCACTAATGAGCTACGTGATGAGGAGATACAAGGCAAAGAGAACGGGGATTTTTCGTTCTAGATTAGAAAAGCGCGTTGCCTCGGCCCTTGAAGGGGCTGGGGTTGACTACTCTTACGAGAGCCAGAAGCTTAACTATCTAAGGCCTCAGACCTACACGCCTGACTTCGTGTTGCCTAATGGCATCATGTTAGAAGTCAAGGGTTACTTTGAGCCCTCAGACCGCACCAAACACTTACTTGTTCGTGAGCAGAATCCTGACGCAGACGTTCGTTTTGTATTCCAGAATGCAAACACAAAGATCAACAAGAACAGTAAAACGACCTATGGTCAGTGGTGTGATAACAATGGCTTTGAGTGGTGTGACGCAAAGAGCAAGATACCAAACGAATGGATCAACTTACCGCCGCCTTAACGCATCAGCCCTGCCCAGACTGTGGCAGCAGCGATGCATTAACTATAAATACTGACGACTCCACTAAGTGTTATGCTTGTGGAGTTTTTCGTGCCGGGAATGGAACACCGAGAACAATGGAAAATACAACAAATAATAATAATAATAATGACTTTATCGACGGAGAATACGCCGCGTTAGAGTCGAGGGGTATCGACGAGGCTACTTGCCGTCGTTTTAGATACCAAGTAGGCCACCTTAACGGTAAGCCTTGTCACATCGCAAACTACTACGACCTGCCGGGCCAGAAGATCGCCCAGAAGTATCGCTTCGCAGGTAAAGACTTTCGATGCGCCGGAAAGCCCGATCACTTCTTTGGGCAGCACCTGTGGGCTAACCCAGTGCCAGGTTTTAAGCTTGTAGTCACCGAAGGAGAAATCGACGCGATGTCTGTGGCCGTAGCCCAGGGCGGTGAGTTCCCTGTGGTGAGCCTCGGCGCTGGCGCACAGTCTGCCAAGTCGATGTTCAAGAAACACTTTGACTGGCTCTCTGGTTTCCAGGAGGTGATCTTAATGTTCGACATGGACGAGAGTGGACGCAACGCCGTCGAAGAGGTTGCCCACATGTTACCTGCGGGTAAGTGTAAGGTTGCTCACCTGCCACACAAAGACGCCAACGATTGTCTTATCGAAGGCAAAAAGTCTGCGATTATCAGTGCGATCTTCAGCGCTAAAGTTTGGAGGCCTGACGACATCTTGTCTGGCGCAGAGCTCTACGAGAAAATCGCAGAGCACCATGAGGTCGAGTCTTTAGAGTATCCTTTCGCGGGACTCAACAGGCTCACGCATGGTCTTCGGCAATCTGAGATCGTGACGCTCTGTGCGGGTAGTGGTATCGGCAAGTCACAGGTTTGCCGTGTGATCACACACCACCTAATGAAAACTACAGACAAGTGTATTGGTTACATCGCGCTCGAAGAGTCGGTCGAGAAGACAGCCTTGAGCATCATCGGGCTAGAGATGGGCAAGTGTTTACACTTAGAACCATTTGAACGCGACGACGCCTTCAAGGACGCCTTCGATGCGACAGTAGGCTCCGGTCGTTTTTACGTCTATGATCACTTCGGTAGCCTGGCGTCAGACAGCCTGCTCAACAGGATTCGCTTTATGATCAAAACCTACGACGTTGATTTCGTGGTTCTCGACCATATCAGTATTGTTGTTTCAGGCATCGGTGACGGTGACGAGCGCAGGCTTATCGATAACACAATGACCGCACTGCGCTCTCTTGTCGAAGAGACGAAGGTTGCCTTGTTACTCGTGAGTCACCTTAAGCGTCCTGAAGGCCGAGGCCACGAAGACGGAAGGGCAGTCAGCCTGTCGGATCTCAGGGGCTCCCAAGCCATAGCTCAACTCTCAGACATGGTTTTGGGACTGGAAAGGTCGCAACAAGCCGATGACCCTGAAGATCGCAACAAGACAACCGTGAGGGTCCTGAAGAACCGTTTTAGCGGAGAGACAGGCGTGGCGTGTTCGTTGGCTTACGACAAGGACACAGCGCGTCTCACTGAGACTCATGTCATGGACACCACTAACCCATTTTAAAAGATGAACACAGCAGTATTTGACATAGAGACCAACGCGATCGGCAACTGGAATACCCTGGAGGGACTAGAGGTTGTGCATTGTATTGTCATCATGGACAACGAAGGGACCCACCGCTATCGCAACAACAGTGAGTGTAATAATATTAATGAAGCACTAGAGAGACTATCTAAGGCTGACTGTTTGGTCGCACATAACGGCATAGGGTTCGACCTTCCGGCCCTACGTAAACTGTATGGCTTCGAGCACCCAACTATCATCGACACAATGGTCTTGGGTAGACTCAACCACCCAGACCGTAAACGCGAAGACTGGAACGAAGCGAAGCTCCCTACGTTTATGCGCGGAGCACACTCATTGAAGTCATGGGGGATGCGCTTAGGTGTCCACAAAGACGAACACGGGTCTACCGAAACCTGGGAACACTGGAGCCAAGAGATGGAAGACTACTGTGTCCAGGACGTGGTGGTCAACGAGGCCCTCTTTGCTTACCTCATGAAAGACCGGACGCACACTGACCAGGACCTAGTGCTTGAGATGGACTTTGCGCGGGCCATAAGAACCCAAGAAGAACATGGGTTCCCGTTTGACGTCGAGGGGGCCAACACGCTCCTCAGTAAGCTCGTGACAAGACGCGCTGAACTCGACGGCGAACTACAGCACACGTTCCCGCCCCGCGTCGTTGAGACTAAGCGCCCCTGGTGGGTAACACCAGATGGCAAGAAGTGGCTGACAAAGAAAGAGGCGAACGAAGCAGGACACAAGGACGTCAAGAAAGGCGAGATGCGAACCAAAGAAGTTCCGTTTAACCCACAGAGTCGCGATCAGATCTCAGAGCGCCTCATTGAAGGCGGGTGGAAGCCTGAGTGTTTCGAGGGTAAACGTCCAGCGATCAACGAGGCAGTGCTACGCGGTATCGACACACCACAGAGCCTGAAGCTACTTGAGTATCTGTTGGTTGCTAAACGCCTCGGTCAGTTAGCCGAAGGTAAAAACGGTTGGCTCAAGCTTGTTAATAATAATAATATTTATGGCTCAGTGAATACAGGTGGGACCGTCAGTGGCCGATGTAGTCACCAGTCGCCGAACATTGCTCAGTGTCCTTCAGTGTCTGCTGAATATGGCTACGAGTGCCGTGCGCTGTTCACTGCGCCGCCAGGACGTGTCTTGGTGGGTTGTGACGCTTCGGGGCTTGAGTTGCGAATGTTAGCCGCTTACCTGCACAAGATCGACGACGGACGATACACCAACGAGATCCTAAGTGGCGATGTGCACACAGCGAACCAAGAGGCCGCAGGCTTACCCGACAGGAACGCAGCGAAACGCTTCATCTACTGCCTAATCTACGGTGGGTCAGACTCCAAGATAGGAGAGGTCGTCGATGGGACCGCACAGGACGGCAGCAGGCTCAAGGCTCAGTTTTTCAAACAGATGCCAGCGATCAAAAGGTTACGCGAGGCCGTCAAAGACAAAGTAGAAGGCTTTGGTTTTCTCAAAGGACTCGACGGTCGCACGTTGCCTTGTAGATCCCCGCACAGTAGCGTTAACCTTTTGTTACAGTCAGCCGGGGCGATTTGCATGAAGCAAGCACTAGTGCACTTTGTCAACGACATGGCCGGAGAAGACTACACGCTCCACGCTAACGTCCACGATGAGGTCCAGTTTAGTTGCCCTCCAGAAAAAGCAGACGAATACGGCCAGCGCTTTGTCAATGCTATCATCAAAGCTGGTGAAACCTTTGGTCTCCTGTGCCCACTAGACGGAGAATACAAAGTCGGAAACAACTGGGCTGAAACACACTAAAGATATGAAATTAATAATAGACGGAGATATGTTCCTTTATCGCGCCTCGTTCTCTACTGAGGTCGAAATCAAGTGGGACGAAGACACATGGACACTACACTCAAGCGAGAAGGAATCACAGCACAGCTTTGACTCATGCCTCATGAGCGTGGTCAGGAAGCTAGACAAGGACGCAGAGTTTATCCTGGCGTTCTCAGACACCGAGAACTACCGCTACGATATATTCCCTAATTATAAATCAAACCGGAAAAACACGCGTAAACCCTTAGGCCTAAAAGCTCTACGCTCCTGGGCCATTGAGTCCTACGATTCCCGTGTGTTTCCTAGGCTAGAGGCTGACGACGTGTGTGGTATCATGGCCACCGAAGACCCGACCTTTGTGGCGGTCAGTGGTGACAAAGACTTCGGGACCCTACCGATCACCTGGTATAACATGTTGCGCGACGAGATGCGCAGCGTCACCCCAGAAGAAGCCGACAAGTTCCATCTCATCCAGACACTCGCAGGTGACCCGACCGACGGCTACATGGGCGTCAAAGGTATCGGCACTAAGACCGCCGAGAAGATCCTAGAGAAAGACGGATACAACTGGGAAACTGTGGTGGCAACCTACGAGAAAGCAGGGCTCACCGAAGACGACGCACTGGTCACCGCTAGGCTCGCCAGGATACTACGCGCCGACGATTACGATGGCGTTGACATTAAACTGTGGACACCATGAGACACCTACTGATACTAAGTGAAACTATGAGACGCGCAGGTGTCACGACGTTCTACCGGGCTAGCCTGTGTATCGCTGTGTTCGAGAGGCCTGGCATTGAGAACAGCCTTTTGGCTCGCCTCATGGGCCTTAGCAGTGAGAACATCACAGCGGCCATGCGTTACCTCGCTAAGCACAACTTGATCCACAAAGACACAGTCATTACGCCAGACAAGAAGCGTATTAATAAATATTACCCAACACCGTATCTAAAAGATACAATAGTTAACGTAGAATATGACCTAAAGAACCACTACCATGAACAAACAAAATAAGAGTGTTCTTCCTGACTCAGGGGAACGCAGTGAATTCGACACGGGAGCCGTGCGAGACGCCATGATCGGCAAGGGAATGCCCAGTTGTATTCCTGTTGCTGCCCTCCAGGCTGTATCGCGACGCTTTGAAGACGGTGCCACTAAGTATGGCAGGGACAACTGGCGCAAGGGAATCCCTTTGTCCCGCTACGTTGACAGCTTGTATCGCCACTTGTGGTCGTTTATGCAGGGAGACCTAAGCGAAGACCACGGTGGGGCGGTCATATGGAACGCAATGTGTCTTGTAGAGACGCGCAAAATGATCGACAACGGGGATTTACCTCAAACTCTAGACGATCTTTCTTGACTCATGAGCTTATATGAAAACACCGAGCACTGGCCTACAGTGCCGTTGAGTTTGCTTGAAGCTATCGAAAAGGCGTATCCGAAGCGAGACTTTGGGCCTACTACAACTCTGAGGCATCTTGACTACCACTATGGACAGCGCTCGGTTGTTACGTTTCTCCGCACTGTTCACGAAGAACAAAACAAGAATATTCTCAATACCAACCTAAGACAATAAGCCATGTGTATGTCAGCCCCTAAGATGCCCGAGATCCCTAAGCCTCCGGCACCCCCACCGCCACCCACCAAGGTCGCACAGAAAGCACTTAGCCCGGCTAGACAACAACGTAAAACTAAGGCATCGCGTCGTTCACCACTTACAATCCCTCGTTCTTCAATTAGTACACCTAAAGGAGGAGCGGGGGTTAATTATTCATAAATATATACTAAACAGAAACCATGCCTGAAATTACAAGAATCGGAACTGTGTCTCGCGATGTGACTAGCGCCGCTGATATCGACATGACCTGGAATGGTAGCTCTGGAATGTTTGCTGTTATTGGCACATTCGGATCTGCCCAAATCAAGCTCCAACATAAGCTTGCTGACTCCTGGGTTGACATCGGTGAAGACGTTACGTTCACTGACGACGGACAAGCGTTGTTCACGACGTCCTCGAAGGAGCTTAAAGTTGACCTTAGTGCTGCGCCTACCAACGTAGACATCATCGTCGCTCCTGTCGCTGATAACAAAGCATTCTAATAATGTCTCTTACCCGATCACTAACACGCCCTCTGACTCGTAAGATAAGTCGAGCAGACCTTACCCAAGGATTCGGAGGTAGCTTTAGCCCTTTTGCGCTAAACCCTTACCTTTTGTTTGACGCGCGTGACTCGATGGTCGGGACCCTGGAGAACCCAACGCTCGACTTGAACCCGGCGTTGCCCGAGACCCTCGACGTTATCACAGCGACCCGCGCAGGTGTCGCGACCTACACGGACCCCGATGGTAACATAGCGTCAGCCCCAGCGAACACGGTGCGCGTGGATTACGTTGATTCCGTGCCGATGATGCTGGTGGAGCCGAGTGCGACGAACTTGATTCCTTACAGTGAAGACTTTAGTAATCCTGATTGGACTAAATTGTCTGTTCTTATCGATAACAATCAAACTGAAGCACCGAATGGTAGTATAAGTGCGCACAAATTGATAGAATCAGGAAATAAT
>Ga0070747_1000390_pt1 | contig 22067 bp, 43 predicted proteins | sample VirMetDEL_Mar_31_FD_77321 | JGI IMG/M metagenome (GOLD analysis project Ga0070747, IMG submission 77321) | Aqueous microbial communities from the Delaware River and Bay under freshwater to marine salinity gradient to study organic matter... | ecosystem: Environmental > Aquatic > Marine > Coastal... | reverse complement strand
GGCTCCCGCAATGCCTTTAGCCCCCGCAACAACACCTCTACCAACCGCTTTACCAGCATCAATTTCTGCTTGACCTACTGCACGGGCGGTGTCTACAAGTGCTTCGCCATATTGTTGAGGTGAATAAGCATCACCCCCAAAAACAGATGGGGACCCTTTTGAATCACCGCCTCCGCCTTCGCCTTTTGCCTCACGGGTATCATAAAAACTACCTCCTTGAGGACCTTGATATGATGAAACACCTTCAGGTGCAGTACCATAACCTCTAAATTCATTAGGTATATCACTACCTTCATAATCTTCAGCGGCTTCAGCTTCATCAGTAGGTTTTTTTGGAGCTGCGTCTGTATCTTTAACACCACCCCAAAATTTACCTTCTGGGTCTATTTCACGTAGTTTAGCTAATGGACCAAATTTATTAAAAAAGCCCTTATGATTTTTAGCGTCATCACCTTTTTTACCTTCAAACTCAGCTTCTACTAAATTCATGTATTCTTCTGAACCATAATCAGTGACTTTATTACCAGCAACCATTATAAATCCTTCTGCTACAAATTTTTTCCCTTCTGCCTCAACTTTTTTTACGTCTGCCCCTAGCTCTTTAAGTTTAGCGGCTGCTGCTGCATACTGTTGAATAGTTTCAGGTTTTACTTTACCTGATTTGTTAAGTTGATTTAAATCTCCCCCAAGTTTTTTATACATCATTGTAGCTCTTCGTGCTTGAGCAGTTGGGTTTTGATAAAAGTTGTCTTCATGTTGCCCCTTAGCATTTATATAATCTAGGGCATTTTTATCAAGAAAAGGTTTTGAATTAATTATAGAGTCTACTTGTTTCTCAGTTTTAGCATCATCTCTTTGTTGTTTTTGATCTTCTCTATTTTTTTGTCTATCTTCTTCTTTTGCTTGTCTATCTTCTTCTTTTGCGGCTGCTTCTTCTTTTTTAGTTTTAGCATCATCTGCTTTAGTTTCAGCTGCTTTTTTAGCATCATCTGCTTTAGTTTCAGCTGCTTTTTTAGCATCATCTGCTTTAGTCTTAGCATCATCTGCTTTAGTCTTAGCATCAGCTGCTTTTTTATCAAATTGTCTTTTAGACTTACCTATTTGACCTAATTTTTTATTTACTTCCCCTAAAGATTTATCAGAATGCTCATCTATAAAATCTTTTTTATATTCTTCATATTTATGAAACTCATCCTCGTCACCCTCATTAAGCCCAAGCTCTTGTTCATAAGCATGTCGTATAAGTTTGTCTTCAGCAGCTTTATCTAATTGTTTTTGTACTTCTGGGTCAACATTAGATCCATCTTTAGTTTTATCTTTAGTTTTACCTTTAGTTTTACCTTTAGAACTACTTTTACTACCTGCCTTACTTGATGTTGTAGAAGATGTAGTAGTAAATCTATTTGTTTTTATTTCGTCTTCAAGAGAACCTTGAGAATCATCAGATGCCTCTTTACCCACAGTGTCCCCAGCTTTAAATGATAAACTTTCTAAATATTCTCTGTGCTTAGGATCTAAAGGTCTTGAAGTACTTTGACCTTCGCTTTCACCTACCCCAGACCAAGTTTTGTTAAAATCACTATCTTCAAAAGCTGCTGGGTTTATTTTAAATGTACCATCACCTTGGTCTTCCAAAAAATCTGAGTCTAGTGTAACCCCATGTATAGTAGCTGATGATCCTGCTGATTCATTGCTTGAACCCTTAACATCTTTTTCATTTGCTTGGGTTTCTTTAACACTTTCCGACGAGCTATTAAAATTTGAGTCATGTTTGGCTGTTAATGCTTCATCATAATAATACTGAGCATTTATACCATTTTCTTGATCAGTATTTACTTTTTTATAATTATCAATGTGGTCATCAATATCAGTAGCTTTAAGTTTCTTTTTACCACCCATATCTCCATGATAGGTATTAGCTGTTGCTGACACATTCCCAAAGTCTCTACGAGTTTTTGGACTTTGATCATCGAACCATTTTTTAGCTGTATCAGCATTTTCAAAAAGCTCGCTTGAATAATAATCAGCTATTTCTTGTTCTGTAGGTTTTAAATCACCATAATGTTTAGGTACTATGCTTTCAACATTTTCTAAGTTTGATAAATCTTTTAGTCCTTTTGAATTTGATAATTTAAAATCTCCATGTTTGTTAGAGCTTAGTAAATGAGCAAACCCTGCTGGAGTTAACCTTTTAGAATTTTTTCTGGCTAAATATTTATTTTGTACTAAAGAATCTTTTCGACTAGAATTAGCTGATATATCAACAGGAGTCTGTTTTGTGAATGCTTGAAATACTTTTTCCAGTAATTCTTCTGGTAATGATGTTATGTGTTCTTGGATCTCTGATGTAGCTTCTATATCTATATTATTCATACCATCTTTATTTGGGTCAGTATATTCAGATATGTTTGTAGCAAGATTTTGTTTTTGTTTGTCGCTTAATTTTTCAACTCTTTTATTATAACCCCATCCTTTGGCAGTTGTTGTGTCACCCCCTCCAAATATTAAAGTATACATTTCTTTAAATTCTCTTCTTGAATATTCGTCGACTGCTTTTATCAAAACTACATCATTTAATGATTTAGTCATTTGCTCAACATGATTTAGTAAAGAGTTTATAGAAGATTCGTCTGGGGTTGTAGCCATTGCTAACGCTTTAGAATTATTGTCGTACTGACGAGCTCTATAATTAGCTTCTATTTTAGCAGCCTGATCTCTGCTTTGACCCGGTTTAATCTCAAGATCAGGATCTTTTATCAAAGCATTATAAAATTGTTCGACTCTAGTGGTTGTCATAGCAGTTTAAATAAATAGTTTCTAAATTATTATACTTGTATTTTAAGTATTTTTATATCTTATATCAGGGCTCAGGATTATCATAGTCATATTAACAATCCCAGTCTATTTTTGTAGTTTCTTTCTTAGTATCTAACCACCATTTTGAAGAGTTTTTAGTTCCTCCAAAATATCCAATCGCATGCCCCTCGTCAAGAAGTTGTTGATTTAAATTTACCCCATCAGCATAAAGAGTTCCCAAGATTCGTCCGTATTTTCCTCGTGCTTTTTTGTCGATAGCGGTACGGAGGGATAAAGTTTCACCTTTTTCCAGAAGTTCTTTAAGTCTAGCTTTTGCTGCAAGTCCATATTTTTTTTCCTCTAAATCTCTAGTTCTAGATTCTGGGGTGTTTATTCCATAGAGTCTTATTCTTTGTTTTTTTAACATTACATCAAATCCTAATGCAATATCTACATCTATAGTATCTCCGTCTACAACTCTGTCTAATTCAAATTTATATTCATACATATTTTTACCACTTTACTTTGTCTGCCCAATAAGCAGCACTCATCTTTCCTCGTTTTATATTTTTTTTATGCCTAGCTTTAAAAGATTTTCTTCTAGCTTTTTCAGCTGGAGTATCAGACTTCTTAGCCTTACCTTCACCACTAATACCTTTTTGCCCAAACCTAATTAGTTTTACTTTTTTACCCTCTTTTGCAAGTACTGCATGGGATTTTTTAGCGTGTTTAGGAGTTCTTTTAGGTTTGTTGTACCCACTAAAAGTATCGTCTCCTCTTGTTATTGCTTTGAATATATTAAGTGCGTACTGCCTTGCGTTCATTCTTTCTTGCCTTTAGTATGCAGGGATAACATTTTGTCCTCCCTGATTTTTTATTTACCTTATCACCACAAGTACACTTTAGCCATGTTCGTCTTGCCATAACTATGGTGTAGTTGTTGCTGGTTCTGCAATAGATACTTCTACATTATCCGTAACGTTCCAATTAGCACCTTGTACATCAGATGTTATTGTAAATTCCTTTGTAGCAAATCCATTTCCTTCCCCAGTTTCGTTTAGTTGTATAGTCAAAGTACCTATATCCATTTGTCTTATAATACAACTGCCACCTTTAGTAAATATGTTAGATAAAGTTAGTTTACCAATTTTACCATTTACAGCACTTGTAGGTGCATCAATCCAGATTCGGTCATATAGACCCCCAGATGTTACCATAGCTTCTGCTTGGTGATGTCCTCCACCTATACCCCTCATTCTAGCCGTTCCGGGGCTTGTACTAATAGACTGACCATCACTAGCATTACCGACAACATTAATAGTATGAGCTTTAATATCATCAAAAGTTAGGCTTTGACATCTATTCTTTTCAAATATAAGTTCCCCAACTTCTAGTCTAGTCGCTGTTCCACCTGACACATCAGTTCCTTCAATTAGCATTACTTCCGTTTTTCCGCTAGGCAATGCCGACCCTGTGTAAGCAGTTCCTACGGATACGTTTTCTATTTTTATTTCTCTAACAGGAGTAGTACCTAAAACAATACGCAATGTATTATCTTGTTCATTTTCTTCACGCCACCTCATTGTAGCTTCTAGTGTTTCATCTGGAGTATTATACGGAGCTGCATAAATACCAGCATCACCGTTTTCAAAACTTCTTTCAGCAAGGATAGTTTCATTTACTACTACACCTGTACCAGCAGTACCACCAACAGCAATTAAACCAATAGCCATTTGTGGACTAAATCCCATCATTCTTAGGAAGGAGTAAGGAGATTTTAGTATATTAAAAGTTTTTCTCCACTTAGCAGACTCACTATTTAGGTAATCAATTTTAGCTAATAGCCAATCTCTACCTGCTTTTAGTTTTCTATATGCCGCTAGAGGAGAATTATATACAGCTTTAGGTGAGGCTTTGATCGCTTTCCACCAAGTACTAAAACTTTGCACATGAAACATAAGTCCCATAAAAATTACAGCAGCGGATATACCACTGTTTAGTAGGGCACTTGATTGCCAAGCAACAACTTGTTGAAACATTTGTTCGCCTGTAATAGTAAACCATGCACCTGTCCATAAAACATTAGACATTGATATTGGGAAATATTGAGCTACCCAAGGAATTGGATTTATGTACGCCAAAAATAATCCTAGTGCTCCCGTTGTAACCATTACAGCAGTTAAAGTGCCTAAAAGTATATTAAATGTTTTTTTAGCTATTTTCCAAAAGTCAGGTTTATATATTATCATATGATCTCCCCCACAAGATTATCTAATATGGTAATATATTATACTAAGTAATTAAAGAAAATTGTTTATTAATAGATAGATCATAGATGATAGATGATAGATCTATCTGATAATAATAGTTAATATATATATATATAGTTAATTAATAGTTAATTAATAGTTAATTAATATATATATATATAGTAGGGTTGACTCCCGGTAGGGGATTTTAATAGACTATTTGATTAAAAAAAGTTTGTCAATACCTTTTAGTCAGGTTTTTTATTACTTTATGGAAGTTGCACTTTTTATTTTTTTATTGTATTATAAATAATAATAGTATTAGATAATATACGAGGTATAATTATGACTCAAATAATACGAATCAATACAACATATTTAGTTGAAGTTATGGATAATGACTTAAAGAATATAAAAAAATTCGGATTAGAACAATTTATATTAAGCGATTTACGGAGTAAACGTTTATTAGTGGTGAGTAACAAAAGCACAACTCGGAAATCTTCTGAGAAGGTGTGGAAAGCTGAAGAGAAGAAACAGGAAGAGGAGTTTTACAAAAATGGATAGTAATGATAAAGTTTGGCAAATATTCTTAGAATATCAAGGTTTAATTGGAACAGAAGGTAAAAGAATTGGTTTGGATATTTTTGGGACTGATCAAGTTTGGTCTATGGCTTTAGAACTAACTAAAGCACATTTTTTTAATAAATTAGATTCAACTGTAAATTCTTTGTTTGCTCCCGATGAATTAAAGAGGAGTTGTTGATGTCAACCTGTCCCAGATGTAATTGCGAAGGTTACGTAAATATGTATGCAGATGAAACAAAATGCATGGTGTGTGGTTATACTAGAAATAACATACCCGAAGATATTTTAAAGGAGTACAAGGCTAATCTAGGGAAACGAGGAGATGGTCAAATGTACATACGAGAGAGCAATAAAAAGTTTCACTAGCTAGTATAATAAAGTATGTCTATTAAAATAAGGTTAGTATAAAATGCCTGTCTATCAATTTAGTTGTAAAACTTGCGACATAGACGATGTAAAACAGTTTTTATACCGCCATAACCCTAAGACAGGACATATAGATTTAAGAGTTTGTGAGACTTGTGGAGATCCAGTTGAGCGAAAATGGGGGAGACCTCCTAAATCTTGGTATAGAAGTATAACAACAAATACGGAATAATATGGAAGGATTTTTTGAAGTAATGGATTTTGGTCATAAATTAACTATATTTGTAGCAAGTTTTGTTGTGGTGTTTTTTCTTATAAAAATTTACTTTAACCGATAAACTTTGAGAAAAAAATAAATGTAAGTTATAATTAAAAAATCTTGTTGATAAATTACTTAAATAAAGATTGTCTAAAATTTCTTTCAGATCTTGAAACTGAATCAGTAGATCTGATAATTACTGATCCTCCTTATTTCATTGGATTTGATAGGGGAAAAGGTTGGGATTCTCAGTGGGCTAATGAAAAAGATTATTTAGATTGGTGTGCTTTATGGATAAAAGAATGTTCAAGAGTATTAAAAAAAAACAGGATGTTAATTGTTTGGGGGACTCTTAAAACAGAAACTTTTTTAAAGTTTAAACTGCAGACTTCTAAAATTAATAATTTATTTCCTCAAAATGAAATAATATGGTCATATAATTGGGGTGGCAGATCAAAAAATAATTTTGCAAGAAAGCATGAATATGCGTGGTGCTGGAGTAAAGGTAAAGAATTCCTATTTAATTCTAAGGATATATTACAAGAAAGAAAATTGAAAAAAAATATGCGAACAGGAAAGGATTACAAGGAAGGTTCTATACCTACATCAGTTTGGGAAAAAAATAATCATACAACTTCTAAAGATTATATAGGATGGCATCCTACTACTAAAAATTTAGAAATATTGCAGAGAATGATAATGGCTTATAGCAATAAAAAAGATATAGTTTTAGATATTTTCATGGGATCTGGTTCAACTGCAATTTCAGCTATTAGATCTGGTAGAAATATTATTGGATGTGAAAAAGACAAAGAATTTTTTGATCAATCAACAAAAAGAATAAATTTAGAAATTAAAAAAAGAAGAGACTTGTTGGAGGCGACATGGATAAGAGAACAAAGACAGAAATTATTGGGGTAAGTATATTAGGAACTGCAGTAGCACTTGGTGTAGCTTATATTAACCGAAAAAAAATTAAAAGGAGCTATGATATAAAGAAGTATGATGCTCTTAGATGGAAAGACAATAAAACTCAAGACGCTTTAATCAAAGCTGAAAGGGTTGTAAAAAATCTTCAAGATAAGACTGTCTCAGTAAGGGACATTGCATGGTAACCACTTGGGAGTACTTTCATCGTTTTGATAGCATAGAAACACCTATAGAGTGTTTTAAATGTGTTAAAACATATAATAAAGAATATAAACCGTTCTTTAATGTGGGTGGAACTCTAGTATGCTATGACTGTGTAAATGAATCTACTACTATCTCTTATAATGTAAAGGATAATTTCCCAAACTTAAAGCCACACTCTTGGTATTTAAGTAGATCTACACAAGAAGATACTGTATAATAAAAACATGGCAGAGGCTAAAAATTGTTTTTTTAATTTGATACCTTACTTAACATAAGTTTCTGCCTAAAAGAAAGAAGAAATGATGAATGATACATATAAAAACATAGAAGAATTTGCTGAAGAGATGGGCATAGAAGGTCTTATTACAGCTGATGGTTACGATGAAGCTTTCGTAGGAGTCGCTGATAAATTTGGTAAGGACCCTGTGGCTGTATACAGTTACGAAATGTGTATACAAATACTAGTTAGAGATAACGATATGAGTCATGAAGAAGCCTTAGAGTTTTTTGAGTACAACACTATTGGTGCTTTTATTGACGAAAACCAACCAATATATATCCATTTTAGTGAACATATATTTAAACCCGTCAAGACTACTAGAAGTTCTCATCTTACTCCAAGATTCTCAGACACAATAAAAGATTGTCCAGAAGACTGGCTAGGATTATAATGTCTAAAAGTATTCGTATAAGTGAAGAGAACTACAAAAAGCTTACTTCAATTGGTAAGGGTAAGTTTGATGACAAATTTTCTACACTGTTGGACAAACACCAGCAGTCGCTAATTAACCAAAGTAAACCGAGTGCTGTGACTTTTACAGAACCACCAACTGATTATATTTTAGGTTTAATTCTTTGGTATTATTACAAGCTAGATAAAGATAAGGACCCACTAAGCTTAATTTATGAAGATTCATTTAGGTCAAGAAAATCTCTAAGAAACGAAATTGAAAAAATGACTAAAGAAAATGGTTGGCACAATGAGTACCCAGCATTTTTTACTGACATGAGAAATAACAAAGGTAGGTTCCAAAACAAAATTGATAAGTGCTTAGAATTGCTAGTCAGAAACAAAGTACTTGAAAGAATTGAACAAGGCTATATGCTTGCTATAGTTCCAAAGAACGATAATGAAGTAGCAAGACTTAGGGCACTTAATTACCTAACAGTTACCGATGCACCGCCAAAAATTTATTACAAACAAAACCAAAAGAGGAAAACCTTTTCTGATGGTTCACCTGTTCCATCTATTGATTTACATCTAGTTAGGATATAATTATGCCAACATACGTTTACCTATGCAAGAAGTGCGATAAGTCATTTAGTAGGGTAGAATCATTTAACGCAAATTCTAAGGTAAAGTGTGAGTACTGTGGTAAGAAGAATGCCATTAGACAGTTTAGCCCACCTACAGTCCTATACAAAGGTGATGGATGGTACTCTACGCCTCATAACGACTAATAGAATTGTGCTATACAAGTAGCAGCACCAATAGTAACTATAAGCAATATAAATGTTCCTAGAAAAAATTTTATGTCTTTATCCATAACTAATTATACTAGCTATTCTTAACGTTTTTTATTTCAGAGATAGCCCAAAGGGCAATACTCATTCACTTGTTCTCTCAGACAAAAACTTAAGGTCCCGATCCGTTCATTCGAGATAACTCTGTTTTTATTCGCTTGACTTATTATAATTCTTTTTATATACTATTATTCATAGGGTTAGGGAACATGTTAGTATTACTCACTTTCTTACTTTCTACTCAACTCAATAACTCATAACAGCTTTATTGATTCTCTAACCCTTATATATAATCTTTTTATACTTACTAAGTACGATCCTATTTATTTCATATTTTATATTTTTTTTAAAATACCTAATACCCGAAAACTAAGTACACAATCTTTACCCCTCCCCCCTCCTTAAATAGCTAAAGCAGTAAGCTTTTATATAATTTATATATAAACAACTCATGTTTTGTATTGCCAAATATATCAATTCTTTACTCTGTTAATAGAATATACTGTGTCATGCAAAAACGTATGTAATACCTACAACAGGGGGGTACGAAGGATCTGTTTAAGGTGCTTTGATTTTATGGATAATAAAAAGAGCCACCGAAGTTAATCAATGGCTCTTATATGTCAATCTAAGGCTGTTAAGTGCTAACTTGTAAAGGCTTAATAACTAGCTTAGGATAATCTAATTTTTTAAACTCTGTTATCTGATCAGCTTTTAAGGTGTCTTTGATTTCTTTGGCGTGCTTGATTCCTAGTGCTTTGGCTCTGTTCATGCCATGTGAACTCTCCATATCATAAGCACTAAAATATTTATCGTGGGGTTCTACTCCCAATAATGCACCCTCTATAATTCTTTCACATAATAGCAACTTAGCCATTAAGTTAACTGTTGCGTTGGTGTCGTGGGAATCCTCCCAATTAGAATAACCTCTATGTGCTCTTTCTTCTTGTTTGTTGATCTTTAGAATATTTTCTAATTGATAAGTGAAACTTTGAGTATAAGCTAAATAATTTATTTCTTTATAGACTGTATTTATTATTGTTATTTGTTTTTTAGTAATCATTTTAATTTTCGCTTTCATTATTATTATTAATTTCTTTTATATTTCCATAATCTAACCATTTATAAAATGCCTTTTCATGGATCAATAAATTTTGACCTAATGAAGTTACAAAAGGAAATTTTTGTTTTTTGTGTTCTGTTCTAAATGTTCTATCACTAACACTTAATATTTTTATTGCTTCTTTTAATGTCATCATTTTAATTATTATCTCTTTCTGTAATAGTATCTTTTAAAATTGTTTTTGCGTTTTCATGACTTGCAGGTTTTAAGCAATCGCAACAATAAAAATTATTAAAGCTGATCAAACCACTAGTAAAAGATTTAACACATCTTAGACAATATTTTATTGTATCTAATTCTATAAATACTGAATTATTTTTAATAAGTCGTTTTTTATTTTCAGAAGCTTTAAAATATTGATTAGATAGATTATTTTTTTCTATATAATCTAATTTTTCATAGCTCTCAAAGTAGTTATTATTTTTTCTTAGTTTCATTTTATTAACTCAACTTTCTTTAATTGTATATGAAATATAAAGCACCACCGAAGATAGCAAATAGTATTAAAATCCACAAAGCAAATTGCCCATATGTGAAATTAAAATCTGTGTTTTCTTCAATAGCTTCTAATCTATTATTTATTTTTTCTAGTTCTTTTTTCATTCTGTGTACTCACTTTCAACTATTTTTGTTATCTTTTGATAACTTATATAAATAAGTATACATTATATTTTTTTAGATATCAAGCATTATTTAAACCGATTTTACAAGATTTTACAAAGTCTTACAAAATTCTACAAAATTACACATTTTGAAAAATTCAACATTTCATATTTTTATAATGGATAATGGGAGGATCTGAACAGGTCAGCATATTAATGATATATATATATATATCGTATATACAAATAACATTAGAACATATGTGCTATTAGTAGTTAGTATTTAGTATATTGATGTTTAAGGGCTTTGTCTTTGGCGTTGGTGGGTTTGTATTGTTTTGATATTCAAGGGGCTTTATATGTCAATCTAGCAATATAGAGGGGTAAAAAAATACCCCTTATAAGATCAACTTATAAAGGGCTTTTCTTTCTTCTATTTATCTATCATACCCCATGGCACCTGATGGGTAATCACTTCCTGTATACCCCTGATCAGGTTCAGGAACGTTTAAGGCTTTGATGTCTTTTTCCCGTTTATTCGTAGCAGTTTCTAAAGTATGGAGTTCAAGTCCTAAATCTAATAACACATCATGTAATTTATCAATTTCCGATCCTTCAAACCACTCCAGAAATTTTTGAATTTCTTCAATAGTGCCTTCTCCATTTTGCATTCTTAATGTTTGATTAAGTAAACTATTTGCATAATCTTTCACTTGCCATAAACTTAACCTTAAATCTTGAGTTCTTAATTCTTTAATGTTCATTTGATACCTTTCTATTAACTGTATTTTCTTTTAATATATCAGATTGAATTTATTAATACTAGCTAGGATTAACTACAGATTTAGAATGGTTAAAACCTGTATTAAAATAACTAGGTTAATATTTATTGATCTCTTTATATTGGATAATAGGGAGCAGAAAAAATTACCTCTCAGTCTGCTCCCTTCCTTCTCTTCCTTCCTTCATTAACTAAAATACCCTTCCATTGCTGAAAGGGTATCCAAGTGAGTTTATAGAATGTTATTAGCACCCTATGATATAAGATCTATAAAAGGTCATATCTTTCATAGAAATCGCTTGATGCGTCTTCCAACTCTTTCCTATTAATCTCAGCATTCACTCCACTATTTCCCTGCATGATACTTAGATACCAAGCACACTTCCTCATTACAAAAATTTCTAACGGATGTACAGGGGTTCGTCCTATTCCCATCTGCTCTTCCATACATAAGTAAGATAAGTATGTAAGTTTACTTGAGAAAGAATTTCTATTCTTGGATGGCTCTGCTATGGCATCTTCATATAGTCTAGATGATTTTGATTTCATATATACTTGCTCTTCCAACTCTTCCATATTAAAGCACGCATCCGTATATCCTTCCGTTAACCTATAATTAGAATGTCCATTGTATCGTAGATAATTAACTAATTGATCGTGTCCTGTATCCATGCAGAGTACGATCTCCAATAGATTATAGTCTTCAAAGTCACTTATTTCAAAATGATTTGCCCATACATCATCCTTACTGATATACCACTTTGTTGCCCACTCCCATATTGTCTCTATTGTTTTATCCGTCCATACTGCGTTTTTCATATTTACTCACTTACTTGTTTTTACAGTTAAGCTGATTTTAGCATAGTCCATATTAAGAATCAACTATGGATATATTAGGGGTATATTAGGTTAATGATATATATATATATATCGCTTATATAGGATAATCTAAATTTAGAACATATGTGCTATATAGGGTATATACTAACTATGTTAAAAGTAGCTATCTAAAACTAACTACGATTATACTTTTGATCTATTTCTAATATTGGCTTCTAAGCTCTTCCAATTCCTAAGTAGTGGGTAAGTACCATTTAGATACTCAACAGGTGTAAAATCGCATTCTAGGGTTATTTACACCTATTCAATATGGCTATCTACCATAACTAAATTTTATTCCCTCTTCTTTCATTCTTGATAGTGCTTTACTACCTAAGCTATTAGATTTTTGGGTACCATGTAACGAAAGCGAAAAACTCCCACTTGGGTTAAAAAATGATCTCTTATCATTGATCGCGTAATATTCGTTATCATCAATAGGTAGTTTAGTATCATTAGGATGAAAAACAACGTCAGCTGTTAAAGTCTCAACTTGTTTACTAATTTTTAAGAATGATAGAAATTTTCTAAATAAACTAAATTTTACTATAAGATGATCTTGCTTACTACCAACACTAGCTATCATTCTAAAATTCTTAGGTCGCATATCTTCATTATCTTGCATCCATCCAATAGCTTTAGTGTATGCATAGAATTTAATATTTGGGTTAATCCTAGCTACGTTAAACCAAGCTAACATATATTCACTAGTAACAAAGTCACCTCCAACATGAACACGAATATAATCTGCATTCTTAGGTAAACTATCCATAATTAGATCAGTTATTTTTTCAACATCGTTGCGAATTGCAAGAATTGAATCTAAATTGTGTTTACGTTGATTATAAACAGGCGTGTATTGTGATTCTTGAATAGCTGAAAAACATCTATATTTAGCATTCTTGCCATCTAATACAGTACGTTTTTTTGTTATCTTATTTTCAATCGCATAAGTTTGACAATCTTTAGCGAATGAACACGAAAAACCACTAAGTAAACTAATAGAATATACTTTAGGCTCTTTTATTGGTGACCACTCTTTAATTTTCTTCAATTTAGCGTTATTTTCTTTACTGAATTTCAACATAATTAACTCACTTTTAAACTATATATTTTTAGTCTATTGTATCAGTTTGAAATTATAATACAAGTTACTTAAAACTAACTACGATTAACTTAATATCTTAGTTTTTGTATCTTTTATTATTGAGGGGTTTATTAACTCTGATATTGATATCTTATTTCTTATTATTCCTAACCTGTATAATCGTGTTAATTCCATAGTTAGATTATCTAAGTTTTTTAATTCTTTTGTTTGGATGTCTATTTTATAAATCATATTTCTTTAGTTCAATTTCTCATATTTTCAAAATTATTACTCTTATGATCATTAATTTCTTTTATACTATTTGATAGTTTGTAAACTGTTTTAGTTTATTAGAGTATTATATTTTGTATGTTTGGTTAGTGTTTCTTTCCTTATGTTTCCTTATAATATAAGTTTTATTTATAATTTGTTTCTTCTTAGTTGTTTCGTTCCTAATTTCTTCATTCCTGCGATTCCTGATATTGCGTTCTAACGTCATCATAACTCTTTCGAAGTGGTTATATACTGCTGTCATTCCTAATCATCCTCTAGGTTCAATTTGATAGTCTTTATCTTTGAATATTTTTAGCATTCTCTCTTCCAACTCTTCAATAGTATAATTAGGATTTTCTCCCTGAGTATATATTTTTAGTTTTTTTGTTTTTTTATTCCTAGCCACGATATTAAGTCCTTACAATATTTAGATCATATTTTTTTTCAGCTTGATAATAATAAGCAGTTTTAAATTTATCAGAGTAGGGTATAAAATTAAAGTCATTTACTACTTCTAAGTATTTTTCTATATTCGTATCTCTTAATTTTCGAACATGTTTAGATGGAGTATATGTACCCTGTTGAATTGCATATTGAGTTAAGCAAGTCTGACAAAAATATTTTATATCTTGAGTACCAATATTAGTTATGTTTGTTTCCTTATAACCATCAACAATATTTGATGATCTACACTCATAACATTTTTTCAATTTTATTTCCTCTTCTCCAATTTTCATATTTCACACTTTCCCATTGACCTAAGAAAAAATCATCATCATCATTTTGCTTAAAATCATCTATGAAATTATCAACATTTTGATGATATGTTTCATGGTCATTTATCTCCATACACTTGAAATAAGTATCAGTTGATATCTCATATGGATTTTCATATCCTGATACCTTATTACGTTGAATCTCAGATAAGATCATCGCTTGTTGCTTTATATTCATTTCTCTACTCATTTTATTTCCTAATCCTAGCTAGTTTTATTTGCTACTATTCTATATTTTCTTTTATTTGATCTGATTGTAATTGCTGTTCTGATATTAGCTGTTCTGAATCCTTTAGCTTTATCAACACCTACAATATTTTTATTCTCTGCATTGGTTAATCTTCTCTTCCAATTTCCCATTTTAGTTGTTTCTGAAACATCATCATTTTCAACTACATTTTTCTTCCTGATATCGAATGTTCTGAATCCTTTAGATGTTACATTATGGATACCTACGAATCTATTTCTATAATGCTTTAAAACTAATCGATAAGCATACTCCTCACTTATGGGAATATACTCATCTTTGGATTCTAATTTTATTCTCTCTTCTAAGACTAATTTTTCAATCTCAGTTTGAGATAGACCTTTATCTGACAATTTGATCTCACTTTCATTTTAAGTTATTTAGTTTATTTTATTTTAGCATAGTTCTTGATTTTAAAAGTTTATCTCTATAATCAAGATCATAATAATATCGTGGTGTTCTAGGTTGGTTCTCAACTATAGTATCTCCTATAGATTTATAAACTTCTTTCAAAACCTCTTCTGGAATTTTGACATCTTGATAACCACATTGAAGACATTTTGAATCCTCATATGATTGAATCATATTGCCATTACACTTCTTACACTTCATCTTTAATACCTTTCTCTGCTCTTATTTTACGTTTTAAGAGCCATCCAAAGATGGCTCTTATAGTTTATGCTATCCAACAAATTCTAATGCCTTAGAAAATGCTCTAGCTTTATTCAATGCCTTATCTCCTGATGGAATGAATGAATTAGCTGAAGTACCACGATTTCTCCTAAAATCTTCAGTCTCTACAATAGCATTGTAAATTGACCATGATGTTCTAGCTAATTTTGGATGCTCTTCGTTGAAGACATTGTATCTATCCATAGCATTATTTCTAATATTTTGGGTTTTATTTATCTTCTTCTCATGAATATTGAAATCTTCTAGTTGTCTCTTAGTCATAGCTTTATTCAATTCTAGATTTTTTCTATTGTTGATTGTCTGAGATACTTTAGGTTCTTGATAAGCATACTCAATAATCTCAGTAACATCTTCTTTCTTTAGTTTATTCGTAGCCATGCTATTCATAGCTAGTATTGTATCTTCTTGTTTTTTAAGAAGTTGATTAAACATTTTAGAAAAATCTCGTACCTCTGCATGGATACCACCTCTATGGTTTATTGCTAAAGAAATAGAAGATTGATTGGTAGCAGAGACTAAAGCATTTTGACATACAACTCTGATAGGTGTAAATGCCATTTGGAATTTGCCTTGACCATCTCTAGAATCTACTATTAGCCAATATAATTCGTGATCTTCATTAGCTATTTTAGAATTTCCTAAATTTAAGGTCATATATAATTTCTTACCACCTTGAGTGGTACCAATAGTCTCAACAGGATACTCTTTTGAAATAGGATCAAGAATTTTAGCTAATTTACTAGGCTGTAAGATTTCATAATCTTTACCTACTGAATCAGATATCTGTCTATATTCTTTATCCTGTTTAGTTGGTTTTCTATAGATAGCATATCTATTTGTATCTTCTATAGTACCATTCGACAAGTGTGCTTTAAGTGACACTTTATCTAGGTCAGCTAATAAACCTATTTCTCTAAGTCCATCTTTTACTGTCACCTTATCTTGAGGTTTAAAAGTCCTGATCGCTGAACGTGACCATGCTCTCTGCCTAGTTGCTAAATTGTTACCAAATAAATCTGTGTTTTGAGAAGTCATTTTGAATCTCACTTTCTAATACTAGTTGCTACTAAAAATAATAGTAGTTACTCTTGATAGTACAGGAATAAAAAAACTATGTCAAACGTAGCTAGTTTTAATTAGTCTATATTAGCTAAGTTAATCCTAGCTAGTATTAAACAAGAAAACCTACTATTTCTAGTAGGTCTTCAAGTTGGAGTCTATGATGGTGTACTGACTTCCTGTTACTAATCGTTTTTGTCAGTCTCTTACCTTGTCTTATAGAATGTTTATAAACCCATTCCACAGGAATTTGACCATTCCTATTCCTAGTTTGTTTTAATGTATTAGAGAAACTCCTACTCTCCTGTTCAAAAACCATCCTCTATGACATTCCACACAATATTCAAGTGTGTTATCCTCTGTCTTCATATAGAATTTGTCACACAGATGTTGGAAATAGTTTGATCTCGTCATTTATTTCTTCTCTCCTTATGGATTCTTAATTTTCTTTTTCTTCTTCTACTGCTCATCCTCTTTGCCATTTTTATTCCTATTCGTATGAGTATTGTTTTAGTGTTTCTAACCAATCTATGTAGGATTCTTCAGTCTCTACATCATTTCTAAAATACTGAATAAAGCATGACAATGTTTCTTCCCTATCTTCTTCCTGTCTTAGTATTTCTACTAACTCCTCAAAATGAGTTTTATAACTATGACTAAAGGATAGATTTAAAGAGCTATCATTCAAGATTGATAGGTCTAGCTTTTTACCAACTAGTTCATCTTCTCTTATTTGTACTAATGTCTTATTTGTTTTGGTCATTGCTTTCTCCTAATCGTAGCTAGTTTTATTTTATCAGATGGTTTAACATCTTCTAGTGTTATTCTCTTCGTGTAGGATTCATCTCCATGAGTATCTAAATAATCATTAGCTGACCTTAAACTATATTTAGGAATGTTTAGATTGTAATTAATATAATAACAGTTGCTTCTTTTTTTGAAGAAACTATAACTTTCGTAAACATTTATAATTCCTATATTGTATAATCTCCAAATACAATTATCGATTGCTGTTACGAATGATGATCTCCATGTTTTATCTGCCATGTACTTAGGTCTAACTTCACTCCAACCTAACTGTTCTAAACGTAGATACACGTACTGAATTATTACTTTTCTTTCAGCCATTGGGGAACGTATTAAGCAATCCAATATACAGGATTCTATTACAAATTTAGGTACTGTATCTTCTTTAGCTAATTTCTTCATTGCAGTAGCTTCTACTTCTTGACCTAAAAGTTTTTTCATCACATCAGTATAGGAAGTTAATCTGCCCTCTAACTTATACTTTTCTAGATACTTATATGTCTCTGCATCTACTTTAATATTTTTATATTTTTTCATGTTTTAATCGTAGCTAGTATTAACTGCTTATTGAAGAGTTGAGGAAGTTAGTCTTTCATCTGTGAGAGTCTTAGAGCCTTGTCTCATGAATGGTGTCCATACACTTGATGGATACTTACCATCAAGAGCAGATTCCTCAAAGTCTTCAAGTTGAAATACTTCTAAATCTAACTCAACAACTGCTCTCATTAGGTCTTCAACCGACATATGCCTTATTTTACTAATTATTGCGTCAGCTACAAAAGTCTCTTTCTCATTAAGAAAGCCAACTCTTGAAGAACCATAAACATTATGGAAGATAAAGTTTCTTATATCTGCCACGTTTAGTCTCGTACTTCCTAATTTTGTTTCTAGGTCTAATTTAATATCACTCATTTGTATATTCCTTATTAATTGTTTCTTTATATTCTAAGTCTATCAGATCATTACTTTTTTTGTCGAAAGGTGTAATACCATCAAACCTAAATATTTTGTTTAACACCCTATGTTCTTCATCCGACAAAACCTCAGAAGTAGTTTTGAATACTTGTGCTAATCTTTCAATCTCAGAATCAACCAATGAATTTATCTTATCATCTCTGGTCATTTTTTCTCCTTATCAATCCTTTATCATCAAAATAAAAGTTGGCATGGAAGTGTAATTGCATTCTAGCTAGTTTCTTATCGTAGCTAGGATTATCAAAATATGGATTATTAGTCATCAAAATCTCCCTTACTAATCCTAGTTGATATTCCACTTTGTAGGTGATAAGCAAAGTCTCTCTCTTTTTCTGATGTATACCATGTGGCATCAACTCTATCTTCGTCATCATAAGTGTAGATACCAAACACTCTACCATCATTCTCATCTCCATAGTAGTCATCTAGTTCTTCATCATACCAATTTACTTTTTCATATTTAATCATTCTATATTCTCTGTCTCCCAACTCCTAAAGGTCTTTGCTAACTCCATCTCCTCGTTGAAATCTTTATCATTTATTTCGCAGTAGTGTTGTAGGTCGCATAAGACATCTGCAACTCTATAGTATTCATTTTCTAAATCTTCCCCACAACTCTCTCTAAGACCTAACAGTCTCGCTATCTTATTTGCTCTATCTTTATTTGTCATAATCATTCTCTATTCCTAGTTAGTTTTAATCTCTCCAAACAGTCTTCATGAAGTGATCATCATTTTTATACTCTTTCACTTCTTTCTCAATTTCTTCGTGTTCTCCACATATACAATCCCAATCTAATTGTTCTTCATCAACAATTACAGGATAGTTTCCACCACATCTACTGTTATTAATACACTCGGCATAGTACCCAACTGAATGGAAATCAAGCATTTCATTGCATTTTGGACAAGCTAACCCATCAAAAGCAGACTCGTACCCAATGTAATCACACTCAGCACAGTATCTTTTTATTTGAAAGGTACTCATTCTAAATTCTCCAATCTTCCATATAAAGTTATCCCATAATCGTAACCTTGTTTGTAGTAAAAGTCATGTTTGTTATCATCTCTCGTGCCATGTAGTAATCCATCAGCAACTCCATGTTTGAACATCTCTATATAATTTTTACTCATTCTATCTCCTTGCCACAATCCTAGCTAGTTTTAAAGTAATCCAATACTGTGTCAATATCGAACCATCTTGATTTATCTTCATTGAAAAATACTATTTCATAATCTATAAACCCTACTGAATCCAACCTCTCTTCCTCAGAATCTCCATCCATGTAGTCTGCTTTAAATGGCATAGTACGACCTAAATAACTTCTTAGTATATCTGTAATTAAGTTTATTATAGTTTCATCTTGAAACCTGTACTTATTTCTGCTTGGGATATATTTCATCTTTCACTCCTAATACTAGTTAGTTTTAATTTCTTCATTATAATACTTTTTGTATACCTCATTTTTATTAAGGTTATTATAACCTGTTACGTCAAGAGTATATATTCTTTTAGCAAAAACCCTTGCTTCTCCTGAACTAATACTTTCTACACTTTCCACACGAATTTCTAGTGTGGAGTCCTCACTACGCTTAAGCAGTACAGGATAACTACAGTTTATACAATTTTCTCGTTCTGTTAAGAAGCCATCAGGTTTACTTTTCCAATCCCAATCGTCAGGTTCTGAAATGTGTACATCACAAGCAAATGGAAAAAAGTAATGTGGTTTTATAGGATTGTCAGTACTGTATGCTTGTTTTAATACCATCTCCTCAAACTTTTGTTCATCTGCTTCATAATCTTTTAGAGACTTATTAACAAGGTAGTGAGAAGTTGTGAAAAAACCCCCATCACTAACACTCTCCTCGCCACTTTCTATATCCTCTGCCCATTCATCATTGTTATATACAGTTCGTATTCTAAACTCTACTAATAACATTTTGCTATCCTATTCCTAGTTAGTTTTATTGTTTATTAGATCTTTCGACAATTCTTCCAAATCCTCGCAACCTATGTGTTCACAAACCCAATCCCACTCATGACATCTGTCTATATTCTCGTACATATCATATGTATCAGCATCTGAGTCTATAATGCTAAATAATTCAGATGTACTCTTTGACATATAATGTTTATAATCATATTCCATAGAGTCATAACCATCTTGCTCTATTACAAATTCTACATCTTCTCTAATGCCACTCCCAAGAATAATACAGACAAACATATACTTAGAAACCTTATCAAAACCACTTGAGCCATCTGCACTTCTTAAATCTACTGCTTTAGAGTAATTTTTATATTTAGAACTTTCTAAAAAAGAACTACCCCTATATATCTGCTTATACTCATCATCAGACAATGTTGGCTGTTGTTCTTTATGGAGTTTCCATAAGTGTTTAAATTTACTTTTGTTCTTATTCATATAATATCCTTTATCCTAGCTAGTTTTATTTTCTTCTACCCATATGCTTTCATCATTTAGGTCTACATTATTTTCAGATAGGAATGTAATCCCATCTTGCTCTGTCTCAAACTCTAATATCTCGTCATTGTCATCTCTAGCATATTGAATACCATTCAGACCTATCACTCCATCCACGTTATCTGTTGCAAGTACCCATGTTGTCATAGTGTTTTATCCTTATCTCTGAATAGAAAGTCTTCTAAACCCTTTATTCTGTTTGATAATTCAATCTTTTCTCCTATTAGCTGTGCTATGATGTTATCAAAAGTATCCATTCTTTTTCTATCATCCTCTATCTTATCCATCATTGCTGTGAACCACTTAGCTATCTCATTATTATTCTGAAACAAACGTTTAAAATCTTCTTTTATTTGTAACATTTTTTCGCCATCATCAGAAGTTGGTTTGAATTGTGCTTCATATTCTTTTAGTCTCTTACCCATATACTCCACTTTCTATTCTCTCTTTATTTTAGGATACCACAATTATTTTTTGATATCTTTTTTTCTACTGTTTTTTAATTTAGAGACATTCGCTAATCCTTTAGTCATAACTGAATCTCTATGATCTCTAAAATTAGACAACTTACTTGCTCTGACTTTCAAGTGTGCTAGATTATCGTAGCTAGTATTAATATGAGACTTAGTGATCTTAATCAACATTTGTTTCCTATGACTAAGTGTTTCCCAATATCCCCAATCTTTTTTTTCGTCACTCATTCCTATCTCCTAACTAACTCTGTGGTATCTACCATTTATTATTTCATAGTTATCTACCACATCTTCACCTAATAAAGTTGCGTTTTCATAATCTTGATCTTCAATATTTAACTGCCCTGTTACTGTTCTGCCACCATCTACTATAAGAATCTCTCGTGCCTTATCTTCTGATGAAGCAGTAACTATATAAGTGTATTGGCATGGTACTGCAAATGTATATTCTTTTATCGCCATTTTTTCTCCTCTCATGCTTTAATCGTGATATGTATTTCTTCTAGTTTCCCATCTTTATCGTATCCATAACATAATACATGATCTATCAGTTCTATTGTGCCACCACCATCGCCATCTTGTACGTCCAAAGTTATAGGCACAGTCTTATCTTCAACTTCATCTAGTTTGTTTATTAGGTCTTGTACAGTCATATGACCCTGATCAATTAACTCTTGTTTTAAACTCATTTCTTACTCCTTTTCCCATTCATCTAGTTTCTCTAACAATGATTCTGCTAGTTCTGTACGACCTATGTAAATGCCCTCAGTACCATCTGCCATTTCTTCTTCGCCATTTACTACAGGTTCGTTATGTTCTATCTCATCTTTCAACCAATCTCTAAGTCTTTTATTACCACCCTTGTTGAAATAGTTTATTGAATTATCTTCT